>LIDZ01009836.1_pt1 | contig 156651 bp, 147 predicted proteins | sample 644651 | NCBI WGS metagenome assembly LIDZ01 (sample SAMN03856242, study PRJNA289617) | food metagenome | isolation source: wine grapes on drying loft during traditional withering process | host: Vitis vinifera cv. Corvina | place: Italy: Gargagnago di S. Ambrogio di Valpolicella | collected 2014-01
GATAGAATGAACTAAAGTTTGCTCTCCCAAGTTCAATCATTTCTAAAGAGAATCATGAATATTAGGGTTTGTCTTTAGTTCAATCTATATTGATACTCTATTCCTTATATTTCCGAAGAGACGGATACCCGGCCTTAAGGGACGGGGTATCCGTTTCTTCTTGAGGTAATGATCACGCTTCTTTAGAAACCTCAAACGTTCCTTCATCCGCTACTTTTACAATATCCCCGGGATATAACTTACGACCGCGGCGTTCTTCTTGTTCACCATTTACGAAGACTAGACCTTCTTGAAGAAGAGCCTTCGCCATTCCGCCTGTGGATACACAATTTGATAATTTCATAAAGGTGTCTAGCTTAATATATTCACTGTGGATAATAACTTTGTTCACTCGAATGCTCCTTTCGCTCTCGTTGATCTATGCACATGTGCATAACTTTTAATTATTGGTCCGGTACGGCAAAATGACGTAAAGACTGTTGCTGTCATCCATCGGCTTGAGCACAATTGGACTCATAATTCCAGTAAAAGCAATCATCAATTGTTCACTTTCGACTACTTTTAGGACGTCCAGCATATATTTAGAGTTAAAAGAAATACGAAGCGGTTCCCCTTTAAAGTCTACCACATCTAATTCTTCGCGTACTTTACCAAGTTCAGTCGAACTCGAAGATATTTCAATCCCCCCATGTTCTAGGGTTTGTAACCTCACGATATTCGTTTTTTCTTCTCTCGACAGCAAATAAGCCCGATCGATGGATTCACTTAATTTTTTTGTGTCGATAATGAGTTCTGTTTTGTACAATGTCGGAATAATCCTAGATGTATCTGGATAAATCCCTTCAAGGATTCGTGAATAGAACAGAACATTTTCAATTTTGAATAACACTTGATTATCAGATACAAGAATATCTACAAGCGTATTCTGATCGGGCACGATCTTACTTAATTCGCTTAGGGTTTTACCTGCGATAACGACGTTGTTGAATTTAACATCTCCACCTTGTAGCTGTGCTGAACGAGTCGCAAGACGGTGTCGATCTGTTGCGGTAAATTTCAACTCATTATCTTCTAAGTTCCACAGGATACCTGTCAGAATAGGGGTTGTTTCATGTGTGGAAATAGAGAATCCTGTTTGTTTGATCATATTTTTCAATAAATCTCCAGGAATAGATAACGTCTGATTTCCTTCAATCGCGGGTAAAATGGGGAATTCTTCTGGATCTAGACCTACCATCTGGATCTCTGTTGCTCCTGAGGAAATAAAAGTTTGAAAATTTTCTTTGACTTCCATGACAATTTCTTGCGAAGGCAGCTTTTTAATAATTTCTACAAAGAACTTAGCAGGGAGTACGACACTTCCTGTTTGCTCAACCTGGACAACCATCTGATTATCATGCTCAACAGGGATGAAGGATTGGATTGAAATATCGGTGTCACTCGCAGTAAGGGTTACACCTTGATGATTTACATCCAGTTTAATACCGGTCAGGATCGGAATCGTGGTTCGACTGGATATGGCTTTGTACACCTGTTGAATGGAATCGTTCAAATAGTTTTTAAGAATGTTGATCTTCATATTTTCACTCCTTGCAAGTATTCGGTGAACTGGGTCAAAAAACGACCTTTTTCACCCTCTTTATAGATGATTATTCTTTATAGATTTTCTTAGTAATAGTAATAGGCGCAGTGGATATGTGGATAACCCTAAATTCGTCAATAAAATCAAGCCTATCCACATGTGTATAGATTGTGCATAGGCTTGAACTTGTTCAGGTCGGATTTTTGATTTTTTCTATGAGGTTATTTACGACTTTAAATAGATCTTGATCGACCTTAAGTAGCTGAGATATTTTGTCATGGGCATGGATGACGGTAGTATGATCTCTTCCTCCGAAAGCCTCTCCAATTTTGGGCAAGGAGAAATCCGTTAGTTCGCGTGAAAGATACATAGCAATTTGTCTAGGAAATGCCACAGCTTTTGTTCGTTTCCGAGCTTTGAAATCTTCCATTCGTAGGTTGTAGTATTCTCCTACCTTTTGCTGAATATCCTGCATCGTGATCATCTTAGGGCGACTTGAAGGAATGATGTCCTTAAGCGCTTCGGCTGCTAAATGCGTGGTGACGTCTTGATTCGTAAGGGATGAATAGGCCACTACACGGATTAAAGCGCCCTCTAGTTCACGTATGTTGGAGTCAATGTGGTTCGCGATATATGTCATCGCTTCATTAGGAATATCCAAGTTTTCAGCCTTGGCTTTTTTTCGTAGAATCGCAGTCCGAGTCTCGAGATCAGGAGGTTGGATATCCGTAATCAAGCCCCATTCAAACCGCGAACGTAAACGTTCTTCGAGTGTTGGGATTTCTTTCGGTGGTCTATCGCTGGAAATAATAATTTGCTTACGCTCTTCATGAAGTGCATTGAACGTATGGAAAAATTCTTCCTGTGTAGACTCTTTACCAGCAATGAATTGTATATCATCTACAAGTAAAATATCAACACTACGATATTTGTTGCGGAAATTTTCCGTTCGATTATCACGAATGGAGTTAATAAATTCGTTCGTAAATTTCTCCGAAGACAGGTAAACGACCTTACTGTTTGGATTATGCTCCAATACATAATGACCGATCGCATGCATTAAGTGAGTCTTTCCGAGTCCAACACCGCCGTATAGAAACAACGGGTTATAGGCCTTTGCTGGCGCTTCAGCGACAGCCAGCGAAGCTGCATGAGCAAAGCGGTTGCCTGAGCCAATAACAAAGGTGTCAAAGGTATACTTCGGATTAAGCATGTGAGTCATAGATTCTTCATGAGACACTTGCGGTTGGGGAGACGATAGTGAAGGAATGGGATCGTCGATTACAGCTTCTTCTATAACAAACTTAACATCAAGCTGCTTTCCAACGACCTCAAAAAGAGTCGAACCCACTAATTTGGTATAACGACTTTCCAGCCACTCGACAGCAAATGTGGTTGGAGCTGAGATCACAATGGAGTGATCGTTCATTCGTGTCGCTTTTGTTGCTTTAAACCAGGTATCAAAGCTAGGCTTGCTTAATTTGCTTTGAATAATAGATAAGATTTGTTGCCATAATTCAGAAGTATGGCTTTCCACAGATTGTCACTCCTTTAAATCATCCAAATGTGGCGAGAGCCATGAGAGGAAATGTCGAAATAAAATGAATAATGTTGATTTATCCCCAAAACTCAGAAAGGTGGAAACATAAAAAAATGGATAAATTGAAATTGTTCACAACTTTATCCACAGCTTGTTGATAATATTGAGGTTTAAATCATGTATACACAACCAAAAGTATTATCATCATAGCAAAATAATGGTTTGATATCAATGATTCAGGCTAATTTATCCACAAACTCAATAACTTGTGTATAGATTTTATTCACAACACAACATATTGTTTATAATTTGTTAAACTTTCGACAGCATCTTATAAATTGCAATAAAACTTATGCACAGGTTGTGCCACAAAAAATCGATAAAATGATTATTGTGAACAAGTGGATAAGTTTTATTTTCAAGGTGATGCTTTTGAACCTGTGGAAAACTTTTTTAGAACCCCCTTTAAAAAGAGGGAAGAAGAGAACGCATGGATCAGTTGACTTTTGTTCGTCTACATGGTTAAATGTATAGAGGCATTTTCTGTGAATATGGAAATGGTTAATCTGTGGTAATAATTCCTGTAAGGGGGTGCAATACATGAGACCGACTTTCAAACCAAATGTGAGCAAACGCGCTAAGGTTCATGGTTTCCGTAAAAGAATGAGCACGAAAAACGGCCGTAAAGTGCTGGCTGCTCGTCGCTTAAAAGGCAGAAAGATTTTGAGTGCGTAATCAACGTGCATGAAGACCACCGCGGTGGTCTTTTTTTCTGTTAATAATGGAAGTAGGACATTTAGATAGATTGAACTAAAGTTTGCGCTCACCAGTTCAATCATTTCTAAAGAAGATCATGAATATGGGGTTTCGCCTTTAGTTCATTCTATATAATCAGATTAGTTTAGACGATCTGGATGATGCCTATAATATATATATATGAAGTAAAATATAAACTGCATTGAAAATTGAAGTGAAATTGGGAGAAACTCGTGCATAAAAGTTTACGTTTACGAAACCGTGCTGACTTCAGCCGCGTATATCGTCATGGAAAGTCATTTGCCAATCATCAATTTGTTGTCTATTGGTTCCGCAAGAAAGAAGTAGAACAATTCAGGGTAGGGATTTCAGTTAGCAAAAAGGTTGGTAATGCTGTTGTACGTAATCGGATGAGAAGACTGGTGAAGGAAATTGTTCGTCATCATGATTCTGAGCTGGTTGAACACGTGGACCTTGTATTTATTGTTCGCAAGGGCGCGATAACTATGCCATATAAGGATATGGAAAGAAGTGTGTTGCACGTGTTACGGAAAGCGTCACTTTTGAAGACTTCAAACCGCTGAGGTCAGGTTTCCTTGTCCATTTGAATATGTTATGATTTAGTATGAAGTGGAAGTGCTAAGAGAGGGGTTATAAAGTGTCGCGATTGAAGACTAGCCGAGGAAAGAAATGGATCCTCCTCACCATTGTGATGATGTTCGCAATGACTATATTATCTGGTTGTGGTGCACCTGCAGCCACTAAGACCCTTGAACAGTTACAACAGGGCGGGTTCTGGCAGAGTAATGTTGTTTATTGGTTCGCTAAAGCACTCGATACCTTTGCCAATTGGTTCGGTGGACAATACGGACTAGCCGTATTAGTAATGGTTATTATTGTGCGTACACTTATTTTGCCATTAACGATTAAACAAGTTAAAAGTTCTAGGGCAATGCAAGCCATTCAACCGGAACTTGCTAAGTTAAAAGAAAAATTTAAAGACAACCCAGAAGAACAGCAAAAAGAAACAATGAAGTTGTTTCAAGAGAATAAGGTAAACCCATTAGCAGGTTGTTTACCGTTGATTGTGCAGATGCCTATATTTATTGCTCTCTATAACTCTATATATGGAAATGAACTATTGCGTCATGGTACATTCCTATGGTTGCAACTAGGAGAACCAGATAATAAAGTTTCTTTATTTGGAATTCCTATTCCTATTCTTCCTATTTTAGCGGCACTTACAACATTCTTGCAGACTAAAATGATGATGAAGATGAATCCAACACCAATGCAAGGACCTATGCAGTTCATGATGATGGTTTATCCAGTATTAATATTCTTCATGTCGTACAGTTTCCCAGCTGCATTGCCGTTATATTGGTTCTTCAGTAACGTGTATACCATAGTTCAGAATTACTTCCTTTATCGCACTAATGATAAGACTGCCAATGTTTCAGGCATTGCCTTAGCAGGTAATTCCACGGGAAATAAAAAAGGAAATAAAGGCAAAGGAAATCAATCGGGTAAAAACTCGAAGGGGGCTAAACGGTCTAAATGAGCAAAGTCATCGCTTCAGGAAAAACCGTTGAAGAAGCTGTAAATAGGGGGCTTTCCCAACTAGGGGTAAGCCAAGACCGTGTCACGGTTAACATACTTTCGCAGCCGTCAAAAGGATTCCTGGGACTGATTGGTGTCAGGGAAGCGAAAGTAGAACTTACTTTGCTTCAAGAAGGTTCACCAGAACCAGTCGTGGGGACATTGAGTCCATCCTCTGTAAGTAATGAAGCAGAAGGTGGAGATCCATACGCCGCAGCAGTGAAGTTCATTTTAGATGTAGGTAGAAGCATGGGACTAGAAGTGAAGGTGGATGTGCAGCATACAAGAGATGCTACAACGCTACATATCTTTGGTCCTGACTTAGGCCTTATGATTGGAAGAAGAGGGCAAACGCTCGATTCTCTTCAATATTTAGCAAACATTGTAGCTAATCGTGTATCGAGTAGTTATTTGAGAATAATACTGGACGCGGAGAACTTCCGTGAACGCCGTAAGAAGACTTTAGAGGAGCTAGCAGATCGCTTGGCAGGACGTGTTATACGTTCTCACAAGGAAGTCGTGCTAGAGCCGATGTCGCCTCAAGAACGTAAAGTGATACATGCTAGATTACAGGATCATAAAGTGGTTAAGACGTACAGCAAAGGCGAAGATCCGAATAGGCGTGTAGTCATTTCGCTAAAGTAAAGTAGATGAAATAGATAGAATGAACTAATGACGCAGTATAAACATTAGTTCAATCTATATAGATAGAATGAACTAAAGACGAGCCTTAAGGAGTATAAGCTTTAGTTCAATCTATAAAGATAGAATGAATTAATGACGGAGTATAAGCTTTAGTTCATTCTATATAGATGCAATGACTCTCTGATAATTGTTAGGAGTCATTGTTTTTTTATATTTTAGAAAGAGAGTGTGAATCATGTTAATTAGTGATACTATTGCAGCGATTGCCACAGCCGTTGGAGAAGCGGGAATTGCCGTCATCCGTGTAAGTGGTCCAGATGCGATTCCTGAAGTGGATCGAATTTTCAAAAGTCGTATAAAGTTGTCTGATGCGGAATCTCATACGGTTCACTATGGACATATTATAAATCCTCAGACGGAAGAACAAGTAGAAGAGGTACTCGTTACGGTGATGAGGGCACCACGTTCATTTACGATGGAAAACGTCGTTGAGATCAGTGTACATGGTGGTGTGATTTCGGTTACAAGAGTGATGGGTATTTTGTTGCAACAAAATATTCGTTTGGCTGAGCCGGGTGAGTTCACAAAGCGTGCTTTTCTTAACGGACGAATTGACTTGTCTCAAGCTGAGGCGGTTATTGACCTCATTCGTTCTAAATCAGATCGGGCATTTTCTATCGCATTGAAGCAGGTTAAGGGTGATCTTTCCCAACAAATTAAGAAACAAAGATTCACTTTGATTGAGACGATGGCTCATATTGAAGTTAATATTGATTATCCAGAGCATGATGTGGATTCACTCACGTCCTCTTTTATTAAAGATAAATGTGGCGAAGTCATGGAAGGTATTACGAAATTACTGAAGACAGCGGAAGAAGGTAAGATTCTTCGTGAAGGCATTACAACGGCCATTATTGGTCGACCTAATGTAGGGAAATCCTCATTATTGAATACATTGGCACATGATAATAAAGCGATCGTAACGGATATTCCAGGGACGACACGTGATGTTATTGAAGAATTTGTTACGATCAATAACATTCCATTAAAGTTATTAGACACAGCCGGAATTCGGGAAACGCTTGATGTTGTTGAAAGGATTGGGGTAGAACGCTCCAAGAATGCAGTGAATGAGGCAGACCTTATTTTACTTGTATTCGATGCTAGTCAACCTTTACATGAAGATGAATTGGTATTAATGGAACAAATCCGTGGTAGACAATGCATTGTGATTATGAATAAAATAGACTTACCGTCTATGATCGATATGGATATCGTAAAGCGTTACTTCAATGAGGAGAGTATCGTACAGATGTCGGTTAAGGCTCAAGAAGGAATTGATGCATTGGAAGGTGCTATATCACAATTATTCTTTAGCGGACATCTTGAATCGAATGATCTGACATATGTAAGTAACGTTCGACATATTGCTTTATTGAATAAAGCGAAGCAATCATTGCAAGATGCATATGATGCTGCGGATCAATTTATTCCGATTGATATGATTCAGATTGATGTTAGATTAGCATGGGAACAACTCGGAGAGATTATTGGTGATACTGCGGGAGATACGTTGCTTGATCAAATATTCTCACAATTTTGTCTGGGTAAATAGAAGCTTTAGTAATTAAAGCTTAACATTAATAGATAACACATTGATATATTGAACTAAAGACGAACCTTTATATTCGTGATTTTCTTTTAGAAATCAATGAACTTGTGAGCGGAAACTTTAGTTCAATTTATAGATGTAATGATTTGAAGGAGGTAAGACTATGAATTATGCAGGTGGAAATTATGATGTCATCGTAATTGGTGCAGGTCATGCCGGTGTTGAAGCTGCTTTAGCTTCTGCTCGGATGGGTTGTAGAACGTTAATGATTACGATCAATCTAGATATGGTGGCATTCATGCCATGTAACCCTTCGATCGGTGGACCTGCTAAAGGGCATGTGGTGCGTGAAATTGACGCGCTTGGTGGCGAAATGGGTCGAAATATTGATAGGACATTTATTCAAATGAGAATGCTGAACACAGCGAAAGGTCCTGCTGTACACGCTCTTCGGGCACAAGCGGACAAATTCTCTTATCAGCATACGATGAAGGAAACGATGGAGAAGGAAACGAATCTAACCATGCGTCAGGGGATGGTAGAGGAGCTTATCGTTGAGGATGGTCATTGTGTTGGTGTAGTTACAAAGACAGGTACAGAATATCGAGGGAAATCTATCGTGTTAACGACAGGAACCTATTTACGCGGTAAAGTTATCATGGGTGAGTTAGCTTATGAAAGTGGACCGAACAATCAACAACCTTCTATTAAATTAGCGGAGAATTTACGTGAGCATGGATTCGATCTTGTTCGCTTCAAGACGGGTACTCCACCACGTGTGCATAGAGATACGATTGATTTCTCCAAAACGGAAATTCAACCTGGGGATAGTAAGCCTAAATTCTTCTCATATGAGACAGAGTCATCAACGAATACGAATGAGCAGCTTCCTTGTTGGTTAACATATACGTCTGTAGACACACAACAGATCATTACTGAAAACCTCCATCGTGCGCCTATGTTCTCCGGTATTATTGAAGGAACGGGTCCACGTTATTGTCCATCAATAGAGGATAAAATCGTCCGTTTCAGTGACAAGCCGAGACATCAAATTTTTCTAGAGCCAGAAGGAAGAAACACAGCAGAGTATTATGTACAAGGTCTGTCTACAAGTATGCCAGAGGATGTTCAGTTAGCGATGTTACGTTCTATTCCAGGGTTGGAAAAGGTAGAAATGATGCGTAATGGATATGCCATTGAATATGACGCTATGGTACCTACGCAATTGTATCCGTCACTTGAGACTAAGAAAATGCCTGGATTGTTCACAGCAGGTCAAATTAATGGTACTTCTGGATATGAAGAGGCTGCAGGACAAGGGGTAATGGCGGGAATTAACGCTGCACGTAAGGTTCAAGGTAAGGAACCTATCGTTCTTAATCGCTCGCAAGGATATATTGGTGTATTGATTGATGATTTGGTGACAAAAGGAACCAATGAACCGTATCGTCTGTTGACTTCACGTGCTGAATATCGTTTATTGCTTCGTCATGACAATGCAGATCTACGACTTACTCCGATTGGACATGAGATTGGCCTAATATCTGATGATAGATATGAAAGATTCGTAACGAAGAAGAATACGGTAGAACTTGAAATTGAACGACTGAGTATTGAAAAAGCAAAACCTAAAGAAGTGAATGCGCTCCTAGAAGAATCAGAGTCATCCCAAATACACGATGGAACAAATATGCTGGTCCTTTTGCGTCGTCCTGAGGTCAGCTATAGTCTTATTGAACAACTCTCACCTTCACCTTATGAATTGACCGATGAAATGAAGGAACAAGTTGAAATTCAAATTAAGTACGCTGGTTATATAGAGAAACAATTGATTCATGTACAACGTCTACAAAAGATGGAGAAGAAGAAAATTCCTGATTCCATTATATATACTGAAATTCATGGACTTGCGATAGAAGCTCGTCAAAAATTGGATAACATTCGTCCGATATCTATTGGGCAAGCATCACGGATATCAGGTGTTACACCTGCGGATATCTCTGTTCTTCTGGTATATCTTGAACATTATAACCGTGTAACTGCGGCAAGAGGTTAGACTATGGATTCTATACAACAGTCATTTACTAGTCGCCTGCAGGAGCATGGAATTACGTTGAATGAAATACAATTGAACCAATTTGAAGTGTATTTCAAAGAATTGGTGAGTTGGAATGAAAAAATGAATTTAACTGGCATCACGGAGCGGGATCAGGTTTATACGAAGCATTTTTTCGATTCCGTTTCCCTAGCCTTTTTTATAGACATGAAGAATGTTAAGACTTTAGCTGATATCGGCTCGGGAGCAGGATTTCCAGGAATTCCACTTAAAATTTGTTTTCCAAACCTTCAGTTGACGATTATTGATTCACTTAATAAAAGAATATCTTTTCTAAAAAACATCGTTGATCAGTTAGGTCTCAAGGGTGTTGAACTCATTCATGGAAGAGCAGAGGAATGGGGACAAAAACAAGGGTATCGAGATCATTTTGATCTAGTAACAGCTAGGGCAGTAGCTAAGTTAGCTTTGCTTAATGAATTTTGTTTACCTTTTGTACGTGTGGATGGAACATTCGCTGCTATGAAGGGCAGTGATCCTACAGATGAACTGAAAGAGGCGTCGTATAGCTTCAAACAATTAAAAGGAAAACTAAGCAAAGTGGAAAAATTCACACTTCCAGTGGAAGATGCAGAACGTCACATCATCATTGTACAAAAAAGGGCAGCTACACCCCAAAAATTCCCAAGAAGTCCTGGGGTTGCAGCTAAGTCTCCACTAATATAGTTAGACAACGTAATGTTTCACGTGAAACATTATGAATCATTAAGACTTTGTTATCCAAAACAACGGGATAACAAAGTCTTTTCTTTATATTAGGAATAAACAATATATAGAAATAAATGAGTGTGATAGAATAGGATTATATGAGAAAAAGTGATAGAATAGGATAGATAGAGGTTCTAACAACATGTGATGGATCATCATCATTTTTTCAGATAATAGAACAACCGAATTTGGTTGTATATGGGATATCACTTTTTATTTTTCAAAGTCGTAAGTGGTCCTTAAGCGTACAAAATATAATGATCTTTGTATGCTGATTAGAAGGTGCTGTAAGGAATGGTGGAATATACTTGATAGGAGTAAACCACTTTGACTCAGTACTATTATGAAACTAGGTGGTAATATACGGAATGAAAGAACATTTTTCTAAGTTATTTGGCCTAACCGAGCGGACTAATGGGGATGAAGTGAAACAAATTCCAGTTGATGACATTGTGGGGAGTCCCTTTCAACCACGTACTATTTTTGATGACAACAAAATTGATGAACTCTGTCAGACAATTAAAACACATGGCGTCATTCAACCTATTGTTGTTCGTTTCCGTAATGACAAGTATGAGATTATTGCAGGAGAACGTCGTTGGCGAGCAGTTAAGAAGCTAGGGCTCGAAACCATTCCTGCTATTGTTCGTGATTTCAATGATTCACAAGCAGCTTCCATTGCATTGATCGAGAATCTACAACGTGAGGGATTAACTTCCATTGAAGAGGCGGTCGCTTATCAGAATCTCATAGACTTACATCAATTAACACAAGAGAGTCTGGCTCAGCGCTTGGGTAAGAGTCAATCTACGATTGCTAATAAGATTCGATTATTACACTTGCCAGTAGAAGTGAAAGAAGCCTTGATGGAGCGAAAAATCACAGAACGACATGCACGTGCACTTTTATCTTTAAGTCCTGAAGCGTTGCAACTGAAGCTCCTAGCAGAAGTTATTACTAAAGAACTTAATGTGAAGCAGACAGAAGCTAGAGTAGCCTATTATAAAGAATCATCTATAATCAAAAAATCAAAAAGGGTCTCATTTACTAAAGATGTTCGTCTTGCCTTGAATACCATTAGGCAGTCGATTGATATGGTGTCTGGATCAGGATTGTCAATTAAGACAACTGAGAAGGATCATGAGGATCACTATGAAATTGTTATTCAAATTCCTAAACGATAATGAAGTGGGATGTGAAAGTGGTTATTCAAGCCAAACAACACGATTTACTATGCCGCTAAACCATATCTCACGAACTACACGATGAGTCAATAATATATTGAGGTGAAATGAGTGTCTAAAATTATTGCCATAGCAAATCAAAAGGGCGGAGTAGGAAAAACAACAACCTCCGTTAATCTGGGTGCTGGCATGGCTTCTTTAGGGAAAAGAGTGCTTCTCGTTGATATAGACCCGCAAGGTAACACAACAAGTGGTGTTGGAATTAATAAGGCAGATGTGGAGAATTGCATTTATGATGTGATCATCAATGAAGTTCATCCGAATGATGCCATTGTTCATACAGAAGTAGAGGGTTTACATATTATTCCTGCTACGATTCAGTTGGCTGGAGCAGAAATAGAATTGGTGCCAACCATATCTAGAGAACAACGTCTTAAGAAATCATTACAATTGGTAAAAGAAAAGTATGACTATATTATAATAGATTGCCCACCATCCCTAGGGATCCTAACCATTAACTCTCTAACGGCTGCGGACTCTGTCATTATCCCGATTCAGTGTGAATATTATGCTTTAGAGGGTTTGAGTCAGTTGCTAAATTCCATTCGATTAGTTCAGAAACATCTTAATACGTCTTTGCAAATTGAAGGTGTTCTATTAACGATGTTCGATGCACGAACGAATTTAGGGATTCAGGTTATAGAGGAAGTTAAGAAGTATTTCCAAGATAAAGTGTACAAAACAGTGATTGCAAGAAATGTTCGCTTGAGTGAAGCACCATCACATGGTAAATCGATTATAACGTATGATCCACGCTCTAAAGGTGCTGAAGCATACTTAGAGTTGGCAAAGGAAGTGATTTCGTATGAGTAAACGCTTAGGTAGAGGACTAGATGCTCTAATCCCGTCACTCTCCATTAACGATGATGATAAAATCGTTGAAATTCCACTGAGTCAATTGCGAGCCAATCCTTATCAACCTCGTAAAGAATTCAAAGAAGAAGCAATACATGAATTGGCTGAATCCATTCGTCAACATGGCGTCATTCAACCGATCATCGTTCGTAGTGTTATAAAAGGGTTTGAAATTATTGCTGGTGAGCGTCGTTTTCGAGCATCCCAATACTGTGGAAAGGCAACAATTCCTGCGGTTGTTCGTAACTTCACTGATCAACAGGTCATGGAGATTGCGTTGATTGAGAATTTGCAACGTGAGAACTTAAATGCAATGGAAATTGCAGTTGCATACCAAGGGATCATGGATCAATACTCTCTAACACAAGAAGAGTTGTCTCTTAAAGTGGGTAAATCCAGATCTCATATCGCTAACTTTTTACGGTTGCTGTCATTGCCTGAAGAAGTAAAAGAATATGTTTCACGTGGAACATTATCGATGGGGCATGCAAGAGCCGTTGTTGGAATTAAGGATCCAGTAGTCATTAAACAATTAGCGAAACAATGCGTCGAAAATGAGTGGAGTGTCAGAGAGTTGGAGGAAACGGTGAAATACTTGGACCGTAAACCTATAGAAACTCAAAAACCTGTATCTAAGAAAACTGATCCATATATCGATCATCTAGAAGAATCGCTTCGGGACCGATTCCATACAACGGTGAAGATTAAACATAATAAAGAAGATAAAGGTAAGATCGAATTGAATTATTATAGTAAACAGGATCTAGAACGACTATTGGAACTGTTGCAACAAAGCGTAGAAGGGTAGGGAATTCTATTATATATCAATCATGAAATATGATGATTGAGAGAGGGCATATCTGGTTTGTTTTCCATCATAGGAAAAGGATATGCTTTTCTGCTTTTAGAGGAGGGCTCTGGTTGGATTCAATTATATACTTAGATCATGCGGCTACCTCGTGGCCTAAACCTCCTGGTGTACTTCAGGCCATGCAGATTGCGATGGAACAGTCTGCTGCTAATCCTGGAAGAGGAAGTCATGTTATGGCTGTTAAAGCCAGTCGCGTGCTTTTCGAAACAAGGATGCAACTGGCGAAACTATTTCATATTAGGAATGCAAATGATATCGCGTTTACACCTCATACAACGATGGCACTAAATATGGCGATTAAGGGATTGTTAAAAGAGGGAGACCATGTCGTTGCAACGATGGTAGAACACAATTCAGTTCGGCGCCCTTTAGAATATTTGAAGAGAACCCTTGGCATTACTGTTGATTATGTAAGAGTGAACGACAAAGGTGAATTAAATCTTACAGATATAGAAATAGCATTGAAACAACCAACCCGATTAGTTGTGTGCAATCATAGTTCCAATTTGTTAGGAAGTATACTGCCTGTGGAGGAAATAGGAAAATTAGCTCACAGTCATGGAGCTATCTTCTTGGTAGATGCCGCTCAAAGTGCAGGAATCCTTGATATAGATGTAGAACGCATGAACATCGATCTGTTGGCTTTTCCTGGTCATAAAGGGCTGCTAGGTCCTCAAGGAACAGGGGGCCTATACATTGCTCCTCATGTGGATCTGGAGCCGCTGTTGCATGGTGGGACTGGAAGTCAGTCTGAGGAGAAAGAACAACCTACTGTTCGACCTGATCGTTATGAAGCAGGAACACCCAATACAGTGGGGATTGCAGGGTTACGAGTAGGGGTGGAAAAGGTGATTGAGCTTACTCCGAAATGGATATATACTCATGAATGGAATCTTACACAACAACTCTTAGCTGGGCTAGAGCACATCCCTGGTATCTCTCTCTTAGGACCAGAGAAGGGGATGCCACGTACAGGTATTGTTTCTTTTGTAATAGACAATCGTGATTCATCTGAAATTGCTTTTCGATTAGATCGTGAATTTGGCATTGCTGTGAGAGCAGGACTTCATTGTACGCCATTAGCGCATTATGCAGTCCATACAGAAAAAAGTGGAGCAGTACGTGCTAGTGTAGGGGTAAGTACAACGGAAGTAGAAGTGGAATCTCTGATAAGAGCTGTGAAACAATTATGTAGATGAGAATAGACTTAACTTTATTATATATAGCTCTAGTCTAACATTAAGGAAAGGGAATGAAACATCAATGTCTGAACTTAACGGTTTAATTGAAGAACACTTAGCCTTATTTATTGGAGTCATCATGTTTGTGGTGTTTATGTTGTTGATTTTGATGTTTATACAATTATCCAAATTAAACAAATTGCGCCGTAGATATGAAATGATGATGACGGGTAGCGGGGTTGAAAATCTTGAGTCGCTACTGATTGATTTAAAAATGCAATTGGATAGTGTGGAAGACGATCACAAACAGCAGCGAGAAATATTAGATAGTACCGTAAAAAAACTACATTCTGTCAAAGGGCATGTAGGTCTAATTAGATACAATGCATTTGCAGAGCGAGGTAGCGATCTAAGTTTCTCTGTGGCGATCATGAACGATCATTCTGATGGCGTTGTACTTACCTCAATATATAATCGGGACAATTCCTACATCTATGCTAAATCGCTTGAACAAGGTGAGTCCAAGCATGCTTTATCGACGGAGGAGAAGGAAGCTATTACTCTCGCAAAGCAAAAAATGTAGAGTGAGACTTCCATTCCTTAATAGCGGAGTATAGACTTGTTGCGATAATCTCAGATAAACGCATCACTAGACTTAAACGTGTGTTTTGCAATACGAAATACTCCATGAAGCCGCCGACGTTAACGATACCAGTCAGATGGATATCGCCGATCGGCGGTAATTGTTTATTTACCCCAGCCCCTGGTTTCAGCGGGCCATCAGCGACTTGAATACAACCAATACTAGAGGATTGACCTAAACAAGCATCAATGCCAATGATAAAAGGCTGATGGAATTGTTCATGTATAGAAGAAATGGTTTCTTGTAAGTTAACTGCATGAATGGGATCATCCAATGTGCCATATATACGGAAGAGATGACTATTATAGCGAGATAAAGAAGTGCCTACGAGCGGACCAAGGCTATCTCCAGTCGATCGATCGGTTCCAATACACACAATAATAACAGGTTGGCCCTCTTTGACTTGAGAGAGATGGAACAATAACCGATGAATGATGGCAGAATGGATTTCAGGGTCTGTGTGTGGTATTTTTAAGCTAGAAGGTTGCGGTTGTTGCGAAAACGGGTTGGTAAGAGGGCTCATAAGATCTTCCTTTCTTGTGCAGGTCGTATTACTAGTATATGGACGAAATGATTTATTTATACTTGAATACCATGTTTGGAATTGGTAACCTTAGAGATATTTCATTTTAAACCTAGTGATTGCATAAATGGACATTATATATAGAAGATAAGATACAGGGGGCTGTATGATGGAGGAATGGCTTCTCATTGCATTTGATTCCACTCAGCAGGCACTAAGAGCTGAAATGCTACTGGAGTATGCAGATATTGAAATTGACTTATTTCCTACACCCAAAGATGTTACTGCGGGCTGCGCATTATCTATTCTCTTTCCCGAGAAGGACTTGCTTGTCGTGCGGAGTATCATTGAACAAGAGCGGGTTGAGATTCGTGGAATCTTTACCAAAAACAACTTAGAGCATTATGAAATCATCGAGATGTAAGGGGGAGGAATCTTGCAGAATTCAGGGTCTGAAACTGATACTCCGCAGGAAGTCATTAAGGAGGCGCTGAAATTTAAAGACATAGCGTGGAATTGGCTGACGGATAGTCATATGTGGATGGTTGTACTCCTAGCAGCCGTAAGAATAATAATTATATTTATGCTGACTCGATTGATTATCAAGGTCGTATATAAAGTCATTGATCAAACGTTGTCTCATCAAGAAAAAAGTAAATTAAGAATGAATCCACGCCGCTTTGTGACGGTGGGGGGGTTGTTAAAAAACATAACCTCGGTAGCTTGTAACTTTATTATGGTTCTAATCGTTCTGGCCGAGTTTAATTTTGAACTTGCACCGTTACTTGCTGGAGCAGGAGTGCTAGGTCTAGCGATTGGTTTTGGGGCCCAGAGCTTGGTAAAAGATGTGATTACAGGGTTCTTCATTATATTAGAGGATCAATTTGCGGTCGGAGATGTGATTCAGACAGGGACCTTTAAAGGTACGGTAGAAATGATTGGAATCCGTACGACACGGATCGTGAGCCATACGGGTGAAGTTTATATTTTGCCTAATGGAGGAATAGCTAGCGTTACTAATTTTTCTTTATCTAATGCATTAGCCATTGTAGACATTCCTATTAAGAATGAACGTAATCTTGAGGATTCCATTAAACTTATACAACAAGCTTTAGTAGATACCTATGAAAATACACCTGAAATGATCTCAACACCCAATGTGTTAGGTGTCCAATCATTAAGTACAAGTGAATATTCACTTCGGATTGTGGCCGATTGCTTACCAACTACCCGCGAAAAGGTAGAACGTCAAATCCAGATAGGTGTAAAGCGAGCTATTGAGGAAGAGGAAGCACTAGAATTGCAAGCCACGAAAGGCGAGGAGGGTACTGCGGATGGAGCGTAAGATCTTTCAATTAGGTGATATTGTGCAAATGAAGAAGCAACATCCATGCGGAAGTAACGAAATGGAAATTATCCGTATGGGGATGGACATTCGGATTAAGTGTGTAGGATGTCAGCATAGTGTACTTATTCCACGTGTGAAATTTGAGAAGAATATGAAGAAGGTCCTTCGGTCCACTTTACCACCTGAGACGTCATTAGGAACATTGGATTGAGGTATAAACCCCTGATGTGACGGGTGTTTATAGCATTCTATTATTATAGATAATTAGATTTCTTAATCTATCTGATTCAAGATATTGGCCCAAGATGACCTTCTACGTTAACCTGTAGGAGGTTTTTTTTGTGAATAAAAAGAAAGATAATCGTGCTGGTGAAAGTAGAGTTTCGATCCGAAGGATGTTCATTTCAAAGGAAAAGATCAGTAAAACTTATTGAATTGAATGCACATAGAAGGTAAAATTATACAAGTAAAAATGTGTATATTTAAGATGTAGATTGACTATGATTACCGTGATAGCGACTCGGGTAATGAATTGGAAGCAATATATAAATATGGATGTGATTGAAATTAACATCTTAATGAGACAAGGAAACGGGGGAGAGAAGACAATTCTATGAACGCGCTTACACATTAAAAGAATGCTCTTGTTGATACTGGTCATCATTTAGATATTGAACTTGTCGTCTTAATCAAGACAAGCATTAAACCGTACGTTTCATAAAGGTAGTATTCATCGGTAAAAATTCATGTGATTAAGTAGTCTTTTGATTAACAATTTATTATGCTCAGCGACGTAACAAAGATTCCGATACAAGTTAAATGTAAAGGGGATTTGATGATTGTGATTAATGCGTTTGTCAAAACGCTTCCTTAATACTACTAATTAGACAAGCTAGGCCGACTTTTTAGGTTAATAGTATGTTTGGAGAAATACGAACATATTATAAATTAAATGCTTGGAATATTTTGATATTTGGGGTATATTAATAAATAAATTGATTTTATACTATGTTAATATACCTCACATTTAAAAATAGCAATGGATAATTATTTCCTTAAATTGACCTGTGGTCATTATTACAATGAGTACAATGTTTAATCGGAATAAATCATTAGTGACTAACTTTTTAACTTCAGTTAACCTAGGCGGTTACTGATAAATGGAGGATATATTATATTCATAATATATATTAGAAATTATTAAAAGGAGGAGAATTTGTATGACAAAGAAATGGAATTTAATGTTAGTGCTTTTACTTTCGCTAACGGTAGTACTCTCCGCATGTTCAGGGGGCAACAACAAAGAGGCGAATACGCCGGCTGCAACAAATGATAAAAAAGAGACGGTGGATACGACTACACCTGAGACGCCAGAGACGCCAGTTGCAGAAGATCAATCGAGTGGCTTAATCAAAGCAACTGATCCATCTCTAAATCCTGAACTGGCTAAGAACCGTAAAGACACATTGATTGTAGGTACACCAGATCCTAAAGGGGTATTTAGCCCACTGTTTATGGAAACGGCTTATGACTTTTATGTAAACTATGCACTTTTTGATTCATTCATAGAAGTAAAAACTGACGGAAGTTATGTAAACAGCTTGGCTGAGAAGATTGATGTATCTGCGGATGGATTGAAATATACGTACCACCTCAAACCGGGCGTTACTTACTCAGATGGTAGCCCAATGAAAGCTAGCGATTACTTGTTTACAATGAAGTTACTCCTTGATAAAAGCTATGATGGTGAATCTGATCCTCTAAGTTATCATATCGTAGGTGCTAAAGAATACAACGAAGGTAAATCAAGTGATATCTCGGGTATCAAAGTAATCGATGACAATACAGTTGAAGTAAGTCTTACAGCATATTCTGCTTTGACTCCTGTGGAATTGGGCAATGTATACATTATGCCTGAATCTTACTATGGTAAAGGATACAAACAAGGTGATTTGTCATCTGTAAAAGCATTGAACAGCAAGCCACTTGGTAGTGGTCAATACAAAATCACAAGTTACAAAGCTGGACAAGAAATTGTATTGGCAGCTAATGAGAAATACTTCAGAGGAGCTCCAGTAGTTAAGAATGTCATCTTCAAAACGACAACTGATTCAACCAATGTGGCTATGTTGCAAGCTGGTGAAACCGATATGGAGATTAATATCGCCGTTTCAGAAGATAATGTTGAAGAATTGAAGAGTATGGGTTTCTTGGATAATTATATCCTTCCAAACAATGGTTATGGATACATTCAATTTAATCACAAAGATAAGAAATTCCAAGATCCTAAAGTTCGTCAAGCCCTTACTTACGGTTTGAATCGTTCGGATATCGTAAAAGGTATCTATGGACCGTATGCGGATGTTATTAACATCCCACAATCTAAAGTATCTTGGTCATTCACAGACGAGAATATCGAGAAGTATGACTTTAATATTGAAAAAGCAAAAACATTGCTTGATGAAGCAGGTTGGGTAGTGGGTTCAAGTGGTACTCGTGAGAAAGATGGAGAGAAATTCAAAGTCAATTTCTCTGCAACTGCTGACAATCCAGTTGTAGAAGCATTGCTTCCAATTATGACTACTAACTACAAAGAATTAGGTATTGAAATTGTTGCAGAAGTACTAGACTTTAATGCAATCATGGATAAGAAAACCAAAGGCGATTTCGATATGTTCTTCGCTGCATGGGGCTTGACACCAGATCCAGATAACACCGTGTTCATCACTAAAGGTGCACAGAATGACGCAGGTTATTCTAACGCTAAAGTGGATGAGTTGATGGCTAAAGGTAAGAAAGAAATGGATTTAGAGAAACGTAAAGTGATTTATAAAGAAATGTATCAAGAATTGAATAAGGATGTTCCTATCATCTTGATGTACCAAAGAACGAATATGACATCCATAAATGCTAGAGCACAAGGATTCGATCTTTCACCGTACAAGGAGTTCCCTTTCAGCTTGTATCAAGTTCAATTGGAACAATAAAGTTTATCAGATATGCTCAGCTCATAGGAGCTGAGCATATCCACTTATAGCCAGGGGGAATAGGAATGAAGCAGTATATCATTCGACGGCTTTTGCAGATGATTCCTACGCTAATAGGCATATCTATCATTATTTTTGCCATTTCAGCGATGGTTCCAGGGGATTACATTACAGCGCGAGCGAATCCGAATATGTCTATTGAGAAGCAAGAGCAACTTAGAGCTATATACGGACTGGATAAGCCAAATTATCAACGTTATTTTATATGGGCAGGTAATATGTTAAAAGGGAATTTCGGGGATTCCATGCAACATAAGCAACCCGTAACGACTGTTATTAACACATATGTATGGAATTCATTCATTATCGGAATCTTCGCGTGTATCTTCAGTTGGTTTATAGCGATGATCACCGGTATATTTTCAGCTAAATTTCAGTATTCTTTCTTTGATAAAGTAGTTACACTATTAGTATTTATATGTATGTCACTACCGTCCTTTTTCATAGGTCTATTACTCATTAAGTTCTTGGCACTAGATTTAAAACTGTTTCCCGTTGGAGGAATGAGTACTTCCGGGTTAAATGCTACGGGATGGGCATATTTCACAGATGTACTTAAACATAGCTTCTTACCAATTATGGTACTGACTATGCTATCCACAGGTAGCTTAACACGCTACTTCCGTACCAGTATGTTGGAAGTCATTCGACAGGATTATATACGAACTGCGAGAGCTAAGGGTCTCAAAGAACGGACAGTCATATTTAAGCATGCATTTCGCAATGCGATGATTCCTGCGATCACTCTACTTGGGTTTGAACTGCCAGGACTGTTTGGTGGAGCTATGATTCTAGAGCAAATATTTGCTTGGCCTGGTATCGGTCACATCTATCTTAACTCAATTAATATGAGAGATTATCCCTTTATGCTTGGGTTTACAATCTTTCTAGCCATGCTGACCCTGTTGGGCAATTTGCTTGCGGACGTGCTCTATGGAATTGCAGACCCCAGAATTCGTTTAAAGTAGGAGGAGATTGCGTTGTCTGCTGATGTTATGCCTATAACGGAAAATAAAAATACCAAAGCTAAAGCTGTTGATACACCGTGGAAAACGGCATTGCGCCGCTTTACTCGAAATAGGCTTGCGGTAATTGGATTTATAATGATTGTATTTATGTTTATACTTTGTTTTTTCGGCCCTTTTCTCTCACCACATAATCTCTACGATTATAGTTTGAAGAACAAGAACTTGGCACCTAACGGTACGTATTGGTTGGGCACAGATAAATTAGGTCGCGATATCCTGCTTCGTATGATGTTGGCCGGTCAAATTTCTCTATTAGTTGGATTTGTTGCTACGTTTATTACAGTTATGATCGGTGCCACATTGGGTGCCTTAGCGGGTTTCTATGGAAAATTTGTTGATACGATCATTATGCGTGTTGCAGATATTTTCATGGCTCTTCCATCGCTACCGATTTTGATTATTCTTGGAGCTGTTCTATCAGATCTAAAAGTCAATCCAACAAGTAGAATATACTATCTTATGGTCATTATTGGGGTCCTCAACTGGACAACGCTAGCACGGTTAGTACGGGGACAAATTCTAACGCTTCGTGAACAAGAATTCATGCAGGCGACGGAAGCACTAGGTCTCAAAGATGGTCGTAAAATATTTAAGCATTTGTTACCAAACACGATTCCAGTGATTATCGTCACAGCAACACTTAGTGTAGCTGGTGCAATTCTAACGGAGTCAGCACTTAGTTTCTTAGGGGTTGGTGTCGTACCACCTACACCATCTTGGGGTAACATGATCGCGGCTGCGAACAATCTGATTGATTTCCGGAAGAGACCATGGCTATGGATTCCACCAGGTATGTGTATTCTGATTACGTCGGTTGCAATCAACTTGATTGGTGATGGACTACGCGACGCACTGGATCCTAAAACAAAGAAATAATTAATTAATGGATACAAAGTACAAGTGATGGATGCAAGCAGCGAAAGCTGCTTCCTTGAACAACGTCGGTTGTCATTACAACAAAACCGATATCTTCAAGATGGGAGATGCAATATGGCAAAAGATTTAGTTGAGTTCCGTAATTTGGAGACACACTTTCAGACAACAGCAGGTACCGTAAAGGCTGTAGATAACGTTAGTTTTATCCTTCGCGAGGGCGAAACATTATGTGTTGTCGGTGAGTCAGGTTGCGGTAAGAGCGTGACAGCGATGTCACTTATGCAATTAATTGAATCACCACCCGGGAAAATTGTCGGGGGAGAGATTTTATTCGAAGGTCGAGATCTACTTAAATTAAGTAAGAGGGAAATGTCCAGAATTCGTGGGAATGAAATATCTATGATCTTTCAAGAGCCGATGTCTTCATTAAACCCGGTACTTACCATTGGAAATCAAATTAGCGAACCGCTGATGTTGCATATGCTGTTGGATCGTAAAGCAGCTAAGAAACGTGCGATTGAACTCATTACCCTCGTGGGAATTTCACGTCCAGAGAAAATATTCGATTCCTATCCACATGAGTTAAGTGGTGGGATGCGTCAGCGTATTATGATTGCCATTGCTCTTAGTTGCGATCCTAAGTTGCTCATTGCTGATGAGCCAACAACGGCACTTGACGTAACGATTCAGGCACAAATACTAGATTTGATGCGCGATATTAAGGGGAAACTCAATACGTCTATTATGTTGATTACACATGATCTAGGTGTAGTTGCTGAGATGGCGGACTATGTTGTCGTGATGTATGCAGGTAAGGTAATTGAAGAAGCTCCAGTATTGGAACTGTTTCAGGATCCGCAGCATCCGTATACAAAGGGATTGCTCAAGGCCAAACCAATTATTAATCAGAAACAGGAGCGTCTGTATTCTATACCAGGGCAAGTTCCCAATCCAATTGACCTTGAAGATAATTGTCATTTCCATGATCGATGTGAATTTTGCATGGATATTTGTAAAGTGAAGCAACCACCATTTAGAGCGCACGGCAAAGACGACCATAAATCAGCTTGCTGGTTATATGAAGAAGAGAGGGAAGTACTTTGAAAGAAGTCTTAATGCAAGTAGACAATTTGAAGAAATACTTCCCGATCACTGGTGGGGTCTTTCAACGTACGGTAGGCAATGTGAAGGCGGTTGATGATGTCTCTTTTCGTATTCATCGGGGGGAATCACTTGGTCTAGTAGGTGAATCGGGTTGTGGGAAGAGTACCATTGGTAGAACGATTCTTCGGTTGAATGAAAAGACGGATGGAACGGTTCTATTTCAAGGGAAAGATTTGTACAAACTACCAAAAGAGGAATTGCGTCGTTTGCGTCCAAAGATGCAAATTGTGTTTCAGGATCCATTCAGCTCACTTAATCCTCGGATCAAAGTTGGCCAAGCGATTGGTGAAGCTCTTTATGATCATGGAGTTACCGATTCTAAGGTAGTACGTGAACGAGTATTAGAGACAATGAATATTTGTGGTCTTGCTAGTTATCAATATGATCGTTATCCTCATGAATTCTCTGGCGGACAAAGACAACGGATCGGGATTGCCCGTGCTTTGATCATGAATCCGGAATTTATTGTAGCAGACGAGCCTGTATCCGCTCTGGACGTATCCATCCAAGCGCAAATTATTAACTTGCTTAGTGATCTGCAGCGTGATAAGAAATTAACGTATTTATTTATTTCTCATGATTTAAGCGTGGTTGAGCATTTATGCGACCGAGTAGGGGTCATGTATCTTGGCTCTATGGTTGAGATGACTAGCACGGAAGAGCTTTTCCGGAATCCACTACATCCTTACACAAAAGCATTGATGTCTGCGATACCTATTCCTGATCCAACGTATAAGAGGGACCGGATTGTTCTACAAGGTGATATACCGAGTCCAGCAAACCCGCCATCAGGCTGTAAGTTCCATACACGTTGTCCTATTGCATCAGATATCTGTAAGCAACAAGCACCAGAGTACCGCGATGTTGGCAATGATCATTTAGTTGCTTGTCACTTTGTATAAAGTGACAGCTTCTTAATTAATCATAAACCTAGAAAACCGTCAGGGAATGTATCTCTTGCTGCTTTCTAGTTTTGGCTCAGAACTAGTATTAAGCTTGCCAGCCAACCATGGATACGACTTTAGACCTTCTACAGTAAGTTGTAGGAGGTTTTTTGAAATATAAGAAAGTTGCACCTGATAATTTTTTATATTTGTGTAGAGACGGATACCCGCCCTTAAGGGACGGTGTATCCGTTTTTTTGTGTGGAGGCATAGGGTAAGGGACAAGCATGCGGTAAAAGGCAAATGTCATCCGTACCGTCTGATGAGAGGTTAATCAAAAAGACGACCTTCAATTCAAAAATCGAATCGAAAGTCGTCTTTATATTTCAAAACTAAAAGGCTATGCCCCCCAGAGGAGGGCATAGCCTTTTAGGCTTACATATACTACTATTCAGTAGTGTATGGTAACAATGCGATTTGACGGGAGCGTTTGATAGCAATTGTCAATGCACGTTGATATTTTGCACTAGTACCTGTTACACGACGCGGCAAAATCTTTCCGCGTTCGCTAACAAATTTCTTGAGCAAGTCAATATCTTTATAGTCAATATGAGTAATTTTGTTGGCAGTAAAGAAACATACTTTTTTACGTTTATTACGTCCACCACGGCGTGCCGGTCTCTTATCGTTATCGGCAGCTTCTCTTGGTTTAAAAGCCATGCTAGTCAGTCCTTTCCGTTGTTAAAATGGCAAATCATCATCCGAAATATCTATCGGTTTTCCGTCATCGGAAAAAGGATCCTGATTGTTGTTTTTATTGCGCGAGGTTTGATTTCCACGTGCTTCGCCTCCATAAGAAGGTTCTTCACGCGTAGCATTACTATTTCCAGCACTTCCACTATCGCCTTTGGATGATTCTAAGAATCGAACATTATCGGCAATAACTTCAGTAACGTATACACGTTTACCTTCATTATTCTCGTAATTTCGAACTTGAATGCGTCCTTCGACTGCAGTTAAGCGACCTTTACGTAAATAGTTAGCACAAGTCTCTGCAAGTTGTCTCCAGGTTACGACCGGAATGAAATCCGCTTCGCGCTCCCCGCCTTGTGCCGTAAACGGACGGTCTACAGCGAGCGTAAATTGCGTTACTGCCACCCCAGAAGGTGTATAGCGCAATTCAGGATCCTTAGTCAATCGGCCGATCAGTATGACACGATTCAACAATTTAAGTTCCCCTCCCTCAAGCGATTTAACTACAAAACCGAAAATGAATTAAGCTACGTCATTGGTAATGAGATAACGAATTACTTCGTCAGAAATCTTCATAAGACGTTCTAGTTCGTTAATAACTTCTGGTGTACCGTTGAAGTTAACCAAAACGAAAGTTCCGTCATTGAATTTCTTGATCTCATACGCAAGACGGCGTTTACCCATTACATCATGCTTTGTAATTTCTCCACCGTTGGAGATAATGCCTTGGAATTTTTCGACTGTAGCTTGAACGACATCTTGTTCAATGTCAGGACGAATAATGTACATCACTTCATATTTGCGCATATTTTTTCACCTCCTTATGGACTCACGGCCCCTGATTTGACTCAGGAGCAAGGAACGAGCTTAAACTCGCACCTGATTAATATACCAAATAGTTATGTTATAAGCAAGTATTGCTTACCCTATTATCCTAATGTCAATAGATGGACACATGATTCTCTGCCGCTGGTACACACTAATGGAGCAATCCAATTTTATATTTCAAGGGAGGATGCACAAATGGGCGAAGGAACAGAATTCAAACCTGGAGACAAGGCACCAAACAATGGACACTACATGGAGTTCGGAGACATTGGTCTAGAGACTACAATTGTTGACCCGAAGCATGTAACCTTACGTAAGGGTGAGCGATTCCCTGATACGAGCAACAAGGACCGGATATGGAAAAAGAAACACAAAGGAAAATCACATTAATAATTAATTTTGATGTAAGGAGTATAGAAATAGGTCACCCGGATCATACTATTTTCAAGCGGTGCATGAGAGAGGTGTGGTTCCGTTGGACATCAGAGTCAGTGGAAATGGCGCCTTACCCTTCAAAGGGCGGTAGTTATTCCACGAGAAATATGCAATTTGTTATTTACGTAACTTTTGTTATATTTTTGAACAAATCACCGGAAATCTAGAAACGCTACATTAAAGGGGCGCTGGCCAATGATGCCAATTCACATTAAGCAAGCACGCGGTTTGCTTCAGGCGTAAGTTTTTACCTTAATTGTATTTGTAGAAGAAATCCAAATCATCAAGCACCGCTGTCAAGAAGGATCCGAAAGGGTCCTTCTTTGGCTTGTATTGATGTACTAAACCCTTCTTAGCAGTATCCAGATCTTCAGGCCATATTATGCATAACAAAAAAACCTCCCACATAACTATGTAGGAGGTTTGAATTCGTTTTATTCGTATGTATGGAAAAATAGTAATGGCGGAAAGAGTGGGAGTCGAACCCACGCACGCCTTGCGACGCCTAACTGATTTCGAGTCAGCCCCCTTGGACCACTTGGGTACCTTTCCGCAGCAAAAATAATATTATCATAGCAGTTGTAAGTACGCAAGGGATTGGCTGGTTTTATTATTTACTGTTTCACCGTTTTTTTAATGAAAATAGTGGGATAAGATAAGTGAAACAAGCATATATAAGTTTCCTTTTACACATTTAACGTTTACAATAGTTTGGTACGGCACTTATTTTAATAATACTAGATTCAATAATGAAATGAAATAACCCGTTTAATACTGAAGGGAGGTTTGGTTGAGTTATTGCTTCATGAAGTTTCATTAACAATCACGCTATTTATTTATATTCCACATATAGAGAAGGAACTAGACAATGAAAAAGAGAACTAAAAAAATGGTCATAGTAGCGGTAGTGCTAGTCTTGATCGCATCAGGAGCTTTTGCATTCCGTAAACCGTTGGCTATGCTTGCTTTCGATATATTTTTATCTGACCAGGTAGAGACTGCACTAAAAGAGAAGTCATATAAGCCACTAGAAGGGGATTTAACGAACCCTAAGGCAGAGACCATTGCTGTTCAGACTAAACCTTTTTCTATTTTACTATTAGGTACGGATCAGCGCGGAAATGAAAGAGCGCGTTCAGATACGATGATGTATGCAGTAGTAAGACCAAAAGAATCAAAGGTATTATTGGTTTCAATTCCACGGGATACCTATACAGAGATTATAGGGAAAGATAAGAAAGACAAGATCAATCACGCCTTCGCATTTGGTGGACAACAAATGGCGAAGGATACCACTGAGGCATTACTCGACCATACATTAGACTACTATGCTACGATTAATTTTGTGGGATTAAGGGATGCGGTGGATGAGTTAGGTGGCGTAGAACTTCCGATCCAGAAGGATATCGTCAATAAAGGCGCAGATCACGAGAAATTTACGATCAAGGCGAATCAGTCTGTCTACAACGGTACGGATGCCTTGAATTATGTGCGATATCGTGAGGATAGTGATTTCAATCGTACGAAGAGACAACAGGTCTTCTTAGATCAAGTGGCTAAAAAGATGATGAATCTGAATCAAGTGACTAGGATTCCACAATTTCTAGATATCATGGGTACTAACTTACAGACGAACATGCAACCTAAGTTCATCATTGATTTAGGTAAACAGCTACTAACAGGAAGTGAAATGGAAATTTCAAGCTTTACAATTATGGGTGAAGGCATGCGAATAAATGGTACTTCTTATGATCGTGCAGATGAAGAAGATCTCAAATTTGCGCAAGACTTAATCGATAATTGGATGAACACTTCCACTCCAACGTATGAGTTACTGATGCCAGAAGATCAGAATAAAGCAGAGTAAGGTACTTAAACCAGCAGCCCAGCCGAGAAGGGCTGCTGGTTTAGCGTTTAATGGAACATTTATGGGGTGCAAACGTATGAAGAAGAGAACTCTGTATCAAGAGCTAGGGAGGAATAGTTTCATATGAATATTGCATTTTTTCTACTTCCTAAACAGGAAGTGGTATGTTTGACGCTTGAATCGACGTTAAGGCAGACGTTGGAACGCATGGAGTTCCACAGATTTACTTCTGTACCTATGTTAGACAATAAAGGTGAGTATGCCGGTACAATTACGGAAGGCGATTTGTTATGGTATATGAAAAATTCCGAGGGTAAAGTTACTTTTGAGAATGCTTCAAAGTTCCTAATCAAGGACATTCCTATTAAGATGAGCAATAAGCCTGTATCGATAGATGCCAATATGGAAGATTTGATTAATCTAGCTAAAGTTCAGAACTTTGTCCCTGTAGTGGATGATATGAATCGATTTATTGGCATTGTCCGCAGAAGTCAGGTTATTGAATATTGCGAAAAGTTTGTATATAGAGAATCCGCGAATTTCAATTCTTAATACCGTTAACTTCGATGATGTATGCCATTCTTGCCAGAACCCTTGGGTGTAGGGAACACCTTTTTGTGATATAATCGAGAATAAAGCTTTTTCAAAATATAAGACAGTATAAGTTTCACTTGATACTCTATTCCTTATATTTCTGCTAAAACGGGTACTGTCCTTGAAAAAGGACGGCACAGCCGTTTCCACTTGGGGAGGTTAATGTGTCCAACATGCCAAAGGATTTGGATGTAGCCAAACGTGCTAAAGTGATTGAATGGCTAAAGACCGAGGTGATCGATCATGTATCCCGATTATTTAAGGCTTTATGGGAAGGTAGTACAGCCCGAGTGGGTGACAGCATAGCTAGCTTGATTATGAGCTCGTACATTCTGGGACGAAGGCTAGGTGTGTCTTATCAGGAGATCGATGAACTGTTGATTGACAAACTCAAAAAGCATAAGCAAGAAGGACATCAATTAGAAGATTGGTATCAAGATATTTCAACATTAGAAGAACATTTGCGTAAGAGGTGAATAATTTGGACTCGCGTACAAAAGCATTACTTTGGAGTGGAGCGTATTTCCTCCTTATCCTCTCGTTACTGACGAGCTTATCGCTGATCACAGCATTTTTATTGATTGTACCGGTGATCGTACTGTATAACATATTGAGCACGAAGAAGTTTATTTTTCATATCGTTCCAGTCTTGTTGATCTCTGGAATTATAAACCCACTTTTATTAATGTTGGCTTTGTATTTTGTTATTCCAGCCATCTTAATGGGTAGATGTTATAAGAGACGTGCATCCGCATTAAGGACCATTGTCGTTGGGGCAGCGACACTCTTAGTGGAGATGCTCTTGTTACTCTTCATTGGCACATTGTTGTTCCAATTTAACTTGTCAGAATATGTTCAGGACATGTTAAACGTGGCTATTAAACCGATGCAAGAAGTAATTGCCAATAGTGAGCTCTCCCAATACTTTGTGTTGTCGAATGAACATATGGATAGGCTGATGAATATGAGTGTGCAAAGGTTTCCCTTTGCTTTGATTGTTAGCTCTTTCCTGTTATCCATTATTACACATGCTATAGCTCGCCCTATTCTGGGCCGTATGGGTTACACAACGATGAGCTTGAAGCCTGTAAGAGAATGGATGTTTCCAAGATCCTTGATCTGGTACTATTTGTTCAGTTTTATTATTGAGATCATGGTGTTGAACTCAGAGAGTGGTTATTTAATGATGATATCTGCAAACCTGGTTCCCATGCTGAATACTATCTTTTGTATCCAAGCTATGGCATTCTTCTTCTTTCTAGCACATCACCGTAAATGGCGCCCTATTGTTCCAATCTTACTAGCTATTCTTGTGTTTTTGTTCCCGCCGATGGCTATTATCGGTATTCTAGATATTGCATTTCCACTGCGTCAGATGATGACGAAACCAAAATGATAGGATGAGAAGTCATGCCTAAATTTTTACAGAAACGCTGGCACGGCTACCATAGTGTCTGGGCGTTCATGCTTCTACTTCTGCTTGTCATCTTTGTATCGTGGTACAATTGGCCACTTGGAATTCTTTGTTTATGCATCGTAGGTGTTCTCAGCTATCTAATGTTAAAGACAGAGATGACGTTCCGCAAAGATTTGCTTGAATATATCAACGGGCTTTCCTTCCGCATTAAACGGGTGGAAGGCGAAGCTGTGAGTATGCTCCCCTTTGGGATTCTGCTGTACAGCGAGGATCGTACGATCGAGTGGAACAATCGTTACGTTGGCGTAATGTTTGGGCGTAAATCATTGATTGGTTCTGCCCTGCAGGAGGTTTTCCCTCAATTGCCAGCATCATTTGGCGATAAGAAAGAGGGTAGTAAGGATCATCCCCATAAAGAACATCAGATGGAAATGCTCATTGAAGATCGATATTATCAACTCACTGTGATTCCTGATGAACGCCTTATTTATTTCCATGAGATTTCTGAGCTTGTTGTACTCAGAACGAGATATTCAAATGAGAAGCTGGCCTTGGGGATTATCAACTTAGATAATCTTGACGAAGCATCACAAGGTATGGATGATCAACAACGTACCGCTCTAATCGCCAAGGTGGCGAATGAGATAACAGCTTGGGCTAAGACCTATAGAGTATATCTACGACGTCTTTCTTCGGATCGTTATCTTATGATGTTAAGTTATAAGTCCCTTCAGGAACTAGAGAAAAGCAGGTTCGTCATTCTAGACGAGGTGCGAGAAATGACTGCCGATCTGAAAGTACCAATGACACTTAGTATAGGACTTGCTTTTGGACCTGAGGATATATCTGAGCTGGGAGAACTTGCTCAGACCAGTCTTGATATGGCGCTCGGACGTGGTGGTGATCAGGCTGCCGTGAAGGCCGAACAACGCTTATCGTTCTATGGTGGCAAATCGAACGCTGTAGAGAAACGGACGCGTGTTCGTGCTAGAGTTATCGCTCACGCACTTCGTGATCTCATGCAAGAGAGCGACAAGGTGTTCATTATGGGGCATAGGATGCCAGATATGGACGTTATAGGTGCTTCTATTGGAGTGCTCAAGGCAGCACAGATGTATAATGTGGATGCCTATATCGTGTTATCAGGTAGTAACCCTTCGATCGAGCGGATGCTGGTACAAGTTGAGAAGGATGAGAAGTTATCGGAGCGATTTGTATCGCCAGAACAAGCTCTGCAAATGCTTACGGCGCACAGCTTGTTAGTAGTGGTAGATACGCACAAGGCGTCCATGACGATGGAGCCCAAGCTCGTGCATAATGCTACTCGGATTGTGGTGGTGGATCATCACCGTCGTAGCGAGGAATTTATTAACGATGCCGTACTTTTCTATATGGAGCCATACGCTTCTTCAGCTTGTGAATTGGTAACGGAGTTACTTCAGTATATACATGAAAAAATAGAGCTTAGTCCGCTAGAAGCTACGATGTTGTTAGCTGGAATTATTGTGGATACGAAACATTTTGCACTTCATACGGGTTCGAGAACTTTTGAAGCTGCTGGATTTCTACGCCGAAGCGGCGCAGATATGGTGATGATTCAACGGATGCTCAAAGAGGATCTTCAGGAGTACTTGGCTAAAGCAGATATCATCAAGAAAGCGAAGATGGTTCATAATCACATCGCGCTAGCAGTAACGGAATCAGGTGTGGTCATCCCGCAATTATTAATTGCACAGGTGGCAGACACACTTCTGACGATGACCGACGTGGTGGCCTCCTTTGTGATCAGTGAACGTCCAGATGGGATGATTGGCATAAGTGCTCGTTCACTGGGGCGCATGAACGTACAAGTCGTGATGGAAATGTTGGGCGGTGGCGGTCATTTGACGAATGCTGCTGTACAATTGAAATGCACCGTCAGCGATGCTGAAGTGAGATTAATGGAAGTATTAACGCAAATTGAAGAGAAAGAGGGTCTATTCGAATGAAAGTTATATTTATAAAAGATATTAAGGGTCAGGCTAAAAAGGGAGACGTTAAGGAAGTATCAGAAGGGTATGCAGCGAATTTCTTGTTTCCTCGTGGATTAGCACGTTCAGCAACAGATGGCAATATGAAGACGCTTGAGAATCAAACGTCAGCAGAGCAAAAGCGTAAACAAGAAGAGAAAGACGAAGCATCAGCACTCGGTAAGAAGCTTGAGGAAATGATCATTGATCTTAAAGCTAAAGCAGGGGAAGGCGGACGCCTTTTTGGAGCGATCACAAGTAAGCAAATCGCAGAAGTGCTTGCAGCCCAAGGCGTGAAGATTGACAAGCGTAAGATAGAATTAAATGACCCCATTCGGAGCTTGGGTGTAACCCAAGTGCCAGTGAAGCTTCATCCAGAAGTGAAAGCAACACTTAAGGTCCAAGTAACGGAGGGTTAAGATGGGCGGAGAGGTCTTTTACGATCGAATTCCTCCTCAGAATCTGGAGGCAGAGCAGGCTGTTATAGGTGCGATATTGCTACAAGATGAAGCTATCATTACCGTGATGGAGCGTGTACACACGGAGGATTTCTATGATAAGCCGCACCAACTGATCTTTGAAGCCATGTTAAATCTGGGTGAGGCCAATCAACCGATTGATCTGATCACACTAACTTCTTTGCTACAGGACCGGGGACAGTTAGAGGAAATTGGCGGCGTAAGTTATTTATCGAAGCTTGCTCATGCTGTGCCTACGGCTGCGAATGTGGATTACTACGCTCAGATTATTGAGGAAAAATCGATGTTGCGCCGGTTAATCCGAACTGCGACTACTATTGTTAGTGAAGGTTACACAGGTGGTGAAGATGTCTCTGGCATGCTCGGAGATGCAGAGCGCAAGATCTTAGAGATTTCCAATCGACGTAGCGGAAGCGGGTTCGTCTTAATTAAAGACGTGCTTATGGAAGTATTCGATAAGGTAGAGATGTTGCATGAGAACAAAGGCGGTACGTCCGGTATCCGAACAGGGTTTGTGGATCTTGATAAGATGACAAACGGATTTCAAAAAAATGATCTCATCATCGTAGCAGCGAGACCTTCGGTTGGTAAAACCGCATTTGCATTGAATATTGCTCAGAATGTTGCAGTTCGTGCCAATGAAACGGTAGCCATATTCAGTCTGGAAATGTCAGCGCCCCAGCTTGTACAGCGTATGATTTGTGCCGAAGCGAATTTGGACGCGAACGTGATGCGAACTGGGGAGTTCAAAGACGACGATTGGGCGAAACTTACGATGGGTATCTCGTCATTATCCGAAGCACAAATCTTTATCGATGATACACCAGGGGTGACCGTGGCTGATATTCGGGCGAAATGCCGTCGATTGAAGAAAGAAAAGGGTCTTGGAATGATCGTGATTGATTATCTACAGCTTATCCAAGGACGCGGTAAGGGTGGGGAGAATCGCCAACAGGAAGTCTCGGAGATCTCTCGTACGTTGAAGCAGATTGCTCGTGAGCTTGAGCTACCTGTGGTAGCACTATCTCAGTTAAGTCGTGGTGTTGAGCAGCGGCAAGATAAACGTCCGATGATGAGTGATTTGCGGGAGTCTGGTTCGATTGAGCAAGATGCGGATATTGTTTCTTTCTTATACCGCGATGATTACTACAATGCGGATACGGAGAAGAAGAACATCATTGAGATCATTATTGCGAAGCAACGTAACGGTCCAGTAGGAACGGTTGAACTCGTATTTCTCAAGAATTTCAATAAGTTTGTAAATTATGAGCGAGCGCACTCTGACTCTTTTGCATGATAATATCGTAACGGAGTTAACAGCTTGGCAATAATACAATCCATTTCCGAACAATTGCACTTATCAACGTGTGATTGTTCGTTTTTAATTTGACTTTAAAAATGTGGGCTGTTAAACTATTATTGCTGCTAAATAGAATGAACTAAGGACGAATCCTTCATGCTTTTTCTTAAGAAATGATTGAACTTGGGGATCGCAAACTGTAGTTCAAGCTATGTTTATGCAGTGAATGGTTTGGGATAATTAATCATATGCTAAGTCCAATGAGTGAGAATAATAATAGGTGTGTTAGCACCAAAAGGGGAATGAATATGTCAACAGTAGTCGTTGTGGGAACACAATGGGGAGACGAAGGCAAAGGCAAAATTACGGACTTTCTGGCGGAGAGCGCAGATGTAGTAGCTCGATATCAGGGAGGAAACAATGCCGGCCATACCATTCTGATTGACGATAAAAAATATAAGCTGAGTCTAATTCCATCTGGCGTATTTTATGAAGATAAAATCTGCGTCATCGGTAACGGAATGGTCATTAATCCAGCTGCTCTTATTGAAGAAATCACATACATTCATGATAATGGATTCACAACAAATAACTTGGTAATTAGTGACCGTGCGCATGTCATTATGCCTTATCATATGGTTCTAGATGCACTAGAAGAAGATCGTAAAGGTGCCAATAAGATTGGTACGACACGTAAAGGGATTGGCCCTTGTTATATGGATAAAGCGGCACGTAACGGTATTCGTATCTCTGACTTGTTGGATGCGGAAGAATTCGAATTAAGACTTCGTCACATGATGCTTGAAAAGAATCATCTACTTCAACAAGTATATGGTGAAGCACCACTTGATGTGGAAGAAATACTGAAACAGTATTTAGAATATGCAGAATTCATTCGCCCGTATGTAACGGATACATCGGTTGTATTGAATGATGCTATTGATGAGAACCGTAAAGTATTGTTTGAAGGTGCTCAAGGCGTGATGTTGGATATCGACCAAGGAACCTATCCTTATGTTACTTCATCCAATCCTTCTGCTGGTGGTGTGTGTATCGGATCTGGTGTAGGTCCATCTAAGATCCAACAGGTTATTGGTGTAGCTAAATCCTATACAACACGTGTGGGTGATGGTCCTTTCCCTACAGAACTAAGCAATGAAGTTGGAGACTATATCCGCGAAACAGGTCATGAATACGGAACGGTTACTGGACGTGCGCGTCGTGTAGGTTGGTTCGATAGTGTCGTTGTTCGCCACGCGCGTCGTGTGAGTGGTATTACGGGATTATCTCTGAATTCACTTGATGTATTATCCGGTCTTGAGACGGTTAAGATCTGTACGGGATATAAATATCGTGGTGAAGTAATTCATACTTATCCTGCTAGCTTGAAGCAGCTTGCTGAATGCGAAGCGGTATATGAAGAGTTACCGGGCTGGAGTGAAGATATTACAGGCGTTAAGACGCTAGAAGAACTTCCTGAGAATACACGTAATTATGTGAAGCGTGTTGCTGAACTTACAGGAATTCCGATTGCAATCTTCTCCGTAGGACGTAATCGTGATCAGACGAACCAAGTCATTAAAATTTACGAATAGAATATCTAAGTGCGTGTTTGAACAACCTTTATAAGACGGATTGTTATGCCATATGAACGTTGGTTTGGCGATTCGCCATATGAAGAAAAAGATAAATACAATGAAATTGCTGCTTATCACTTTTGTGATAGGTGGCTTTTTTTGCATTCTAATATGGAATAACTTGGGTTAAATCATTGCCTTCTGGTCCATACTGTCTAAGAGATGAAAAGCGAGGATATCGGATCAGGGGCAGTAAAGGAGGACTAGAAATGAAATTCATGGGTTGGTTGGGTAAGATGATTCTAATCGTCGTCATGGTCAGTACATTAACCTTGTTCACGACAGGGTTGGTTGTGAATGCTTATATTAAGTCTATGTTAGCGAGCTTTAATATACAGCTTGAGGGTCAGCCTTTTGCCTGGGGAAGTGTGTTACAAGGGCTGATGGGAAAGAATGATTCTGCTAATGTAGTAGAGGATACAGACAAGAAGTCACAGGTGATTGAGGAAGATAAAGAAAAGGTAGCTGGTTCTTCAAGTATAACGAAGGACCTAGATACAACCAATAAGAGCGAAAAAGAGGGGGGAAGTGGAAGTTCCTCAGGAGCAGGGAAAGTGGGAACACCTGTAGACGAAGAAGCACCTGTAGACGCACTGCCAGTGATGGGAGAGTCGCATACGGAGGCGGCCGGGGTTGGGCAAGAGGATCAAGAGGTTATCGTCACACCAGATGATCTTGTTCGAAAGAAAAATGACTTACCAGCGGGTGAAAAGGAAGAGATATTTAACATATTAATGACCAAACTTCCGCAAGAGAAAGTACAAGAGATTACCGTCGCTATGGAGAATGGTCTGACCGAACAAGAACTCAAGCAAGTCGAGGATATTATTTCTAAGTATTTAAGTGATGAGGAGTATGCTAAGTTGATGAAGTTACTTAAATCATGAAAATAGTGGTAAGTGTCTCTGTTTTGTCATAAGTTAATTATTAATGTAAATATAGGAAAAGCACAGAAAACTCGCGTAAACCGCGGGTTTTTTGCTATTTGGGAAAGGTTGAAATGATTGTAAATGTTATGTTAAAGTATATAAGAAGCCCAAAAGGTTAAAATTTTGAAACCTTTTAGCCTTATATATTTTACGATGTCATTACTTAGAATTCATTTAATTGGGTATTATAAACATTTGGAATTGATGCAACGCTTATGAAGTTCTACAGAGGCTTTTAGAATCTGTCGACACTAAAGGGCTGGTTGTAAAGGAGAAAAACCATGAAGGGTTTCAATGGTATAGGCTGGATAAGGGCGATGTGGGACAAGTTCATGAATGTTGTCCACCCTATTCAACAAGAAGATGAGCACAGCATGAAATCACCTACCCAGCATTCAACATGGTTACAAGCTATGATTGGGAATAAAGAAAAGCGAAATAAATGGATTACGATCGTAGTATCGGGAGTCCTCTTAACTGTTGGACTTGTATTCGCAGGTAATCAGTACGTGACCGCGAACCGAATCGCCTATTATGATGTGTATGTTCAGGATCAAAAGATCGGGAGCGTGCAGAACCCAACTCAGATTGAACAAATATTCAGCCAGAAGCGGCAGGAATATAAGAATAAATATCCAGATATAGAAATGACGCTAAAAACAGAAGGTATTACAACAAAGGCCCAAAAGGCTTATAAGGCAGAAGTGGATAGTAAGGCAACGCTCCAGAAGCTTGATGGCATGTTAAAGGGTTATGCCAAAGGCGTAGAGTTGAAGATCGACGGCAAGGTCGTGGCGATTGTAAAGGATCAGGCAACGGTAGACAATGTATTGCAACAGGTGAAACAACAGTACTTACCTGCCAAAGAAGTGAAGCAACTACAACTCAAAAAAATGAGTAGATCTGTCATGGCATCGACGATTAGTACAGCCGCTGAACCAGCATCGAATATGAAATCTATCAAGATTACAGAAAAGGTTGACGTTACATCGGTTAACACAGATCCAACTAAAGTACTTAGTGCTGAGGAAGTAACGGATATTCTTACTAAAAGCAAGGATGGCCCTATCATTTATACGATAGCTGAAGGGGATACGCTTAGTTCTATCGTTAAACGATATAATATTTCGGAGAAGAAGATCTATCTAAACAATCCTGGGATTAAAGAGAAATACCTTAAAATTGGAGATACGATAAAGTTAACGGTGCCGAAACTTCCAGTGACAGTTACAACCGTTGAACAGGTATCTGAAGAGATTGTAACGGCTCCAGAAGTGGAAATTAGAAAGACCTCAGAGCTTCCAGCGGGTAAATCAAAAGTTGTACGTCCAGGGCAAGATGGGCTTAAGGTCATGGAATATCTAGTGACGAAAGAGAATGGCGAAGTCGTGGATGAGCAATGGCTGGACCAAGAGGTGGTTAAAGGTTCCGTCACCGAAGTCGTGCTACAAGGAACGAAGATAGCCGGGCAAGGATCGGGGCAATTCTCTTGGCCTGTGAGAGGCGCGACCATATCGAGTACGTATGGTTCACGTTGGGGCAGGCAACACAAAGGAATTGATATGGTATCAGGGAATCGTACGATAATGGCAGCTGATGAAGGTGTAGTTACCTTCACGGGTAACATTAGTGGTTATGGCAAGGCTGTGATTATTAATCATAGTAATGGGTATACAACGCTATACGGTCACATGAGCAGTATCACCGTCAGTCAAGGGCAGACGGTAGATAAAGGGGATGGCGTTGGCATTATGGGTAACACAGGACGCTCAACAGGTACGCATTTGCATTTTGAAATCAAGAAAAATAATGTGGCTCAGAACCCTATGAGATACTTGAATTAACAAATAGATAGATTGAACTAAAGTTTGCGCTCACAACTTCAATCATTTCTAAAGAAGATCATGAATATAAGGGTTCGTCTTTAGTTCAATCTATATAGACAAGCTTAGTTTAGGATAGCAGAAGAGCATAACCCTACGATTGGTATGATGGGGGATGCTCTTTTTGTTCAAATATAAGAAATTAGTTGTTTCATTCTTTTATTAACGCTTATATTTTAAAGCTAACCATCGCTATACCGCTAAAGGACGGCATAGCCGTTTATGCTTGTTTATGAGATACTTATGAGGTGTGGCAGGCTATCAGGTGTGGTAAAATAGGAAGAGGATTTACAACCAATGGTTGAAATATGAGGTGGGATACATTCATGCAGGGAACAATTCTAGTAGTAGATGATGAACAACCCATTGCCGATATATTGAAATTCAACTTAGAAAAAGAAGGATATGACGTCATATGTGCCTTGGACGGCATTACGGCCGTTGAATTGGCTATATCCAAGAAGCCGGATCTGATGTTACTTGATCTCATGCTACCAGGTAAAGATGGGATGGACGTATGTCGGGAGATTCGTGCAGCTCATTTGCATTTCCCTATTATTATGCTTACGGCTAAAGATGGAGAAATCGATAAGGTGCTCGGATTAGAGATGGGTGCAGATGATTATGTGACGAAACCCTTTAGCACACGCGAACTGTTAGCTCGCGTCAAAGCACATATGCGGAGATTAACCAAAGCGACAACACCTACCGAGAAACAAGGCATACAACTCTTTGAGCTGTTTATTGATACAGATATGTATTTGGTATTTAAGAATGGTGAGCCACTTGATCTAACGCATCGAGAGTATGAGTTGTTAGTGTATCTGGTGAAACACGCGGGTAAAGTGATGACCCGTGAACATTTGTTACAGGCAGTATGGGGATTTGAATATTTCGGCGATGTGCGTACCGTGGATGTAACCATTCGTCGCCTACGTGAGAAAATTGAGGAGAACCCTAGTAAACCGGAATATATTCTTACGCGCAGGGGCCTTGGTTATGTCATGCGAAGCCTTAAAAATGGTGGACTCTAATGAAGTTCGCCTCTTTTTTTCGTACCATTCAAGCAAAACTTATTATTGTGTATATGCTGTTAATTCTCATCGCCATGCAGTTGATCGGCGTTTATTTCGTGAGCGCTATGAAAAACTCGCTAACGAGCAATTTCACCAATGATCTGCAGGAACAAGCAGAGTTGTTGTCGGTCATGGCTGCGGAGAAACTGGGTGGAGATATTGAAGCAGGGAAGAACTCCGTGGATAGTCTTGGGGTGATCGTCAACAACCTATTCAATCTCAGTGGTGTGGAAATTCAGGTTCTTGATGCTAGTGGTAAAGTCATGATTACCTCCTTGCCTGCTCATGAGGATTATGTAGGACGTAAGAATACACAGACGGTCGTGAGCCGTGCGCTTCAAGGTATTAGCGATAATGAAGAATATATGATTGATGAAGATAATGAACGCAAACGGGTCGTTGCAAAGCCTGTTATTTATAATAGTAAAATTGTAGGTGCGATTTATATTGTCGCCTCGATGAATGAGCTGCACGATACGATGGGGCGAGTTAACAATATTTTTATATCAGGCATGTTGATTGCACTAGGTTTAACAGCGATCCTTGGCGTTATTCTAGCGCATACGATTACGCAGCCAATTAAGGAAATGACACGCCATGCTACGGCGGTGGCAGAAGGAAGCTTCGATCAGAAGATGCCGGTGTTCGGCAACGATGAAATCGGACAATTGAGCGAAGCTTTTAACTATATGACAGGGCGCCTTCGAAATGCCCTATTACAGAATGAAGAGGAGAAGGAGAAATTGGCCTCGATTCTTACGAATATGAGTGATGGTGTGATTGCAACGGATGAAGCGGGACATGTCATTCTTATGAACCGTCGTGCGGGTAAGATGTTAAGCTTAGATGAAGAAGAATTAGATAATCGGGATATTACCGTACTACTCGGATTTGATGCTGAGCAGACGAAGGCCTTTATAGAGGGATCTATCAATACAGAACTATTGGAATTGAGTCAAGAAGAGGCAGCCGTTCCCTATAAGGTGCGAGTAACATTTACCTCGATACACCGGAGGGAATTTGGTATTACGGGTATGATAGCCGTACTACAGGACGTAACGGAGCAAGAGAAGTTGGAAGCATCTCGCCGTGAATTCGTGGCCAATGTATCGCATGAATTGCGTACGCCACTAACGACGATTAAGAGTTATACAGAAGCACTAGATGATGGTGCACTAGAGGATATGCAACTGGCGCCACGTTTTGTAGGCGTAATCCAAAATGAGACGGAACGGATGATTCGCCTCGTAACAGATCTGCTTCACTTATCGAGGTTAGATAACAAAGAAGCGTCCCTTCGGAAAGAACCAACGGATGTGTTCGAAATGTTGGAGGATGTAACGGATCGGTTTTCCTTTCAAATGCAGCAAAAGAATATCCGATCAGCAATCAAGATGGAAAAGGGTATTGGTAGCGTATCATTTGATCGTGACCAGATTGACCAAGTGCTTGATAATCTCGTATCTAATTCGCTCAAATATACACCTGAGGGCGGCGTGGTCACGTTAGAAGCGAGAATGACAGAGGACGCTAAACTTACCATTTCTGTTCAGGATTCAGGGATTGGCATTCCAAAGAAGGACTTGGATCGTATATTCGAACGATTCTATCGTGTTGATAAGGCACGCTCGCGTAATATGGGAGGAACGGGTCTAGGTCTATCCATTGCCCGGGAAATTGTTAGCGCTCATGGCGGAGTGATCGCTTTACAGTCTGAATTGGGACAAGGTACGAAGGTCAGCTTCACGCTTCCTTTGGTTGAAGATGGAGGTGTGTTGTCATGAAGGAAAAGTTAAAGTCGATCGTGCTCGTCTTATTGGTCGTTAGTAGTCTAGTGGAAAGTTACTATCTCATGTACCGACTACCAGGTAGTGATACGGTTATCAGGTCTGCGACGAACTATATTAAGACGGATTATATGGGCCCGGAAACGGATGTGGAGAGTCTTATTTACCCGGATAAAATGATTATTCATATGGGCGAAGATAAACATACGATTTTTTATCCTGATTCGACGTTTTATAATCTGATCTTTTCATTACTTGGGGGCCGGAGTTTTGATAGCTTCCAACGACGTTCGATTCAAAATATAGATCTCAAGGAAATGCGTCAGAAGAATCCTGGTATTGAACTGACGTTTGAATCTGGTGTGCCTGTCACGCTTCTGCAGCGTGTGATGCAGATTCAGCCAGATTCGTTATTTCAAACGGAGCTCATTGACCGAGTCTGGATTTATAACGTTAATAACGAGTCAAAGGCACATGCGTTGTTTTTTAGTACAGCAAGTGGGGTTGTATATGAAGCGGGGAAAGCGGATCTTACCGTTCAGGACGTGCAGCAACATGTGGATTTCGGTACCATGTGGACACCTTATACGACAGTGAATGGCGCATACTACATGCCTGAGGCACCGGTGGAGATGGTTGAATCCACAGTAGGTTTGGGTGTATATACAGCGGAACAAATGCAACGAAGTTTATTCTTCGATTCAAGTATTACTCGTAACATCAAGGAAAAAGATGGTACCGAAATATATACGGATAGTAAGCGAAGCTTGCAAGTTAGGCAAGAGCAGAAGTGGATGAAATATACAGATCCTGCAGCGTTGCCTGCTGGAGAAAGTAATGTGGATAAAGAGGTACTCGCTGCGGTTGATTTCGTGAACCAACATGGCGGTTGGAATGGTGATTATCGATTAAGCCTTGCTGGAGGCGGGGTAGGTAAGAACAAAGTGGTATTCCAGCAGTATTATGAAAATTATCGTATTCTGGAAAAACCACAGTTTCAATACGGTACCATTAAGCTGGATCTGCATCAAGGTACGGTATCGGCTTATGAGCGTTCGCTCTTTTATATCAAACCTGTGGAAGAAAACAAGAAAATTAAGGTGTTGTCAGGCGGAGAAGAGTTGAAGGCGAAGCTGAAAATTGTAAGTGAACAATCTGCGATCGTAGATCTGTATCCGGCCTACTTGCCATCACGCAATGAGGAAGGACTGGATTTAACACCTGTATGGGCAGTTAAGCTTCGAAGCGGCGCAGAGATGGTTCTGGAATAATGACATGGAACAAGCTCATTTCATTATGAAATGTGGGATAGGGGGACAGGGATGGATTGGGGACGAGCTAAAAATGTATTGATTTACGCTTTTTTGCTACTGAATCTCGTATTAGGTTATCAGTTGTGGAACGATGTAAGGGAACAAGCGAATACGAACCTAGATTATATTTCACTAGATGAAAACACACAGAAAATCATGCAGGAGAAGAATATTCAGCTGTTATGCCCGATTCCCACACGCACCCCGGTGCTGCCCAAAATTACCTATCACTTTATAAGTAGTGAAAATAGTGTTCCTGTGGAGCTAAGTAAACCGCTAGATAGCAAGCTAGTCTTTATGGGGAACGAGTTAACAGAAGCGCTACAGAATCAAATCCCTCAATTTAAGGACTATCGATATGATCCCATGGAAAGTGAATATGGGGCCTTCGTATTTCATCCATTAGTGGAGGGAGAGTGGCCGCTGTTTAATGATCAATTAAAGTTGAAATTGTTGTATCGTGAGCAAAAAATAACGTCTTATCAGTTATCGGTAACGGAAATCATTCCGTCCAACGATGAGGAACAGCAGAAGGTGTTACATGCTTCAGATGCACTGGCCAAACTCATTAACAATAACTATATACCAGCCAATTCAGCTGTGAAAGATATTCAGCTAGGATACTACGGAGAGATGTTTAACTCCGAGAATCAAGTAGCGGCACCTGTATGGAGGTTCACTTTAGAGAATGAAATATATTATGTCCAGGGCATCAGTGGGGACGTTATTAGTTCCAAGACAGACAAAACAAAGGAGTAGGGCAATCGTTATGGGGATATCATTTACAGTACTTTCGAGTGGATCAACAGGGAATGCAACCGTGGTCACGAATGGTGAAACAACGTTATTGATTGATGCTGGGTTCAGCGCACGTCGGATTGATGAATTATTGCAGGAGCGTGATCTAACAGGTAGTGAAATTGATGGCATATTAATTACACATGAGCATTCAGACCACATCAAGGGCTTAGGTCCAGTGGCTCGCAAATATAACCTGCCTATCTATGCCAATGAGAAGACATGGGATGCTATGAATAAATCGGTTGGTAAAATATCAGAAGAGAATCGGATCGTGTTGGATAGCGGAGAAGTGAAAGATTTCGGTACACTTCGCGTGGAATCGTTCGGTATTTCTCATGATGCAGCGGAACCCGTAGGCTACAGCTTCTATGATGGCGATGAGAAGCTTAGTGTGGCTACGGATCTGGGTTACGTCAGTGAGAAAGTGAAGCGGGCGATTGCAGATTCGGATGTGTTAGTCCTTGAGGCCAATCACGATGTCGAGTTGTTACGAATGGGTCGTTATCCATGGAACACCAAACGTCGTATCTTAGGCGATATGGGGCATCTCTCGAATGAAGCTTCTGGAGAAGCGATGAGTGAGCTCCTTACCGGGAATACAAAACGTACCTACTTGGCACATTTAAGCCGAGATCACAACATGATGGATTTGGCTAAAATGACCGTGCGCGATGCCATGGAAGAGCGCGGGTGTTTTTTCAAAGAGACGGACTTCAAATTGTGTGACACCTACTATGATAGACCTACACCATGGGATAAGGTGAGCAAGTCATAAATTGATCGAGTTCATCGGCTTTTATAGCCAATTCCTCACGTGTGAGAATCCCCTTGTCTACAAGAAGTTCAATGATTGTACTTATGGCAAGGGTATTACGATAATGCTCGTCCTTCATATCTCCTAGCTTGGCTATCATGTGAACAACATCCATAGATAAATTTACACCTTCCAAGTGCCATTCCTCCCCTTCTATAAATGGTGAAAATCCCATATTTAACTATTTTAAAATAGGTCCAAAATATGATGTTGCTAAGCGCTACGTATGATACAATGAACAGTACAAAAACGTAATAAGAGTCTATGAATCTGTGAATTAAGAGACTTGTTCTTAGTGTAGTCTGTTTCTTTATAAAATATTCCTTACGACTTACAAAGATTACTAGAATGATTGAAATTTAGGCCTTAAATCGATTTAAGTCATAAGATACTATCGTGGTTTATTTTATTTCATGAATGCGTGCTTTTTACGCTTGAAAAAGTGATTATGTGGTGATGTAAAAGTAACGAGATAAAATATGCAACTTTTTGGGCCTTAACGGAGTTATATATAGTATATGCATTGTCATGTGAAGTGCGGCATTGTTTGATTGGAATGAAGTCATCATTGTTTAGTTCTTATAGGGTGATAACAAAGGGAGAGGATTTACGATGGGTTTGTTCGAAGATGAATTTTATTCGACCAAAGTGTCAAGACAGAAAAAAGAGCATACCAAAGTAAAACCTAACCCCGTAAGCTGGTCTAGAACCCGTCGTCGGGGGATGTCCACCATTCAAGTTTCTGTGATTAGTTCGGTGATCGGTGCAGTGGTGGCAACCGTATTATTCAGTCTGGTCACGGGTTTACCCTCCTCAACTCCCCGTGCATCTGCTGTGAGTGCAGTACAAGTAAAAATGGAGAGCGATCCTTTTGAACGACTGATTCAAGCGGCAGCGAAGGTAAGTCCTGCGGTCGTAAGTATCGCTAATTATAAGGACCATAAAAAAGATGATTTAAATCTAGAGGAGTCAGGTCTGGGCTCGGGTGTGATTTTCAAGAAAGAGAACGGTTTAGCCTATATCATCACAAACAATCATGTCATCTCTGAAGCGGAAGAGTTGGAAGTGCTGACCGTTGACGGAGATACGATAAAGGCAACGTTGATAGGTACAGATACAGTTAACGATATTGCAGTTCTCTCTATTGATGGTAAGAATATTCACACAATCGCCGAGATCGGCGACTCGAGTAAACTTCGTCAAGGACAAACCGTGATTTCCTTAGGGAACCCACTAGGGCTCGGTGGATCACTTACTTCCGGAATTGTGAGTTACACGAATCGTTTACTTCCAGTATCTCTAAATAAGGACGGCATATATGATTGGGAGCAAGAGGTCATTCAGACGGATGCAGCTATTAATGAGGGCAACAGCGGGGGTGCATTGGTTGATCTGAACGGTAAGGTCATTGGGATTAATACGATGAAGATATCCGATACAGGCGTAGAGGGACTTGGGTTCGCTATTCCGACGGGTCAAGTGATGAAGACAGTTAATGAATTGATGTTAACAGGGAAAATAACACGTCCATACATAGGCGTATATACGGTTGATTTAAATAACTCATTCGCTCCATTGGATGCGGATGAACGTAAAGAGCTGAAATTACCAAGTGATGTGAAAGAAGGCGTTGTTGTGTTGGATGCTGTGGGTCCTGCGCTAGAAGCGGGCTTGAAGCTGAATGACGTCATTACGAAGTTTGATAATGAACCGATTACGTCAACGTTGGAACTTCGTAAGTTTCTCTACGATCAATCTAAAATCGGTGATGAGCTGAGTGTAACCTTTTATCGTGAGGGTGAATTGAAGGTCGTGACATTGAAGCTTAGCGATAAACCAGTGGAATAGAATGGCGGCAATTAGTGGCTAGTGATACATAGCTGGTGAATTCCATGCAGATTGTGGATGTGTTATAGGCGAATTCGGGTTATAATAGATAAAAAACAGCAGAGTGTAGGACAGAGAGGATGCTTTCATTCATGTACGTTGTATGCAAAGATCATGTAGAGTTCGCGATTGACAGTTTCGTTGATGAATATGAAGATGCACCGGATATCGTGGATTTGAAGGAAACCGAGTTCTCCGACTGGGATCCACCAGTGAAATGTATTGAGTGTGAGCAGGCTGCGCAGTATTTGGTCGTGTGAGTGAAGGGCGTGAAATTTGCGCCCTTTTTGTATTTGTGGGGATGGGAAGGATGCGGCATTATTCGGGGGAGCTCCTTGGGGATGGCGCTTCGAAGACCGCTGCGAGAACGGATTGTTCTTCCGATCGCTCTTGTCCCCGGATTTCCTGATTTGGATACCGCCTACTGCGGTAGAAATCCGGGGACAAAGGCGACCACTTCGTTTCCTCCAGAACAATTCCGTCCTCTACGCTGGTACCAAGAAACACCTTTCATGCTCCGCATGGGTTAGATGCTTCGCATCGTTTGGAATCCCTACAATGGAGAAGGGTCTAATTTCATCGTTAGGTGGGTGGGCATGGGTAGGGCGAGAGCAAGTACAAATTACAATGCAATGCAAAGCAAGTGCTTATCCTAATGTAAGTGCAAAAGCAAAAGGCGAGTATCTTCTATTAGTGCTTGTTGATCGAACTAGAGGTTTGTTTATCGTGTTGGTAGGCGTACGATCTTCCATTACGCATATTAAACGGATGTAATGTCCGGTTAGAGAATTCCTGGGAATACATTGAGCACTAGTAAAGCTTAGAGGTAGAAAAAATAAGGGTGTAGTTCTTGAGTGTGAAGACTAGGGTAATAATGATGATGTAAATTTAATCATGAATTTCATGATTTTTATAAATATCACGGTATTGGATATCGTTGAAGGCATACATAAATGGTGGAGGTTGATTAAGAAGTGTTTATTCAGATTATTGGTGTGGGGAAGTTGAAAGAGAAGTATTTAGTTCTAGGCATTCAGGAATATGCTAAGAGGCTTACTCCGTACATCAAGTTTCAGATGGTAGAGGTAGCGGATGAGAAGGCACCGGACAACTTGAGCGAAGCTGAGGTGTCTATCGTTAAAGAGCGCGAGGGCGAACGCATCCTCGCGCATATTAAGAGCGAGGCGCACGTCGTTGCGCTCGCTATCGGCGGCCAGCTATGGAGCTCGGAAGAGCTGGCCGCTGAGATCGACAAGCTCGGCACATATGGGACGAGCCATGTCGTGTTCGTAATCGGAGGAAGCCACGGGCTCTCCGATGGGGTACTGCGTCGCGCCCAGCAGAAGCTCAGCTTCGGGCGCATGACACTGCCGCATCAGCTGATGCGGCTGGTGCTGACGGAGCAGGTGTATCGGGCAGTGAAGATTAATCGGGGTGAACCGTATCACAAGTAGGGCGAAATTTTTTTTGAATAATAAATTTAATCCAATCGTAAGGATGATCTGCATATGAAAATTTTATTAGTCGAGGATGATAAGACAATCGCGTCGGGACTGGAATATTCGCTGCAGCAAGATGGTTTTTCAACCGTTCTCTGCCATGATGTCGCCTCGGCCCAACAGGTACTTGCTGAAGACATGGATCAATTCGCTATATGCTTGTTCGATTTACAGCTTCCGGACGGAAGCGGCTATGAATTATGCAAGATGGTGAAGGAGCGGGGAGACATTCCTGTCATCTTCTTAACAGTGATCGACGATGAGGTCAATGTCGTGATGGGACTCGACATGGGAGCTGACGATTACATTACCAAACCTTTTCGAGTTCGTGAGCTCCTCTCCCGGATCAAGTCCGTGTTACGGAGATACCAGAAGCCGTCCCAAACGAAAACGACCATAGACATCGATAATGTCCGAATTCATACGCTGGAAGGCAAAGTGCATAAAAACGGCGCCGAAATTCCGCTCACCGCCTTAGAGTATCGCTTATTGCTGATCTTCGGCAACCACATTGGACAGGTTCTCTCAAGGAATCAGCTGCTAGAGCAAATCTGGGACGTGGCAGGCGACTTCGTGAATGACAATACGTTAACAGTCTATATCAAAAGGCTGAGGGAAAAGCTGGAGGATGATCCAGGGCATCCGACATTGATCAAAACGGTACGCGGTTTAGGCTATAAGGTTGGTGATTAAATGTTGCGTAATCGAGAAATTCAACGATTATTGCTCCTCATGGGCTTGATCAGCTTAGCGGCGCTCGTTGCCGCTGCTTTCATTTCGACTGTCGCCGCGGCGCTCGTGTTCATTCTATCCATGCTGCTCATTGGCACAAGTTTGTTCTTCACCAGATGGAGATACCGCGAAATCGAAAAGTTGTCCGTCTATTTGCGGAAAATTAGCAACGGCGATGATTCCCTCGACGTTCGCGATAATCAAGAAGGCGAGCTTAGTATTCTAAAAAATGATATTTACAAAGTGACGCTCATGCTATCGGAGCACCGGTCGCTATTACAGCGGGACAAAATTCAACTGACGGATGCCATCTCCGATATTTCACATCAGCTCAAAACGCCGCTTACCTCCATGACGGTGATGGCGGATTTGTTAAGCGCCCCTGACCTGCCTCCGGCCAAAAGATCGGAGTTCACCCATCATATCCGCGTCCAGCTTGATCGCATCGATTGGCTGGTTTCTTCCTTACTCAAGCTATCGAAAATTGACGCGAAGACCATCCCATTCAAAAAAAATCGAATACTCGTGACAAAACTGATCCAAAAGGCATTAGAACCGGTTATGATTCCGATGGACATTAAGGGACAAACGGTCTCCATCGCGGGCGAAGACGACGTCTCTTTTGTCGGCGATTTCAATTGGACGGCCGAAGCGGTCATCAATATATTGAAGAACGGTGTAGAGCACACGCATGAGGGCGGAACAATCGCCATCACATTTTCCGAAAACGCGTTATTTACGGAAATCGTCATTGCTGACAATGGAAAAGGCATTCCGAAAGAAGATTTGCCTTATATTTTTAAGCGTTTTTACAAAGGAAAGAACGCCGGCGAAGGGAGCATCGGCATAGGGCTTGCGATGGCTCACAGCATCATTGCCAGCCAGAACGGAGTGATCGATGTGACAAGCGACAGCGAGAAGGGTACGCAGTTTCGGATTAAGTTTTATAAGCAAGTGATTTAGCGGCACTCCGTAAGTGACTGAATTGTCACCTCCATTGTCACTTGAAAGTCATTTTAGACAGATAAAATGATATTCATCAGCTGAACTATGGAGGTATGACAATGCATTTGAAGCAACAGCGTAAGATTATTTTTGCCATGACCATATCCTATACCCTTTTGATTCTTTATTTTATGTTTCTCGCTTTCGGCAGAGTAGGTACTGTAGAGCACATAACCGAATACACCTTTATTTTTTTACCGGACGGTTTTTTTTAGGCTGCCAAGCCTATCGGATCTTCTGCATCCTACGCTGATGGATTTTGTGGGTTTTGGGAACATCGCAGCCTTCATCCCTTTTGGCATATTGATTCCGTTGTTATATCGGACCAATTTTATTCGATTCATGATGTTGTTCATCCTGTCCATTCTCATGCTGGAGACCATTCAGGCACTGACTTTGCTCGGCAGCTTCGACATTAACGACGTCATTCGGAACTCATTGGGCGCAGCAGTAGGATTCGGTGCGAACAAACTTGGCTTTCGTACGAAAAACGACTGGAGAAATATGGCTGCTACGGGCATTTCCAGTGTTGTCCTGATGCTCGGGGTCTGGGGGATCTTCGGGATCGTTGACCAAGCGTTCACCAAAGAAATGGGCCCCTTTGTGGCGATAAATGAACTGAAAGATAGCACCGGAAACCCATCAACGGGAACCAAACGGTACAGTCTCAAGATTGGCGGTCAAAACGTAGAACCCAGATATAATGCGTATAACGTCGAAGGCAAAAAAAAAGAAACGTACACGTATACGTTAGGCAATAAGGAGGAGATCTATCTCTCCTTGAATTATGGAATTCCCGATCAAAAGGATTTCCATGGCAGCATTAGGGTTACCGTCGATGGACACGAGTTCCTGTCCGTATCTGCAGAAGCTCAACGCCATGAGCCGGATATGTCGGAAATTTTTCTCCCGCAGGCCAATGAGCTTACGATCACCCTAGAGGGAAATGAAACCCTATGGGATGTTGGATTTCGAGAGATGGTCTATAAATGGAATTGAGCATCAAGGAAAGGAGGTATGGCCATGGATATTTTAAAAATCGAGCATCTGTCTAAAATATACGGCAAAGGCGAATCGGCAGTGAAGGCGCTCGACGATGTTTCTTTCTCGGTTCAAAAAGGCGAATTCGTCGCGATTATCGGCCCGTCCGGATCGGGGAAATCGACGCTTCTCCATATGCTGGGCGGCGTGGATCGACCGACTGGCGGCAAAGTGTATGTTGAGGATACGGACATGTATGCCTTGAACGAAACGCAGCTGGCCATCTTTCGGCGCAGGCAAATCGGCTTGATCTACCAGTTCTTCAATCTGATTCCCGTCCTGACGGTAGAGGAGAATATGACGTTGCCGCTCTTGTTGGATAACCAAAAGGTAGATCAAACGCAGTTGGATCGTCTTGTAAATACGCTGAATTTGCAGCATCGATTAAATCACCTGCCGAATCAGCTATCCGGCGGACAACAGCAACGGGTCTCGATCGGCAGAGCACTCATCGGCAATCCTGCGATCATGCTGGCCGACGAGCCGACCGGGAATCTGGACAGCAAGAATAGCAGCGAGATCGTCGACTTATTAAAAATGTTGAATAAAACCTATCAGCAGACGCTGATTGTTATTACGCACGACGAACGAATCGCCTTACAAGCTGACAGGATCATTTCGATTGAAGACGGGAGGATTGCTAAAGACGAGGTGATCAGGCGATGAACATTGTTAATACGCTAACTCTTCGGCATCTGAAGCAGAACAAGAGACGAACGCTCGTAACCATCATCGGCGTCATCATTTCGGTTGCCATGGTGACCGCCGTCGCTACGCTTGTGTTTTCCTTTTCGGATTTATTGATCAGGCAAGCCATTGCGGACACTGGGGAGTGGCATGTCGAATATCAAGATGTTACCAAAGAACAGCTTGCGGCGATACAGGGCGATGATGCAACCAAAACCGTAGCGATCACAAGAGATCTTGGATTTGCCCTACTAGAAGGGGGGCAAAATCCCAATAAGCCGTACTTGTTTATCAAAGAATATGATGCGCATGGTTTTGCGCAATTTCAGGTTGAACTAAGCAAGGGGCGTCTTCCGCACACGGACAAGGAAGTCGTTATCTCCGAACCCGTTGAATTGAACGCCAAAGTGAAGTATGAAATCGGCGAACGTCTAACCCTTAGTGTCGGCGAACGATTCGAGCAAGAGGGCGATCGTCCTCTGGATCAGAACGAACCGCTGCGTAGGGAAGACGGCACATTGACCGAAACGTTGCAGCATATCAAGACAAGGGAGTATACGGTAGTAGGCTTCATCAAGCGTCCCGTATGGGAAACGACTTGGGCTCCGGGCTATACGATCATTAGCTATGTCGATGAAAATATCATCGGGGCAAACGATCGAGTTGATGCATCGGTGGTGTTGCAGCGTGTCAATCCGTTCTTGTTCACTCATTCGGAGGAATTGGCTAAGAAAAACCATATTGAAAAAGTCCAATATAATAACAGTTTGCTTCGTTATTACGGCTTGTCCAAAAGCAGTGGTTCGTCGAGCATGATGTTCTTCTTATCGGCGATCATCATGGCGGTCATTATGATCGGCTCGGTGTCGCTGATCTATAATGCTTTTGCGATATCCGTCTCGGAACGTTCCCGCCATTTAGGGATGCTGGCGAGCGTGGGGGCGACGAAAAGGCAGAAGCGTAATTCGGTGCTTTTTGAAGGTGTCGTCATTGGATTGATCAGCATTCCCATTGGTATCCTATGCGGTCTTGCCGGGATTGGGATCACTTTTTGGTTCATGAATTCCATGATTCAAGGGGCATTATGGACCAATGAAAAGCTGACGCTTATCGTCACGCCGTTATCGCTCTTGATTGCCAGTGTTGTCTCAATGTTGACGATTTTCATTTCGACGTATCTCCCGGCGATCAGAGCATCCAAGGTATCCGCCATGGACGGGATTCGCCAAACAACCGACTTAAAGCTTACGGTCAAAGCTGTAAAAACGTCGAAGTTCATTCGCAAGCTCTTCGGCATCGAAGCGGAAATCGGGCTGAAAAATTTAAAAAGAAACAAACGGAGATATCATGCCATCGTATTTTCGCTCGTCATCAGCATCGTTTTGTTTTTAACGGTATCGTTTTTTACCACCGGCATGAAACAATCCCTGGAATTGTCGCGGGAAGGCATCAATTATGATATTGAAGTGTTGCACAGCAACGGAAAAAGAATAGACGACCGGTTGATACAATCGATTGTATCCCTGGATGGCGTCACGGAATATAACGTGATTCAAGCGTTATATAAGAATGCTTGGGTCGATGAAGCGTTCATCGCCGATGAATTGAAAGAGAAGGTTAAGGCGGATAAGCAGTTACTTCAAGACGGGAAATATCCTTACGACATTATGATTCATGCATTGAATGATGCGAGTCTGCGGACCTATGCCAGTGCGGTCGGCGCAGATTACACGCAGCTTACGGATCCGGATCATTCCGCCGCGATCGTGATGGATAGGATCCATTACAAAGATATGGGTACGGGAAAATACGTCCAGACGAAGGCCATTTATACGAATGTCGGAGAGCGTATCGCGTTAACGAACTTCTATAAAGAAAATGGGGAAGAAACGAAGGTAAACGAAGTGACCGTTGCCGCGTTGACGGATCAAGCTCCGATGGGGATGAGCCCGATAGAAGTAGGCGGGTTAAATATGATCGTGTCGGAACGCGTCATGAATCGATTGGCAGACGGCGATCTTGATAACGTTCAGATGTACCTTCATTTGAAAAGCACGGAGCCGCTGCGAACGCAGCAGGAAATTGAAGAGATGCATGAGACCAACCTGAATGTCTACAATGTCTATCAATCCAGAAAAAGCGAAGAACAACAAATTCTATTGATGTCCGTCTTCTCTTATGGATTTATCGTATTGATTTCGGCGATTTCCATTGCGAATATTTTTAATACAATCTCGACGGGCTTATCCCTTCGCAAACGAGAATTCGCGATGCTGAAATCCGTCGGCATGACGCCAAAAGGCTTTACGAAAATGATGAACTATGAAAGTATTTTTTATGGGGTCAAGTCGCTGCTGTTCGGGCTTCCCGCCAGTTTCGTCGTGATGTATCTGATCTATAGAGCATTTTCGAACAAGTTCAGCTACGGGTTCACCGTTCCATGGATGAGCATTCTGTCTGTCATTGTCGCTGTATTTGTCATAGTCGGTTCCGCCATGTTATATTGCGGCGCGAAAGTAAAAAAGGAAAACATTATTGATGCGTTAAAGCAAGAGAATATATAAAGGTAATCGGCCCCAACTTGAGGATGCAAGGAATGACAGTGTCAACCATCATTAGAATAAAATCATAGGGGGCTTCGTCTTGGGAATCGATGGAATTTATAATAACCTACGTTCTTTAATGCTGCCGGTCATCGTGACGATCGGGATAGAATTCGTTCTGATTGGGCTATATTATTTCCTTTATGATAGAAATCGACAATCAGAGGGAAAGCCACGGATTCAGATGAAAAAGCTTTTTCTTGGCGCGCTGTTCATCGGATATGTTGTTTTTGTGCTCGAGCTAACCATGTTCGGCCGTGGCAACTCACATTTCTTGCAGATGAATCTCCATCCATTCAGCAGTTATATTGAAGCATGGAATAAGTATTCCTTACGTGATCTTCAGAACTGTATTTTTAATATCATCATGTTTATCCCGATGGGAATATTGCTACCTTTAATCAGTCGAAAATTTAAAATATTCAAGTGGAATCTTCTTGTCGTTGTAGGTTCTACGCTATTTATTGAAACCTACCAGACGCTTACAGGCGCAGGACTGTTTGAGCTTGATGATCTCATTAACAACACGCTTGGTGGTATTTTGGGATACCAGTTATACAGACTGGTAGCTTCCATTGTTCATAACAAAAAAGTCAGAATGAAAAGTCTTCTGGGAAACCTGGCGATACCTCTACTAATGGGTTTGTTATTTGTTGGTATGAATATTGTGTATTCCCAGCAGGAGTTCGGCAATCTGGCCATAAACTCGTTTACCAAATGGAATATGACAGATGTTCATTTGACAACATCCTTGCAGCTAAGCTCAGCACCTACAGCCGCCCCCGTATACAAGAGAATCATTAATCGGGATGGAGCCCAAGCCCTGCTGCAGCAGAAATTAGGATTATCTGAGTTGAAAGTTAAGGATGATCACGGTGATCGTGAGGTTCTATTAAAAGACAAATCAGGAACACAATATACATTATATCAATCCAAAGAGGGAAACTGGTCGTTAACCGAGAACAATTATACAGCAGAGCGAACTTCATTCGCTGACCAAGAACTGATGCTCCCAAAGGCCAAAATCATTATGGCCGATCTTGGCCTACTCCCTCAAGACGCTGATTTTACAGCTTTGGAGGGCGGAGAATTTCAGTGGTCTCTCCCGGATAAAGCGGAGCTAAACGAAAATTATTGGACTGGCGAACTGTTACTCGGTCTTAAACAAGATGGCAGTATATATTCGATAAGTAATTCGCTCCAAGAGAATCAATTTTTAAAGGAAGTGGATATACTGTCTCCTGCGGAGGTATATGAGCGTATAAAGAATGGTGAATTTCCTCAAATAAAAAGAAATGCAATATTAACGTATGATCAACTCGTTATTAAAAAAGGTGATCAACTTGATATAACAGGAATTGAACTTTCGTTTATGTATGACACGAAGAACTTCTATCAGCCTGTATACATAGTAAACGGTGTATTTAATGGGGATTCGAATTGGTTCACATTAATTCAGGCAAGAAGAAGCTGATACGTGTTGGACCTACTTTCCATTTTAGTAACAAGCAACTCGCAAAACATTCTGACCTGATGCCGCTACCCGGCTGTATGTACATTAGCCGGGTGCGGCATTTTTATTGTTCATATAGGTTGACAATGATAATCGTTATCAATAATGTAAAAATAGACCAGAGTCCTCATGCCCACCTTTCCGCATTCCAGCGGCAGATTCTTGATTGATTCCGAGTTTACACAGCCCAGTTAAAGGAGGAGATTCGGACTATGGCGGCTATTAGAGGAGGGAGGGGAACTGACCTTAAAATCGGTTCTCGATGCCAATGCCTCCGAGCTGGACAGCAGCTTGTTGAATCGTATGTACTGCTTGTGGTCAAGAGCTGCACAGGATGTACAACGATCAATCTCAGGATTACCGGCAAACTACTATTGAAATGAGGTATGCAATGTGAAAATCGATGTTAATCAGTTAGCAGAGCATCGTGCACATTTCGCTCTATAGATGTTACGGCGAACCGTATCACAAGTAGGGCGAAATTTTTTGGTGGGATCAAGCTATTTTCTTGTTGTGGGGGATGGTATGTGAAGGAAACTTGATCAATTTTGAGTAGGCTTAGTTTGTATATGCGTGTATATCATTGATCGTTCTACAAATGCCATCAACATAGTCGAGAAAGCAGATGCTATACACCTCATCCATTTCAGAATTGCATATCAGAAACGCTTGCAGAGAAATTTCAGCAATGTCATAGCCATATGTGAAAAGCATTTGGTCATGCTTGATGTTGTGCCGTTCAAAAGCATCGTCACCGGACTTTCCTTCGATTTGTTTTCGGTAATCTTCGTACCGATCGACGTATCCGGCAATCTCACCCTTCGTCAGAAGCAGGCGGGAGACCGACCACTCAGGAATGAGGGATCATCCAAATCTTCATTAAACATGTCAATACATTAATCCGACTATTAATGTAAGTAGTACACTCCACTTTCTAGACACATGCAAGATGAATATAAGGTTATAAAGTTTTTACCTTCTTTCGTTATAACTGAACCGCCTACGGAGCAACATTATTGAGAATATGAAAAAAATCTGAAATCGTATACACGGCATGAGCACTCGGATTCGCTGCATTAATTTTTCTCATGGGTAACATGATGACCATATAGAAAAATAAGGAGTTTATTCTGAACGGAATCCAGAAAGATTTCTTTTTCGTTCAGCCGCTTAAAGTTCTGACTCTCATAAAATCCATAGTTGCATCTGTTATCTGTATACACGTAGATCGATTCTACATCCATACTTCTCATGTAATCGGACAAATGGTGCATCAGCGTTTTTCCCACGCCAAGACCTCTCGATTCCCCGGATACAATGAACAACTCGATATAACCTTGAAAATCGCCTTCTTTTCCTTGAATAATCTCTTTATACGTATTTTGAACCTTCGTCAGTTCTTTAACGGCTTTTTTATTCTCTTTATTCGCCGTGATGATTTTGAAGAAGGTATTCGCAACACTTAAAAGATTATGGGTTTTCGCTAAGCGATGTTTATCTTTTTGGGCTTTTCCAAGAATAATACCAATGACTCTGTTGTTTTTTACAGCGACTTTGCTGAAAGAGCTGCCCAGAATACAGCTTTGCAAATAAAGGTTCAATATGACATCTAAAAATTTGTTGTCTTGAATAAGGTCATGGATGCCGAATGCTTCATCAATTAATTCTTTGATGCGGTCATAATCGTCTTTCATAATCTCTCTATAGATAACCTCAGACATGTGGATACACTTTCCTTTCTTATGGTGACTTCCTTTATAATGATCATAAAGTCTACCCTAAGGAGAGAGTCAAGGGTGGGCAATGGAGAATGTAACGAAGGAGGGACCTAAATGAAAAACCTGTTTTCGATTGGTGAAGTTACCAAAATGAAAGAGGTATCTATAAAAGCCCTGAGATATTATCACAAAATGGGCATCCTGGTTCCCAGGTATATCGATCAAACGACAGGTTATCGGTATTATTCCCTAGATCAATTTATTTATATAGACATCATCAAAGGCTGCCGCTCTTTCGGTACCAGTATTAAGGAACTTCAGGAGATTTTTAAAGAATGCAACACTGACAAATTGATCGAATTTCTGCAACTCAAGAGACAGGAAGCGGAAGAAAATCTGAAACAAGTGAAAGGGGTTATTCAAAATATTGATAATTTAAACAAGAGTGTCGAATCCTCAAAAGAAATCTTGAATCAGGATCAGATCGTTATTCAATTTTTTGAGAAGCGTTATGTTTTGACAGCTCCATGCTGGGAAGCGGGCAGCCTCAAGGAGCTGTTGTATTATTCAGACTTGGAGAAGATCATACGGAGTCAGCAAAAAAAAATGACTATGGAGAGAGGCATTCTGTACATCCTGAATGCAGAGGTGAAACTCGAACCCCGATATGTGTTTCATGGTTTTGAAGGGGACGGAAGCATAGAAGCCGATTCGCATGTGCAAATCCTTCCGGAAGGAAAGTATGTAACTTTGGCTTATTGTAAGGAGAACGAAGTGGAACGCGTAAAAAAAATGCTAAACTATATAGAAAAAAACAGTCTGAACGTAATAAATGTTATCGAGATAGAATTATATAACGATTTGTTTGATACCAAATCCTACAGTTGTCAAATCCAAATGCTGATCGAAGAGGACAATGGAAAGGGATTTTAATTTAAAAAAGAACCCTAAACTTTTGGTCTTAGGGTTCCAATTATGAACTAAAAACGTAATCTATTTAGTCGCTTTTCGTCCTACGAGTACCCAGTACAGAGATAAACTGAAAAGGGTAATGAGTACGAGAATAAATAGGATATTACTAAACATGGAAGCATCCGAATTGCTCGTAATCCCTAGGAAGCTTGTTCGCATTGCGGAATGGTCCATCATGGCTGCTGTATAGGCAATTCCGATTGACATCGCGACATTAAGTGTTAAATTATAAAATCCGACTGCTGTTCCTGTTTTTTCTTTTTCAATCGTACGAATGCAAGAATCAATTAAGGGTGCATACATGAATGCAAATGAACTAGAGAATAACACCATGGATATCATGAATACAACAACAGAAGTTTCTACAAAGAATGCGCCTAATAGTAAGCTGACTATAATACTAGACATAGCGATTGTAATACATTGCTTGCTTCCCAGAAATTTCGCAATTTTTCCAGAAAGGGCCCCGACTATCGTAGCTACTATAAAGCCTGGAATCATTAATAGAGAAATGGTATCTAGCTTCAAACCATAAATCTTTTCAAGTAAGAATGGAATTAAGAAAATATACGCTAACTGTACAGAGTAAATTACAAAAGCAACGCCAAGCAATGAGATAAACTGTTTATTTTTAAAGAATGATATTCCAATAAACGCTTTTGAGTTCTTATTGATATAAATAAGGAACAATGTAATTGCAACAATAAACAAGAGAAGGTAAATCCAATTGAAATCGGTAATATACAGTAGTAGGGCTGCTGAAATGGTTCCCACGAGAAATAATCCTAATACATCTACATTACTGTTTTTCGCTTCTTCCTTAGGAAGATATTTTAAAACAAAAGGAAGGGTGAGAAGGGTTACTAAAGAAAATAAAAACAGAGTTGTCCAATGGAAATACGTAGAAACGTAAGCTCCAGTTAAAGTACCTATAAGCTGTGAAAGAGCAAAACTGCTTGTACTTAATCCTAAAAATTTCTTTTGTTCGTTTGCAGGCAAATGTTTGGTTACAAATATAACATATAGTGTTTCAGCTGATGCTAAACCTGCAGTTTGGATAATTCGTGAGATAACAACTAGTAAAAACGAATGTTGAAAAATAAATCCCATGACTGAACCAACACATATTAAAATTATACCCACGATAAAAAGTTTTCTGATACTAATGGAATCCGCCAAAGTTGCGTAAACAACCGCCCCAATCCCAATCACAAGGCCAGCTAGGGTTGCTTGCCAGCTAACTGTTGTCGCCGAAATGTGGAAATCCTTTGCCATATCAACAGATATAATCTTAAACGAATTGTCAATGATCAAACATAATAGAAATAATAGCAAGGTAATAGGTACTGCTTTCTTAATATTATATTCCTGAGTTTTCTTCATGCACACATCTGCAGTTTTGGTTGACATAGCTATATTCTCTCCTTTGATGTTTCCTTCTAAATGATGTTCAACAAGGTAGCGCTTCCATGAATAACCCAAAAGTAATTACTCTTTGATTGCGATTTCATAGTCAAGTATGGTAAATTTTTGAATCATACAACATTGTATAGTTGTCTAACAACTTGTATATTATTTAACAATGAGAATATTACCACACCTCTATCTCACTGACAACCGTTCAGAATTTGTCTTTTTTGTTACAAAAAGCAAAGCGATGTATTCATAAGAAATACACCGCCTTCAAATTAATGAATTGTTTATTCGGTTATTTAGATGTTTTAATCCTAATTTGACTAAATTCTATGGGTATATAGTATTTATTATAAATAACAGGGTATTTATCGCTGATATATACACTTTCTAGTATCAAATCACATTCCTCTCCGTGGGAAAGTTGGTATTTCAATGACGGAGTATTGACGGAATCAGAACGTTTAATTTCTATGGTAGAAGAATTAGCTAGGTCATACACTTTTTCTTCCAACATTTCTAATAATTGCTGCTCGTTTTGTAAGTTAAGATTTAATTTGGAGACGGCTTCTATTGGCATCATCGTAAAAGCAAAAGCTACGATCTTATCGTTACTCTTATACCAGCGTTCCAATGCAACAACTGCAGTCATTTGTTGATTTAATACTTGCATGGCATAGTCCGTTAATAGGTCAATTCGGAAATTAAGTTCGATATCATCTATGTTCCCCGTATAGCATTTATATAAGGGGTTCCCCAACTTCTCCAAGCCATCCATACTTTCATTATGATGAAATTTTGTAATGAAATTTCCTTTTCCATGGATATTTTTAACCAACCCATCCTCCTGCAGAAGTGCCAAAGCATGTCTCAATGTCATTCTGCTTACACCAAATTTTTTGGCCAATTCGGGTTCTGTTGGAAGTTGGCTGTCGGGAGGGAATGCTCCATCCATGATTAATTTATACAATTGATCATACACAATAACGAATAGTGGTTTTTTTTGTTTATTGAGTTCATGAAGTTTATTGATCATTTTCTTATACCCCTATAGTTTTTTATTCATGAGTTATACATTCCATTTCTTCTCGTTCTTCTTTTCTTGAATCTATTGTAACTTACTTTTCTACGGAAATGTAGATGCTAGACAATTACGTCGAATAGATTAGGTGTCATTAAATCCCTTTTTGTATTTTCTTAATTAGCCAATTATCAAAATCTATTGCTCCTTTAATAGTTCAGTAGCATCTCGCTCCGATACTCACTCGTCTGAATCAGCCGAGTAAACGTCTCCTGTAGCCATCTTAAGTTGTGGAAACTTGTGTTAAAGTAAGATTGTTCAAAATTTCACAAAGTGGAGGGTTACGATTTTAATGAAGAAATGTAGAATGATTTTGAGTTTGTTTTTATGTATTTCTTTATTACTTTCTGTTGTAGGGTGTACGGATAACACAGATAGTTCACAGAGTCCATCAACTGAAAAGACTAGCTATAAAGCTGGCACTTATACAGGAGTTGGTAAGGGTAACAATGGGCCAGTAAAGGTTGAAGTTGTATTCTCGGAAGATCAAATCACATCTGTTGAAGTGAAGGAAAATAGTGAAACACCAGGGATTTATGAAAAAGCAGCTGAACGTATTCCGGCAGATATTGTAGCCCATCAATCGTTAGCTGTGGATGCGGTAACTGGAGCGTCAGTTGTTAGTAACGCAATTATTGAAGCAGTTGCAGATGCTGTACAACAAGCGGGTGGAGATACTGTGGCACTCAAAGCGGTTGCCGTTACAAAGCAAGAGGGTAAGGCAGAAGAAATAACAGTTGATGTTGTTGTTGTTGGAGCAGGGGCTGCGGGTACTGCGGCTACATTAGTATCTGTCGAACAAGGGGCTGACACGCTACTGATCGAGAAGACAGCAGTGGCTAGTGGTGCAGGAACGCTTGCTGGCGGGATGTTTGCGGTAGATAGCACACAGCAGAAAGAAAAGAACAAAGTCGTCGATAAAGAATGGTTATTTAAAAAGTTCATGGAAACAAGCAACTACCATGCGAATGCAAGATTGGTCCGTAAAATCATGGATGAATCAGGAGAGACAGTCGATTGGATGAATGAAAATGGAGCAAAACTAGTACTTACGGATCCTGGGCAAAGTGGTCAAAAAGCGTTAGTAGGTACTCCAGCTACCATTCATGGATATGTTGATGGTGGCTCCGTTGCCTTAGAGGAGATTCGGAATCAGATTGAAACAAAGGGCGGAAAAATCATGTTCGAGACGCCTGCAGAACAATTGATAAAGGATGACAAAGGAAACGTTACTGGCGTTATTGCCAAAAAAGCTGACGGTGGAGAATTAAAAATACATGCTAAATCCGTCATCCTTGCAACTGGAGGATACGGCGGTAATGCTGAAATGATGAAAGAACATTTCGGAGAAAAGGCAGGAACAGGCTTGATCGCTTCTGCTACAGGAGATGGACTAAAAATGGCTTGGGAAGCTGGAGCAGCTGAATTTGGTACAGATTTGGCACAGTGGTACCATTACATGCCGAATCCTGAGTTGAGCAAAAAAATGGAAAACCCGTATGTGCTTTGGGATTTGACAGCCTTACCGCTTTTATGGGTGAATAAAAATGGCGAACGCTATATTAATGAAGACATTGTGTTTGACTTTGCATATGGGTCATCGGCCATCTATGAACAGCCAGGTGCCTCGCACTGGGCTCTCTTTGACCAACAATTGATTGAGACGGTAAAGACCAAAGGTCTTATTGAATATGTTGACTTATACAGCTCGTTTAAAGGTAAAAAACAAGGCTTCATGGAGTTTAATGAACCGTTTGATACGGATACCAACTATAAGTCGACGGTAACTCCTTTTGACTATACGCCAATTATGGAAGAAGCAATTCAATCCGGGGTTATTGTAAAAGGAGACACGATTGCAGAGCTGGCAAGCAAAATTGGTGTAGATGAAAAGACGCTTACTGCTACCGTTAATCGTTATAATGGATTTAGCAAAAAAGGCGTTGATGAGGATTTCTTTAAAGATAAGGAATATCTTCATCCTGTAGAGAAGGGTCCATTCTATGCATTGAGTACTTCGGCGCGTTGTCTCGGGACGCTTGGCGGCGTGAAGATCAATGAGGATATTCAAGCTGTGAACGACCAGAGTAAACCTATTCCTGGACTTTGGGTAGCTGGAAATGATGCAGGCGGGATGTATGGCAATACCTATATTACAATAGAAGGCGGTACGCTTGGTTTCGCCTATACATCAGGAAAACTAGCTGGAGAAAATGCAGCAGAATACGCCAAAAAACAATAAATACTAAGGTAAAAGGAAAAAGTCATCTTATGTGATAAGATGACTTTTCTTTTTATAACAGAACAGATAAGCTTTGGGGGAGATATTTGTTTCGATTGATCCTAAAGGGGGAATAGGGAATGCAGAGCATCTTAGCATTATTGCAGTTTTATAATACCTATGATCATGATGATATATATTTTAGCGTAGCTGAGAATTTCATCTATCAATTTGATCAGATTGGTAACATGAGTCTCATTGAAATAGCTGAAAAATCACATTGTTCGCCTTCGACCATTACAAGATTTTGCCGACATTTATATTATTCCAGTTATCCTGAATTACGATTGGAATTATCTAGATTAAGACAGCAGTATGTTCTCAATGTGCTTTCTACTAAGCATAAAGTTTCGACTCTAGAGAATAAAATGGTTGGTGGGAAAAATATTATTGCACGATCTATTGATAGTTTGCTGAATCAACTTGAGTCATCACAAGTCGACATGTTCCTTCAAATGCTACTGTCAAAGACCAAAATTGGCTTCTATGGATATAGTATTCCTCAATCTGTATGGCTGCTGCAAATTGATTTACTCATGGATGGCAAAAAGTCTACTGCATTCCTAGACCCTAGGTATCAAATAGAAGATATTCAATCTTTGGATGAGGACAGCTTTGCTATATTTTTTCACTATACAAATGACGAAATATTCACCTTAGAACAAATGATGAAAGAAGCCTCACAAAGCGGAGCTAAAGTAGCGCTCATTACGAATACATCGACGCTATTTTCGAATCTAAATGTTGATTTCTTATTTGAGTTCTCTTATCAATCATTAGCTCTAAGTTTTATGATCGTAAATGCACTTATTACCCACATGTCGATAGAATACCAGCAAAAAAATATGAATTTGACACTTGAAGCAATAGACTTAGCTTAAACGCAGTATCTGGATTGCCAACGATACAGTTGTTCCTTCATCCAGCTTACTGCTAATGGACAGACCTTGGCCATACAATTGGATTAATCGGCGCTTTGTGTTGGATAGCCCTATTCATAGCCATCGTTGAGTCGATAGTACCTGTAGCTTATTTAGGTTCAGTTGAGGGAACAAGATTAGTCATCTTACCTCCCTTTTCAAGCTGAGCGAACAATTCCTCTAATGTGTCATTGATAGGGTTTCACCAATATTAGTGTCACTGGCTGCATATACAGATCCTCCGACCAAGGATACTTTAACCCAGTCGCGTTTGAGTAATGAGAATGTGCTTCGATTACCGGACCCTAAGGATTCCGAGGTGTTGAAGTTCTTTTTTTTTTCGTGATCGCTACGCGGCTTCAATTCAGAAATTTGGAGACCACAGCGATTGAAGGAATGGTCCGTTCTCGGAACGACCGCTCACACCATCTATTTTCCTCCTACAGAACAGGGGTGTCCCTAGCCATTTAATCAATGACTTTTGGGACACCCCTAACCTGCGTTACTACAAAAGCGAAGAGTATTCCATTAGTTTCTGAAACACCCTGTCGACATGAGTCGTGTTTATAGCGTCAAACCACCGTCTACGACAATGATTGAACCTGTCATATAGCTGGATTTGTTGGAAGCCAGGAAGACCACCATCTCTGCTATTTCTGAGGGATCAGCATACCGATTCATTCGCATGTTCGGGATCTCCTCCGGCACGTAGCCAGTCTCCTGAATCATCAAAGGAACGGATTGCGTTAATGTCGTATCGACGCCACCTGGGCAAATCGCATTAACGCGTATACCTTTTTTCACATATTCCAAAGCCGCTGCCTTTGTCAATCCTATCACAGCATGTTTGCTCGCGGAGTATGCTGCTAGGCTATGCTCGGCGCGAATGCCTGCCGTAGAGGCGGTATTTATGATCGAGCCAAATCCTTGTTTCTCCATAACTTTGAGAACATGCTTCAATCCGAGAAAAACACCCTTCACGTTGACGTTCATAATACGGTCGTATTCGCCTTCGGTGATATCAGACAGCATCGAAAACTTTTGAAGAACACCGGCGTTGTTGAGAAATGCGTCAATGCGTCCGTATGTTTCGACAGCGAGAAGAACATACCGCTCGACGTCTTCATTCTTCGATACGTCGGCTTGCACGAAGATGCCTTCGCCACCATGTTCTTGTATTAGTGATAGCGTCTCTTCTCCGGTTGTTTGATTGAAGTCGACCGCAACGATTTTCGCTCCGTTCTGTGCCAGCTTTATACAACTTGCACGTCCAATTCCGCTACCTGCTCCGGTAACCACTACGATTGAGTTTTCATTGTGCATCTTCTCATACCTCCGATTCATATTATTATTAAATGTTACCAACATGTTGAACATGTTTTCTCATAGATTCACCTGTAAAGGAAGCGGGGTGTGAAGATACACGAAGTATATCTTTGCCATCATCGTATCTTGTGAACGTACCCTGGATCCACTTGTGATCGTGAAAGATATACATTTCATATTATTCCATTCAATCATCTTCTTTTATAGTATAATGCTTAGAAAAATTGTATATAGCAAGGTGTTATCAAGAAGCGATTAAGTGGTTCTTACTTTTTTCAAATCCTCAAAACCGAAAATATCAAGCTTCTCTCTAAACTTGATGTTTTCGGTTTTCATAGTTCTGCCTCCATAAATTATGAAGGATTATTCAATTGCTGAATAATCCCGTTCAGCATTTCTTCCGTGAACATCCCCTGACTCATCATCGAAAGTCCGCGCAATGGCAAATAATTTATAAATCCTTCGAACATTTCACTCGAGCCTTCCCCCAGGCTTTCAGAGTTTTCAAGACCCTCCAACATCGTTCCCATGCCCTCTTGCATCTTCTGAAGCAATCCTTGCACGAAAGGCGCTTTTTGCGAATCGTTTAACAGGTCGATAATCAATGTGTTTAGGTCGACTATGGATTTCAAAGCGACTGTCGACTCGACATGTACCGTATCGCTTACAACGATATCTTCACACGAGCGTCCAATTAATATTTCAAAATCACCGGACTCCACATGCCAATCCTTAAGATCTACGTTGTAGTAAGCGAAGGAGCGCTTATCCAGCGTCATCATAACGGTCTTCTTCTCTCCAGGATGAAGCTCTACTTTAGCAAAGCCCTTCAATTCTTTGACAGGGCGGATAACCCTACTTTCTACATCGCGGACATAGAGCTGAGCAATTTCTTTACCGGCACGGGATCCCGCATTTTGTATCGTTACCTGTACGTTAACGGATTCCGTATCTTTGATTGTTTTATGATCGATGACAAGATTCGAATATTCAAATGTGGTATAGCTCAGTCCGTGTCCGAACGGGAACAGCGGCTTTACTTCTTTGGCATCATAATAACGGTAGCCGACAAAAATGCCTTCGCGGTACTCAACGCGATTTCCTTCGCCAGGGAAGAACAGGAACGATGGGTTATCGCTCAGTTTCATAGGGAATGTCTCGGTCAGCTTGCCGCTAGGATTCACTTCGCCGAACAATAAATCAGCGATCGCGCCCCCTGCCGCCTGACCGCCCAAATAAGCTTCTAGGATCGATTTCACTCGGCCGATCCAAGGCATATCGATTGGGGAACCGTTCATAAGTACGACGATCACGTTGCTCTGCACGGTGGCGATCGCTTCGATCAGCTGATTCTGGTTCGAAGGCATATGCAGATGCTTGCGGTCAAAGCCTTCGGATTCATAACGGTCGGGAAGTCCCGCAAAAATGATGACCGCATCCGCTTCTCCGGCTGCTTGTTTCGCTTCCTCCATCAAAGCAGCGTCCAGATCGTCTCTGTCCAAGTGGAAGCCTTGCGCGTACACAACCGAGGCAGAATCACCCGCAAGCTTTTTGATTTCATCCATGGGTACATCGATCTGGGTCGGATTGATATGCGAGCTACCGCCGCCTTGGTATCTCGGTTTTTGCGCGAATGGACCGATGACCGCCAATTTCTTACCTTTTGCTAGCGGGAGCAGGTTCTCTTCGTTCTTCAGCAGTACCATCGTTTCGCCGGCAACGGTGCGCGCCAGACGATGATGATCGTCCCGATCGTAAGTCGCGTTTGGTTTTTTGTTGTCCACGCTCATGAAAATGATACGCAAAATCCGTTCAACAGCACGATTAAGCGTCTCTTCGGACAACTGGCCGTTATGAATAGCTTCTACGATTTTACGGTCGTTCGCTCCGCCGCTTGAAGGCATTTCCAGCTCTTGACCAGCAGCAAGCCCATCTACCCGGTCATTGTTAGCGCCCCAATCGGTCACGACGAGTCCTTCATGCCCCCATTCTTCCTTCAAAATATCAGTAAGCAAGAACTTGTTCTCGGAAGCATACGTTCCGTTAACTTTGTTGTAAGCGCTCATGACGGTCCACGGCTGGCCATTCTTCACCGGACCCTCGAAGCTCGCCAAATATATTTCCCGCAGTGTGCGTTCATCGACAACGGCATCAACGCCCATGCGACGATGCTCCTGGTTGTTAACCGCGAAATGCTTCAGAGATGTGCCAACTCCTTGACTCTGCACACCTTGAATATGGCTGGTCGCTATTTCCGAAGAAAGGAAAGGATCCTCCGAGAAATATTCGAAGTTGCGTCCGCACAGCGGAGAGCGTTTGATATTAGCGCCTGGTCCAAGGAGGACGGCAACGTTTTCCGCCTGGCACTCTTCACCCAGTGCTACGCCCATTTTACCGACCAGCTCCCGATCCCACGAACTGGCTATACCGGCTGCTGAAGGGAAGCAAGTAGCGGGTACGCTATCAAATACACCCAAATGGTCGGTGCCTTCCTGTTGCTTGCGCAGTCCGTGCGGGCCGTCGGTGACCATAATGCTAGGAATGTCTAGGCGCTCAACGCCTTTTAACCGCCAAAAATCTAAACCGGAGCACATGCCAGCTTTTTCTTCCAATGTCATCTCAGCAATTAGAGCTTGAATATCACGTTTCATTAGAAATAACCTCCTTGGGTGTAAGATGTCGGTACAACTCACATTATTTCATGAAGCCGCTTTCTTTTATGGTATAATACTTAGAAAAATTGTACGTGAGGGGGATTCCATAGTGGTCATTGTTCACAATCAACCCGATGTAGCCTATTCAAGTAAATTGCTATATGAAACCATTCAACTTCCGATCTTTTATACCGAGGATGGACATGCGGTGGAGACGATTTGGGGAAGTGGAGATCAGCATAAGGCATTTTATATGGAATTCGAAAAGCTATTCCGTCCATTTATAGAGAAAGAGATGGAACACCCGGTGATTCTCACAGCGAATTCCTGGGAAGAGTTTATCATAGTACCCGTTAAACGCAGTGGAGTGCGGCATGGATTCGTCGTAATCGGTCCTTCAATCCAGCAAGTACCTACGGATGAGCATATCAATGGACTTATGAACGATAATCAAATGTCCAATCTCGATCTGCCGCACTGGAAAGCCCATTGGGACAGCCTTCCGGTCGTAAGCCGTCTTCGTCTGCTTCATATCAGCGTACTTGCACATTGGATGATCAATCAAGAGGCTTTGGAAATTACGGATGTGCTGAAATATAGTTATCAATATGTGTTGCCCGCCAAGTTTCAAAGGAATATAGAACTTGAAATTCAAACCAAACGGGAATTATCGTTGTCTAATCATAGTTCGAAAATAGATAAACGGTTAATAGAATTGATTCGAACCGGCAATACAAGTGAATTAATGAAAGAGTGGATTGCCTATCCTAACGAGGGCGTGGGGATCTTATCTAAACGGAGCCAACTCCGCAATATTAAAAATTTAGCCATTTGCGCTGTTGCGGTTGCTATGAGGGCTGCTGTAGATGGAGGAATATACGAAGAACTGGCCTTTACTCTCAGTGATCTGCATATTCAACAAATCGAAGAACTGAATGATGTCAAGGCGGTTGAGGCCGCATTAATACGTGCGTTATTAGACTTTACGGAACGGGTTGAACAGAGAAGGAAAGAAAGTATGTCCAAACCGATCAGAATTTGCTGCGAGTACATCTTCAACCATTTATATCAAGAGATTACATTCGACAAGCTTGCAGAGTTGACTGGACTGAACAGCAGCTACTTGATGAATATATTCAAAGAACAGATAGGCATGACAATGATGAATTATATACAGAAACAGCGGGTAGAAGAAGCCAAGAAACTGCTTCATATGACCAATGACACGATCTCATCCATCGGATTGAGGTTGACCTTTTATGATCAACCTCATTTTATTAAAGTTTTCAAGAAGTATACGAGTATGACGCCGAAGAAGTACCGATCTACAATTAAACCGGAAAGTCAATGAAACGGAGTGTTTTATTTTGATTGGCGGTTTAATAGATATTACAGAAAAACTGCGGGCATTTCTAAATAGGAAAGAACTATAAAAGTTGACTATTGGTGTACCAAGAGTATTACGCTATTAAGGTACTTAATAGGTACTCATGTTAGGAATGCAGGAATCATGCCCAATCACGAGCTAACACAGCTATGAAGGGATTTTTACCTGCGCGCCTCCTGCTCAATCAAGGCAATTATAGGCTGCAATTGCTCTTCCCTTAGGCAATAGGTCCCAAAGGGTTGGTTGTGGTTGTGGCTTTGTATTTGTATTTCTTTACGGTCTTGGACAGAGATGTGGACGAGGTTTGACAACATTTCATTTATTCATTAGAATAAATGATAATGATTATCATTTGCGGAGAGGGGAACTAACATGATTAGAAGTATCAAAATGCCGAAGTTGTTCGGCAGTATAGCACTCGTTGTAGCATTAGCACTTGGATTAATGGGTTGTTCGTCAAATTCGAATGAGGGTAATAGCCAAGGATCATCAGGGACGCCAACCACCACTCCTGCAGGTTCTAGCGATTACAACGTGACCATAGATACTAAATTTGGACAAGTGAAACTTACGGAGCAGCCTAAGCGAATTGTCGCACTCGGTTGGGGAGATGCTGAGACAGCGCTAAGTCTTGGAGTGGAGCCGATCGGAGCGAGCGACTGGCTGGCTTTTGGCGGAGATGGAGTAGGTCCATGGCTCACAGGCGCATATAAAACATCGCCGACCATTCTAGGAACTACCGAGCTGGATTATGAGCAAATTGCAGCGCTTGAACCGGATCTCATATTAGACGTTAAGTCTTCAGGGGATGAGACGCGCTACAAACGTCTTTCGGAAATTGCGACGACGGTCGGTGTTCCTGCAAGCGGAGATAGCTATTTGACTTCCTCAGAAGATCAAGTTCGAATGATAGCCAAAGCGCTGGGTAAAGAACAGGAAGGTGAAGCGCTACTGAAAGAGGTGGATGCTGCCTTCGAGAAAGCGGCCAAAGAAAACCCAGAATTCGCTGATAAAACCGTTGTTGTAGCTGCTTACTCCTCTGATGGTTTTGGCGCATACGTAAAGGGTGACGCTCGTATCGATTTTATGACTCGACTTGGATTTAAGACGAAGGATGAAGTTGAGAAACTGGCTAATGGTAGTTTCTACATTAACGTGTCCGATGAGCAGTTGGAGCTCTTGGATTCCGATATAACGGTTGTTATGCCGATCTGGGTAGATCCAAACGAAGTGGCAAACAATAAGCTCTACCAGAAACTCCCTTCTGTCGTTGAAGGTAGATCGATTATTCTCGATGCCGATACTTCCAATGCATTCTCGACGGGAACGATTCCTTCCTTGTTGTGGACAATCAATAACATGACCCCGCAGATTAAAAAATTGGCAGTTGCTGGGGAGTGAATACAGTGGCATCGGCAAAGCAGCCAAAGGACGAAGTAGTACAAAAAAAAACGCAGACCATTACTTCCCTGCGGCTGCAACGAAGTATAGGCTTCATCGTCGCGCTCTTCCTATTGGCGGCTGTAATGTTCTTAAGCCTTATGATCGGGGCCAAACCGCTTTCCTTTGAAGTCGTTTGGGGGGCGCTGTTCTCGAATGCTGATAGTTATGATCATACGATTATTCTAGACTCCCGTTTACCCCGTACACTCATTGCGCTCGCGGTTGGTCCGGCATTCGGACTATCGGGAGCGTTAATTCAGGCTTTGACGCGAAATCCATTGGCTGATCCCGGCATTCTTGGAGTGAGTGCTGGGGCAGCCTTTGCTGTTGCATTGGGCGTCGGAGTATTTTCGGTAAGCACCATATCTGGCTACACATGGTTAGCCCTTGTCGGTGCATTGTTTGCGACGATTATTGTGTATATTATTAGTGGAGGCGCCGGAAGGAAATCACCGACGCCCGTACAAATTACACTAGCCGGGGTTGCATTGGGGGCCGCATTGAGTGGGATAACGACAGCATTGACAATGATGAATAGCGAGGCTTTCTCACGCATGCTGAACTGGACCGTTGGTACATTAGAGAGAAAGAGCCTGGAGGATCTTTGGTTCGTCTTGCCTCTTCTCATCATTGGCGTGCTATTATCCTTAGCAATAGCTCCGGCGTTAAATGCCATCGCATTTGGTGAAGAGCGCGCTATATCTTTAGGGGTAAACGTGGGATTGATCCGCGGAATAGGTCTGATCGCGATCACACTTCTAGCAGGAGGTGCAACCGCGATAGCAGGTCCTATTGGTTTTATCGGGCTGATGGTTCCCCATTGCGTGCGATGGTTCGTTGGTCCAAGCCAGCCTTGGATTTTTCTGTATTCTTTGGCAGTAGCCCCTGTGCTGCTTATACTTGCTGATATTATTGGAAGGGTTGTTATATCCCCTTCGGAAGTTCCAGTTGGAATCATAATGGGGTTTGTTGGTGCGCCTATCTTGCTCATTCTTGTTCGAAGACGTACAGCGAGTAGGTTATAATGTGTCAGACCGTTCGAAGAACTGGTTTGTCTGCAAGAAGGAGTGATTTGTATATCTCCCATTAATTTTGGCAGGCGTTATATACGACTTAATGGTATTTGGAAGCTACGCATCGATGTGAGGAGTATTTTGGTTACGGCCATTCTCCTTGGAGCGACCCTTGCAATTGCGCTATTTGGATTAATGGTAGGGACGCTGCAATTAAGTGTGAATGATGTGTTGTCTGCTTTGAGCGGTGAAGCGACAAAGATGATAAGAACGGTCGTAGTCGAATGGCGTTTGCCTCGCGTGTTGGCGGCAATCATATTCGGTGCGGGATTAGCTGTAAGCGGAGCGATTTTGCAATCCTTGACACGTAATCCATTAGGATCTCCTGACATTATAGGCTTTGCTTCAGGTTCATATACAGGTGCGCTTATCGTAATTCTTGTTTTTAGTTCGACTTCATTCATTGGCATTGCAGCCGGCGCTTTGATCGGAGGAATTACGACCGCGATCCTCATCTATATACTTGCTTTTCGCAAAGGCACGCAGGGTTTTCGTCTTATTATCGTCGGCATCGCGGTATCGACAATCTTGAGCAGCTTGAACTCGGTGCTACTTATGAGAAGTAAATCAGAAGTTGCCTTTACCGCAGCGGCGTGGGGTGTTGGGTCTTTAAACGGGATTAGTTGGGCCCAAGCAGTCCCTGGAATGATAACCGTTGTCGTTCTACTGATATGCGCTGCGGTGATGAGCAGACCTTTAAGAGGGATGGAGTTGGGTGAGGACGCGGCTAAGTCTCATGGCATCCGAATCGAACGATCCCAACTCGTGCTGATTCTTATAGCGGTTATGTTGACAGCCGCTCCAACGGCAGTCATGGGGCCTGTTAGTTTTGTTGCTCTTGCAGCTCCGCAAATCGCTTTAAGGTTTACCAAATCATCGCAGAGCCTTGCGCCAGTAGCGGCGATGGGAGCTTTCTTATTGCTCGGAGCCGACATTGTGGCGCAGAGAGTCATTTCAGGAATGATTCTTCCCGTTGGGGTAGTAACGCTATCTCTAGGTGGAATTTACCTCGTGTGGGTACTGTTTCGGCAGGCGCGGTCGGCATCGTAACTAGAAATAAGAAGCCGAACTACATATCTCGTCGAGGTCTCGTATATTGCGATATGCTGATGGAAAGAAGTTGAAATGGAATATGAAGATAACAGCGACAAGCGAAGTTATTGTCCAATCGGAATCTCGGCTTTGGACTGAAGATGTCACCATTAAATACGATGATCGGGTCATATCCCAAAACCTGTCCGTTAAGATACCCGACGGATCGTTTACGGTGATCGTTGGACCAAATGCGTGCGGAAAATCAACCCTTCTCCGTACGCTTTCCAAACTGATTAAACCGTCCGCAGGGCAAGTTGTATTAGACGGGAAAGGAATCACGACCTATAAGTCAAAGGAAGTCGCTCGCAGACTTGGCTTGCTGCCGCAATCTTCAACGGCTCCGGACGGTATTACAGTGGCGAATCTGGTAGCGCATGGTCGCTACCCTTACCAGAACTTTATTAAACAATGGACCGAAGAAGACGAATCGGCGGTGATGTCTGCAATGCAGCTTACGCATACGAGCGAGCTTTCGCATCGTTTTGTCGATGAGCTTTCGGGGGGGCAAAGACAAAGAGTCTGGGTCGCAATGGTGCTCGCGCAACAAACACCGTTGCTGCTACTAGATGAGCCTACGACCTACCTGGATATCGCTCATCAAATCGAGCTGCTGGAGTTATTTATAGATCTTAATCAACAAGGGCGTACAATCATTGCGGTATTGCATGATTTAAATCATGCCGCAAGATATGCCAATCACATAATTGCCATGAAAAACGGTCAAATTATTGCGCAGGGAGCCCCTCGCGAGATTGTCACGGAGCAACTGGTAGAAGAAGTGTTCGGCTTAAAGTGCAAAATAATAGATGATCCGATCTCGCACACGCCTCTTGTCATTCCATTGGGCAGGGATCGATTAATTTAATTTCGCCGAAGTAGTTGTTGTTGCAAAGGCCGAAATAATCATGAATGCTCGGATAGGGCAACATTTTATAAAAGATAGGAGACTAGCCATATTGGTTTGTCTCCTATCTTTTTGTCTTTAGACCAACTTGATAGAGGTTCATATCTTGATTGGTCGAAAAACGCAGGGAAATGACAGCCGCAATACGGTACCTGTGGATGACGTTTGAAGCAACTCGATTGTTCCACCGTTAGCTTGGGCAAGTAAGCGGCAGATCGATAACCCTAGACCGAGTCCTTGCTTTTTCTTACGGCGACTGTTTCCTCTGTAATAGCGTTCGAAAATATATGGAACTTCATCGGGAGCAATCCCTTTGCCATTGTCAGAAATATCGATAGTGAGCATCGATTCAGTCGATCTCGCAGTAATCTTGATGATGGTAGCGGCAGCTGCGGCGCTGTTGCTTAGCAAGTTGAGAAAAACTTGCTTCAAATGTGACCGATCACAGATACATATCGAATTGGAAGGTAGCACATCAAGTTCCACTTGAACGGATGCAGATGTTTGAATGCTATGGAACTGCTGAATAATCTCCTCTATTAACGGCTCAAGCAAGACTTGAGACTTTTCAGGATGAATCACACCTGATTCCATTGAAGAAAAATTAAGTAGATCGTTCACCATCACATGCATCCGCTTTGCTTCATTTAACCCGATATTTATGAACTCGTTAGCTTTGTTGCCTGTAACTACGCCTTCCTGAATGGCTTGGAGCATACCGCGGATTGAGGTGATCGGCGTACGCAGCTCATGTGAGACGCCTGCGAGAAGATCGGTACGCATATGTTCAAGTTGGTCTAGACGTTCAGTCATTTCATGAAAAGCTTGAATAAGCCCGCTAATTTCACCTTCCTTGACGAGGCTCGGATCAGGCAAATACGGCTGGTAATTACCTGATGAAAGTTGTTTCGCTGCACTAGCCAGTTGAATGAGTGGCCTTGTAAGGGAGCGGGACAACACGAAAACGACAGCCCAGCCGCATAAGGAAATAAGCCCAAATGCAACCACAATGAGACCGTATATTTGGGGCAAACGACCCTCGTTATATTGGGCGGTCATATAGAGTGTTCCTGAAATTTGGTTGTGTTTATAGAAGGGCACACCAACACGTAGCCACTTTCCTGACTGTGTATCGACCTTCTCACGAATTTTTTCACCTGAAAGGACTTCGTTTTGTTTGGGCGGGGATTTGAGGAAAACCCCTTCCTCCTCGTATGAATTGCTAAAAAAATAAATCATCTCACCTGAAACGTTAAATAATTGAAATTGATAACCATCCGGAATCGAAGGGACGAGTTCTGAGGGGATCGAAGGGACGGATTCCTGCAATGGGATATTTTCTGTGGGGGCTGGTGGCATTTCTTCTAAAGAATGTGCAGGTGACACCCTAGTGCTTAATTGCAGGAGATCATCCATTTTACTAAATGAATCGCTCATCATTGCAGATCTCGCCTCGAGTAGCTGAAACTGCTGTTCCACAGTACTCGTTCGAATCCAGTACATGCCAAACAAACCTATGCCCATAAGCATAATGAGTAGAATCATCACATAGCGCCATGTCCAATATCGCACCAAGGAAACAGAGGTAGCTTGCGGTTGAGCTTCTACATTGTTGTGTATGGACTTGCCCGGATGCTTAGTAAACACGTATACTGTACCCCATTCCTCTAATCGTTTCGATTTCACCCTCGCTTGCTGGCCATTGTTGGAGACTCTTACGTAGCCGTTTAATGGAGGTATCGACAGAACGATCGCCACCTTCGAAGTCGATTCCCCACACTTGATTAAGTAACTGATCGCGTTCAAAGCATTGATTTGGATGCTCCGCTAGAAATTCAAGCAGTTGATAGTCGCGGGGAAGCAAAGAGATCTGCTCAGCTCCGACTGTAACCGACCGAGTGCTCGCGTCAATAACCAAACTACCGAGCCGCATAACATTCGAATCTATCATATAGACTGAGCGGCGAAGTACTGCATGAATGCGGGCCATGACTTCCTGGGGATCGAATGGCTTGGCAATATAGTCGTCCGCCCCATGGTCAAATCCTTGAAGACGGTCTGGTACAGCGCCGCGTGCCGTAAGAATGATGACGGGACAGCTTCCTAGTTGCCTAATTTGATGCAAAATATCAATTCCATTCTGATCGTTCGGAAGCATAAGATCTAACAATACGAGATCGGGTTTCCAATTGAGAAACTGCTCCATCACATCGATTTCACCCTCACCCGAATTCCACATGACTTCATAATTTTCTTTTTCCAAATATGCCTGAAGTAAGCTTGCGATCGGCAACTCATCTTCAACTAACAATACTCGCTTCAAGGAAATAACCCCTCCTTCCATAATCATGTTTCACAGTATTATTCTAACCAATATCTATTCTGTTGAACAACAGAGCTGTCACAAAAGTTCTCCGGAGTGGAAGTTTACTTTTGTGACAGCTCTAGCTGCGCTCTATATGTTATTTATTGATTTTTTCTGTTTGCGTGGAGTCTGTTGGCTCTTCACCTTTCACGAGATTTCCTTCTTCTTTAAGCTTAGCGATCATTTCATCTGCCGTGACACCTTGTTCTTTTGCCATTTCTTCTATGCTGACAGCTTCACTGGATTGTGTGGGTGTAGTTACTTTGCTATCCATCGTTGAGTCGATAGTACCTGTAGTTTTTGCAGCTTCAGATGAAGGAACAGCTTTAGTTACCTTACCTTCCTTTTCAAGCTGAGCGAACAATTCCTCTAGGGTAATGCCTTTTTCTTCAGCCATTTTAGCGAAGTTCGTATTGTCATCCAATTTCGCTGCTTCATCTGCGCTGAGTGCTTTAGATGATTCTTTCACTGTTGTAGCTATACTGGATTTATTGGTATTACCAATTTCGAAGTCACTGGATGCATATACAGATGTTCCGACAGCAGATATAGCGAGTACAAGTGAAGCAATTGTTAGTGATTTTTTCATTTTAAATTCCTCCTAGAGTGTTTTATATTCTTTATTATGGTGTGCAGCTGCTACACATTTAATATATCATTTGATTGTGTCGGGAATATGGCGGCATTTAAGAAATGCCCGAACGTGCATAGCAGCCTATTTTGATTCGGTATCATTTTTCAGTATTAGCTCGCAAGAAGGAATGAATCATCAACTTACGAACATTGAGAATGTAAAGATGCATTAGAAGCGACTGGACAGGGACGAAAACTATGATACATAGTGCCGAGAGGTGCCTGCAGACTAAGGGTGATGAGAAAGGGAGGGTTTTATTTTTATTGAAGCGGCTCCCCACGATATCGAAATTCACTATCATAATCGTCCTCAATGATCCAAAATTGTTCTTGAGCGGCCTTATATAGCAATTGTTGCCTACGCGGCTCCGACATAACGACTCCGACCGCGCACTGGTGCGAAGGAGTCACAAAGATGTGTTTTTTCGTTGTTACTTGTATAAACGCAACCAATACACAAATCTCATCCCTCAGACGGAGAAGGTATCCATCTGAAGGCAGTTAAATAAATCGAGATACTACAATAGAATAAATATATCAATGGAATCACTTTTTATATCATACGGGAGAGGATGGTTATAGGGTGGATAAAATTATAGAAGTACAGGGTATTAGCAAGGCGTATGGGAAAAGAAAAACGAAAGAGAAGATACATGCCGTTCGTGATGTTTCTTTTCATGTGAATCGTGGAGAGGTTCTCGGTTTATTAGGGCCCAATGGTGCTGGAAAAACATCAACGATAAAGATGCTCTGTGGTTTGTTAGAATCGGATGCTGGTTCTATAACCATTAACGGCTTAGATATTTGTAAGAAGAGACTCAAAGCTCTAGAGCATATTAGTGCTGTATTAGAGGGGAACCGAAATTTATATTGGCGTCTTACCGTACGGGAAAACCTAGAATATTTCGCGGGTAACCGGGGTTACTCTCGGAAGCAAGTTGCCGATCAAGCGGATAAATTGTTAGAGCAATTCAACCTTAAAGAAAAGGAGAATGAGCTTGTCAATGGATTATCTCGGGGGATGCAACAAAAGCTGGCCATCGCTGTAGCATTATTAGCTAATACGGATGTCATCTTGCTGGATGAGCCAACTCTCGGTTTGGATGTTGAGGTTAGTTATGAATTGCGTAACATTTTAAAAACGATCGTTAAGGAAGAACAACGCACGATTATTATTAGTTCACATGATATGCCTGTCGTTCAGGAGTTGTGTGACCGTGCCATTATCATTAATAAAGGTGAGGTTGTGATTGACGACAGGGTGGAGAATTTACTGAAGTTATTTGAAACAAGGGCATATTCAATGAAGTTGGGTGAGAAATTAAGCATTAACCAGAAAAATAAACTGTTGAGTAGATTTCCTTTAAGCACCTATAAAGCAAGCTCCCATGAAAATATCGTGGAAGTGAATCTAGAGCATGGTCAGGACATCTACGAGTTGTTCGATCTTTTGAAAGAGGAAGGAACCATGGTGGAAAGTATTGATCGTATAACCATTGATTTTGAACAAGTGTTTATTCAGATTGTAAAGGGAGGGATGACCAATGAAATGGCTGCATCTATTCAATGCTAATTTTCGTAAGGAATATATTGAGATGAAACGCTATCTACCGAACACGATCGCGTTAGTTTTCACTTTTTATATTATATTTCTGGCTGCATTTTTTGGAATTATGTTCATAGGTGATCCTGCCAGTTTTGATACGAATGTTCAATATTCAATTGTAAGTGTAGTCTTTTGGAGCTTAACGATGATGACGATGAACTTTATTGGTTTTTCGGTAATAACAGAAGCCACGCGTGGAACGTTAGAACAAATTTATATGTCTCCCATGGGTGTGTGGAAAATCATGCTCACGCGGATCATCGCTCAATTTGGCTTACAGTCTGTTATTATGGTCCTCTTGCTTTTTGGTGCGATGCTAACCTCCGGACAGTGGTTGAGTCTTAACCCGATGACAACGATCCCGATCATTGTAGTTACGATGATAAGTATGGTAGGCATTAGCTTTATGATTGCTGGTTTAGCTATTATCGTGAAACAAATTCAAGCGTTTCTACAGATCTTTCAATTTGTTTTGATGGGGCTTGTATTTGTTCCGTTAACTGTAGCTCCGTTGCTTGCATTCGCCCCATTTGTCAAAGGAGTGAATATGGTAAGAACAGTGATGCTAGAGGATCTAACGTTGACACAATTGCCTCTGTCAGATTATGGGGTCTTAGTATTAAATTCGCTGATATATTTGATTTTAGGACTCATTGTTTTTCATCGCTGCGAGAAAATAGCCATGAAGAAAGGTCTTCTAGGCCAATACTAGCGTACAAAATTGATTATCCGTTGGGTTCTCTATAAGTAAAAATGATTAATGATTAGGGAGCCCAATCAGCTGCCCTTTAATTTCGCTGTTAGAGTGATACGGTGAACCGTATCATAAATAACGGAATTTTTTTTGAAAAATCTCGTGGAAGCTCTGGAAAAGCGCCTTGATTACCCTAGGTTTGGGGTAACCTAAATTGAGTCTGAAGGACAGTGCAAACGGGTCTTTGCTTGTTTTTTGAGGCTACAGAACCTGTAGCTACAGCTGGCGGTTTTTAAAATTATAAGAATTAATATGCTGCACGCTTATAAATCCGTTTTATAATTCTCGCAGAAACGGCTTCGCCGTCCTTGATAAGGACGGCGAAGCCGTTTCTGCTTGTGGAGCATCCTTATCTTTTTTGCAAAAAGATCCACCATTGCTGGTCAAAGCCGGGAATGAAAATCTCTTCGCAACCCTGAATCCCGGTCAGCCAGCGTCTGGTCAGGGGGATGATATTCTCGAACAAATCTGCCGGGTAGCCCCAGTCAAGGTCCAACTGGAACATATAATGATTCAAAGCGATAATGCCATCTGTCCGCAGAGATTTCAATAAAGTGTGGATCAAGGTGATAAAAGGCTGCATGACATGAACATCGAGTGTATCTGAGGCAACCTCCTGCTGAAGAAGTTTGATCATGTCCGGCAAAGTTTCCATCCAATCCGTATGGATGGTGTCGATTCCAGCCTGTCCGCATAAAATCGCCTGGATGATATCATTGACCGCATGCTGAAAAACGATAAGATCCACTGACCCGGGAGCCAGATGTTTTTCGAGATAAGCTGCATCATCCTCTATGATTTTCATGTGCAGGGGAAGGCCCAGCGTTTTCTGTAGCAAACTGCGGGTGAGGCTTTTATTCATATTGGCCGTTATGTATGTACTGTTCGGATGAGTTCGTGCCATGACCTGGGGAACCATATCTGCATCGCCGGAAGCCACCTCCAATAATGTCAGGTCATCTCCCAACTGCAGTGCTTCAAAAACCTCAGCCCAACGCGCTCTGAAGTAGACTTCATTTACAACGGTAAAGTGGGCAATCGGACTTTCCAGCAACAGCTTAAGCTGGTGTTCAACCTCGTTTTGTGGGAGGGAGCGATATTGCTTCAGTTCTGGCTCGCTCAAAAAACGTTGTGCACGCTCATTTATTAATGGGTAGCATTTGTCTACGTCGTCTAACGGAATCATATTAATCTTCCCCTTTCTGGTAAAACCATATTTGCTACTATTATAGATATTAATAGATTTGTAACAATATGCACTATTAAAGGTTTAGTGTACAAAAAACGGTTAAGGAAGAGTATCAAGTGGAATGATCAATCACGAATTCTTACAGCACTATGGGGTAATTCCACTACGTATACATTGAAGCCAGATTATTCGGCAATAAGGCTTACTGGGAGCCTGCTCTGCAAGCAGCTATAATCAATCTGCCAAATAAGAAAAGAAAAGCCGAGTCAAGCAAAGACTTGGTTGCAGCGGTTCAAGTTGCTAATATATGTAGAGCTTGTGCTGGAGCTGCAGGAGTTGATGGCAAAGGAAGGACTTCAAGTGGATGAACAGGGTATATAAGTAGGTTCGACGCGATGATGTAAACTTAACATGGATAAGTGTATAGGTTCAATTACTTCCTACCTCAAATTCCAGATTATTGAGGTAGTAGATGAAAAAGCACCCGACTCTCTGAGCGAAGCAGAGGTGGTGCAGGCCAAGGGCGCGAGGGCGAGCGTATCCTCGCGCATGTGAAGAGCGGCGCTTGTCATTGCGCTCGCGATCGACGGCAAGCTCTGGAGCTCGGAAGAGCTTGCCGCAGAGTTGGACCGGCTCGGCACCTACGGGACGAGCCATGTCGTCTTCCTCATCGGAGGGAGCCACGGGCTCTCCGATGAGGTCATGTTCCTGGTCCTCACCGAGCAGATTTATCGCGCGGTGAAGATCAATCGGGATGATGCGTATCGCACATACTGGTACAGCAGAAAGTAGAGTTGCGAGTAGAAGCAGAAATGTTAAATTTGCAGATTGGTGTTTAAGTTACGGGATTCGACACATGTGGAGTGTAGTATTGATGGTTCGAAATTCATGAGATGTGACAGGTTGGCAAAAGGCATTAATGACTTACAGAGGCATATGCACTTTTAGAGGTTCACCAATTAATTGTAGCTCAAAGGACGTTCTCATGTGAGGGCTTCTTTTTACGTTCATCTTGGTGGTATCTAAACAAGAGGTGTTTGCCAAAAATAAGGTATAAGAATAATTGACTCATAGTACTATATAGGACTATACTATATAGTGAGGTGTTGGTAATGATTGAAGATACAAAAGGGGGTTTTTTCATATCCCAGATCAAGCAAGTACAAAGCAGAATTTTTGAAAAGCTACTGAAAGATAATGGCATTGATGACTTTAACGGAGCTCATGGACGAATACTATTCGTTCTTTGGCAGGAGGATGATTTAACAATCAGCCAGATTGGTGAAAGAACATCACTTGCCAAAACCACTCTTACTAGTATGCTCGATCGCATGGAAGAAAAAGGTAACATCAAACGTAATTTTGACCCAAACGATAGAAGACAGATACGGATTACACTAACAGAAAAAGCACGAGCATTAAATGATAGTTATATAACTGTTTCTGCCCAAATGAATGAACTGTTTTATAAAGGGTTTTCGAATGAAGAAATCATGCAGTTTGAAAATAAACTTGAAAAAGTTTTGAAAAATTTAAAAGCATATGAGGGGTGAGTTCCAATCAAGCAAACGGAAACCATAAACCGAATTATGGATTTAGTAAACGAAGTACGTACCATAATTGTTAATTCAGTTGATGATGACGGTTATCCAAATGCGAAACAAATGTTTAAAATGAAACATGATGGCTTGGGGACTTTTTGGTTTTCAACCAATACTTCATCTATGCGTGTACAACAGTTTAAGAATAACCCCAAAGCGAGCCTTTACTTTGCGGGGGATAAAAATGGATTAATGCTTGTGGGAGAGATGGATATTTGTATGGATAGAGAGAGCAGAGAAAAACTTTGGGATGATGAAGCAAGCCCAAAATACTATCCACTTGGCATTGATGACCCTGACTACTGTGTTTTAAAATTTACTGCAAAAACAGGTAACTATTATATGAATCTGACCAAGCATACCTTTGATGTACAAAAAATTGACGGTCTACGGTCACAAAGCACTGTTACATATTAATAGCAATCTCTTTTTCATTTTGGATGATTAATAGAAATAAAGTAAATGGAGGAAATGTGATGAAAGAAGAAAACCAAAAATTAAATAAACATTCTTGGAGTTTGGTAGAGGATTTACAACAGTTTGAACTTGGAGATTCTGATGCGAGTAAAGGTGAATGGCAAAAAATCAAGGCATTAAATATAAAGAAGAAGGGAGCGGCAGCATTCTTAAATAGTCAGTTTAATTTGGAATCATTCCGTATACAGGCTTCAGTAGCTTTACCAGCAGCTGGATTTATTGGATTGATTTTTGGCGCACGCGATTCTGCTAATTATGAGTTGATTTATCTATCTCCCGGTGATAATGGAATTGGACAAGTTCAGTATGATCCAGTAATGAACGGATCAACTACGTGGCAAATTTATAATGAAAGCTATTTATCCTATACACCGTATAATGTCGGGGATTGGGTTAAGTTTACTATTGATGTGCAAACACATACCGCAAAAGTATATATTGGCGACGATACCTCCATTCCTCAATTAATTATTTCAAAACTTCAGCATGGAAATGTTTTTGGTAAAATTGGAGTTTGGGGTTACAACCCAGGATACATACGAGATCTGTCTATTGAGCAAATCCCAAGTATTCCCCCAACCATAAATGAAAGAAATAAAGATGACTTTGTCAATGAGTGGTTAGTAACAGATCCCTATTTCTCTAATTCAGAACCCAATGAACGTAGGTGGACAAAAGCATCGACCGAAGAAAATGGCACATTAAATATTAATAGGCTTTATACATCAGAAAAGGATAAGTCAGTTCAGATAAAAAGCACCGTTACCTTAACTGAGGAAGCTAAATCTACAATTTCTTTCGGTTTTAGTGATGCTCTACGGCTTTGGATAAATGAGGAGGAAATATACCAAGGGGTCTGGATGTGGAACCCACCAGAACATGATGGTCGGATTCGCTCAGATCAAATATCTATCCCAGTTACTTGGAGACCTGGTACTAATACAATTCGGGCAGAGATTACAAGTAAGGAAATTGTATTCGGATGGGGGTTTTGTCTTAAAACAGGAATTCAATGATAATAATAATAATTAGAATGCTGGGGAAGTGTGGCAACAGACTACAGTTGAACTTATTTTGCAGAATCGGCATTATACAGGTGACTTAGTTCAGAATATCGTCTTCGGGTTTACAGAAGACGATTACTTTTTGAAATCTGCTGTACCAGTGAGCGGTGTGAGGGGAACCGTATCATAAGTAGAAGCAAGTTTTTTGGACAATTCCTTACGGCGCATGGGTTTGAATATATGCGTGTAGGCCACACGCGAAGGAAATATTTGAAGGGCACATCAATTTATCGTTGTTAGAGTTGAACATCCTCGTCACATTCCACGAAAGGAAATAGTGTCGAATTCCAATTCGATGACTCGAAGTTATTGGCCCCGTTGAACGGCTATGACTTGTTGAGATTCACGACAATGTTGTCTAGCATGTCCCAAAATCTAAATGAACCGGATTTCATGAAAAGAGCAACATGTAGTGGTAGTCACTAGTGTTGCTCTTTGTTCTAAGATGCGGACTTTTTAACGATAGGGATCCAAACTTCCATTTCATACATGTTGTTGCCTCGGTCGTAAGTCATTTCAAACTCGGGACCATTTGCGGATTCGTAATTAGAGCTCGGAAACCATTCCCCCCAAATACGCTTCCACAAATCATGAATACCACTCTGTCCATCGGGGTAGAGGCCGGTTGAGAAAGTTGCGTAGGTTTGAGGGGGGATTTGAAGCTTTTCAAACCCTTCTAGCAAGCCACTTTGGGGTAAAAAATAACCGATCATGTAAGAACTTTTCTCGCCTTGTTTGTTATATAATACCGCATGAATTTGGCCGTTTTCCCCCAATCCCGCTGCAGCACGAATCCGATCGACGGTTCCATTGGAAATACACTTGGTCCAAAAAGCAGGTATTTCAACGAATGGATTATCGCCATCGGCATTAACCACAGTCGACACGCCGAACATTTCAAAAGCTTGTTTTTCCTCGATTTTATAGTTCATTTCCACATCTCCTCGAATCGTAATATGAAAGGATAACCTAGGATAAGCCTTAAGTGATACGCCTTTGTCGCGCGCTGACATTGGCATCACACCATGCATTTTTTTGAACGCTCTGGAGAATGCTTCGGGCGATTCGTAACCATACTTTAAAGCGATGTCGATAATCTTTACTCCGCTTTGTTGCAGTTCAAATGCTGCAAGGGTCATCCTCCTACGCCGAATGTACTCTGAAAGTGGCACATCGGTAATGAACGAAAACATCCGCTGAAAATGGTAAGTTGAGCAACAGGCAATTCTCGCCACTTGATTGAAATCAATTACTTCAGACAGATGTGTTTCTACATATTCCATTGCGTTGTTCATGCGATCCAGCCAATCCATACAGCCCCTCCTTTCAAGTTTGATTATATGGGATGGTGAGAAATGAAACCTTGCAATCCATGCACCGAAATATCATGTTCGATATTACTTCAACTAAATCCTCTATATAAATCCATATTTACTGTGGACTACCTTGTTAAAACTTGCCGTTACAGACAGCGTGGGGAACCGTAACATAAGTAGAGGCAAGTTTTTTGATTGAAACGTGTAGGAGCCTGCTATAGCATATTGAGCGACATGGGTTTGGGGTAGTCTCATCCCAAATGAAACATTCGTTGATATACCTCAATCTGTGTATATTTATGCGTTGATGGTTGAAAAATTAACTCTAAAAAACGGAGGAATCAAAGGCGGGTTTCAGGCTTTAAAAGCGAGTTTTATTATATAAAAAGTCTCCCTATAGTTTAAAAGGGGTTTTTAGATATAATATAAGGCAGAAGGAGTGATTTATCAATGCATAACAAGGTGGTTATCCTTTAGCCTCACAGAAGTAATATCCATTTTTTGTGTTTCTTCTGTAGTAATTTCAGTGCGGGAAGTCGTTGCAAGAATTTTGATTGGAGGAGATATTATAAATCATAACGAGGTTGTTAAGATCGGTGACGCCCATTTACTTCCATTAGTATCAGCGTTGTACGGATTAGAGGGCTATGAAATCAAACCGGTTAAGGCGCATGACGGAGGGCGTAATGTCGTTTATACCTGTGAGAAAGAGGGCGCCGAAGCAAAAATACTAAGAATCGCCTTCTTAAATGACAGAAGCCGGGAAGATTTTCTGGGTGAACTTGAGTATGTCAGGTATTTATTCGAGCATGGAGGAAGCGTCTCGGATGTAGTAAGATCCAGGAAGGGAAATCTATTGGAAGAGGTCACTCATAGTAATCATACCTTTTTTATCTGCTTGTTTAAAAAGGCCAAGGGAAAAATGCTTGTAGAAAATAAATATCGGTACCGGGAAGGGGCTCCAATTACCGAATATTATTATAATTGCGGCAAAACCCTAGGGAAACTTCACCATATATCGAAAGAATATACACCTGTCCATCGCCGGTATAGCTTTTTTGATAAATACAAAGCCGAATATATCGATAAACTGATACCTGGTTCCTTATCTCTGCTTAAGGAGAAGATGGTAGAGTTCCTTGATACCTTACAAGGATTGGATAGGGACCAGGAGACTTTTGGTATGATCCATTTTGATTTCAACGATGGGAATTATTTTATAGATTTTGATACCGGGCAAATAACCGTTTATGATTTCGATAATTCTTGTTACTGTTGGTATATGTTTGACTTGGCCAGTATCTGGGGAAACGGAATGGGCTGGATACAATCTGAACCAGACGCCGGTAAACGTGAAAAGTTTATGGAGGATTATTTTGAAATAGTCCTCGCGGGATACAGATCCGAAACCAGGATCGATCATCCGATGTTGAATACATTGCCCTTGTTTATTCAAGCAAACTTCTTGGAGAATATTATAGATGCGTTCGAGGTAATGCGAAACAACGGCGAAGAGCCGGAGTGTGATGAGGAGCTGTCGTATCGTATAAAATGCATGGAAGACGATATCCCGTATTTCGGATTTTTCCATGAGATTTATTCGTGTGAAGAACCCTTTGAGTATGAGATACGAGATTTGACCAAATAACGTTTTGCAGAATCTCGTAAGGGGAAATGGCAGCCTACACTGCATTAACGGATTGCGATAGTTGAAAGCGATATCAAAGAAAGGGCCATCCCACATAAGGATGGCCTTAAAACTTGCCGTTACAGACAGCGCGGGGAACCGTACCACAAGTAACGGCAAGTTTTTTGGTGAAGCTTATTATATCGATATATCCATCAACGCGTCTGATTACAGGCGCTTTTTTATGTTTAAATGAAAAAAAGCCTAGAAAATTTTCCGGCTTCTCAAGTAAATATGGGACTCGGATATTTCACCAAGACTTCAATCTAAATGATAACAGAACCCAAAAGAATAGTCTAGTAATTTCTATCTCAAATGTTAATATTAGGGTACCTGTAAAAATAATGTGGGTGCGCACAGCTACATGGGATGGAGTTCACTAATGAAGGGTTTAGACTTAAGTGAGGAGTTTTATTGGGAGGTCGTTAGGCCAATAATAGCCAGACGTTTGCCACAACTATTGGAAAAACATGCTGCTGGATTAATTGGTTATGGCTCGGATGTCCTATGTTATGATGATGATTTATCAAGGGACCATGAATGGGGAGCGAGATGCTACATTTGGTTGCTTGACTCTGATTATGATGAGTACGCTAAATGCCTTGATCAAGCATTTGATGAAGAAATTCCAGTTTTATTCAAGGGGTATCCTGCTCGGTTTTCCGTAGATGAATCTAATGAGGTGCTTGTACCTTATAACGGAAAAACTAATATACACCATGCTGCAATTACTAGTGTTCCACGGCACATGCGAATTCAATTGGGATTGCATACTTCTCAGCCTTCCATATACGATTGGTTAGTAATTCCTGAGCAAAAATTGATAGAGTGGACAAGAGGAAAGATTTTTACGGATCCTGTAGGCGAAATAACTGAAGCACGAATGACTCTTTCTTATCTTCCGGAAGATGTATGGCGGTATAAATTGAAATATGCATGGAGCGCATTTCGTCTTCTCTATGTGGCAGGGCTCACAGATATTAGAGGAGAATCATTATCAGCTAGGTTATCCTTAAACAGAATGGTAGAGAAAGCAATTCAATTGGTCTTTCTCTATAACAAAAGGTATCGACCTGGTACTTACAAATGGATTTCCAAGGAATTAGCACAGATCAGTCCTTTAGCCAATGAGTTGATTGAGCATCTTGAAGGTATTTTGATGGAACCTTGTGTTACAAAAGCAGTTGAACAAATGGAGGGTGTATTAGCGATACTAGTAAGACAACATAACGACATGAAGTTGACGGAATATATCGAACTTGAACCTCCCATCTTCTATGCAAGAGGTTTACAGTCCTATTCTTATATTAATTTAGAGAATGCGTTATTTTCTTCGTTACCTAAAGAACTTCAACATCTTGAAATACCAGGGTCTTTAGATCAATTTGTTACAAGTGAACATATATTGGTATGGGCGGATCATTATTCAAAGTTCAAGCCAATATACAGTACAAAGTCCGACATAGAAAGAACTGGAATAGGGGATATGATTGTTTAGTCGGCCTGGTAGTTAATTATGATTAACATTGAGCGTACAGCATTCAGATAATATGTGAGTGGCCATTCCTGAGGGATGGCCATTTTTCAAAACTTGCCGTTACAGACGGTGCGGTGAACCGTAACATAAGTAGAGGTAATTTTTCTCTGAAAAGCTTAACTTAGATGGGTTTTGGTGGACATATCAAAATCAACATCTTCAATAAATTCGATAATTTCCCCATTGGGACTGTGAATGATAGCATTCTTTATTAGAAGAGGCGGTTCGCCAAGAGAAAGGTAATCCGGTTCTATAAAAGGCTTTGCTCCATGAGCAAGGGATTTTTGAAACATTTCATCTACATTATCCACATAGAAGGCGAAATGTAATAACGCTCCGTGAGCTATATCTTCTTCAGACAATGCTTTCTTCCCCTGAGCGGGGATGACTGCCTCGTTATCAAAGATCTCAATGCAGGTTCTTTGGTCAGGTGAAATCAGCATGGAAGCTTCTTTAATTTGAAAGGATGGTAGACTCCAATGATGACCTAACTTGAATCCTAAAACTTCAATATAGAATGTAATAGTTGCTTTATAATCTCTGGCTTGGATCGCTATATGTGAAAGGCCTTTAACGCTCATCTATAATCGCTCCCTTATATAATATGTATTTATTATAGTTGCATTAAAACGTGAAATACATACAAAAGATAAGTATTTTATAGTAATATGGTTATTGAATATAAGGTATTTTAGTTCAATGGGTTTATTATATTGAATTGGGTTAGGGGGCTCTTGATATGGAACATCTTATGGATGACATTGATAAAAAGATCATGGCATTACTTCAGTACAATGCACGAATGTCCATTTCTCAAATCAGCAAAGAGGTTTCGATGTCGCAACCATCCGTTAAAGAAAGAATTATCAAGTTGGAAGAAAAAAACATCATTTCTGGGTATAACACCGTTTTTAATTTACGGGATATGAATCGAGGCACGACTACTTTTATTCTATTAAAAACAGAACATTGCCAAGAGATCACTGATTTTTGTAAAAATGCTATGGAAGTAACTGATTTATTTCGCATTAGTGGAGAATATAATTATCTCATTAAAGTACAAACCGCATCTATTGAGGAACTTGCTGAATTTCAAGATTCCATTATAAAGTTCGGACCTTCAAAGTCTCATATCAGTTTGAAAAATATATTGGAAAACAGGGTTTTGCTCTAAATGGATGCAAAGCTATTTTAATCTGCAGCCCAAACATCTAATTCGATTTTTAATTCAGGTAAACCTAATCCTTTAATATAAGCAGTACTTGTTGATTAAAATCTGTGGGGATATTATTGTTTTGATCTATACCAATTTGACCAGAAAATACATATATTTCAGCATTTCTACTTATCCTATCAATAATCAATTCTAGAAAAAACAGCAGTAGAATACCCAATACCAAAAGACAAATATTTAATCGATTTCTTTTTCACCAAGTATTCCTTCTTAATATTTAAAAGTAAAATAACTTACATCAATATAATAATATTAACCCAAGAAAATAATATTAGAACGACTTCGAACATAAGATTCGAGGTTTTTTTGACAATATTTGTCTTATTTTTTGTGAGAATTTTGAGAGAAGTGTTTGGTATGATATTGGAGTTTTCCATATTAGTTAAGTTTTCAGAGGGGGAGAATCAAAGTGATGAATCAGAGATGTATAAATCAGTTCGCAGGAAAGTTATGGATATGGTGCGTTGTAATCTTAATGGTCTCTACCACCTTATTCGTAGTTCCTGTACATGCAGCAAACCAATGGAGTCAATACGCCAAGATCGGACCGGTCAGCAATGATTTGCTCGGTACGTTTAATACCCCGAACAGTGTAGCCGTAGACAGCAAGGGGAATGTATATGTGTCTGATTCTGAAAATCATCGCGTCCAGATGCTCGATGCATCGAAAGGGGCATGGCGTGAGTGGGGGAAGAAAGGCACAGGTATTGAAAGGCTTGGAAAAGGGTTGGGGGAGTTTTGGAATCCAGCAGGTATAGTGGTAGACAGTAAGGATAATGTGTATGTGGTCGATAGCAATAACAGACGCATTCAGAAGCTGGATGCAGTGACGAAGGAATGGAGCTTGTTTGGTGATAGTTTCACAGGGTACGGGTTTCAGAGACCAAGGGGTATAGCAATAGACAGTACTGGTAATGTATACGTTGCGGATATTGGCAGTCATCTCATCCTGAAGTTTGATGTAACCACAGGGAAATGGAGCTATTGGGGAAAAGGTGGCAGTAAGACAGGAAGCAACTTGGGAGAGTTTAAAAATCCAAACGGCGTTGCGATAGATAACAGTCGTAATGTACTCTATGTGGCCGATAGCGGCAACAATCGCATCCAGAAGCTGGATCTATCGACTGGGGATTGGAGCGTGGCTGTAAGTACCGCAGCATTTAAAAATCCAAAAGGCGTTGAGATAAATGGCAATGTGCTCTATGTGGCCGATAGTGGCAACAATCGTATCTTGAAGATCGACGTCATTTCAGAGGAATGGAGCGAATGGGGAAGAAGCGGCGGCATGGCAGGAAGCAACTTAGGAGAGTTTAATCATCCAACCAGTGTGGCTATAGACAAGCTTGGTAATGTATACGTGGCGGATTCGAACAACCATCGTATTCTGAAGCTGACAGTAACTATAAACGAATGGAACCAGTGGGGCTATCAGGCAGAGGCTGCTGGGGATGACCTGGGGCAATTTGCATTTCCAGTCGGTGTGACATCAGACAGTGAAGGAAATGTGTACGTGGCGGATTACGATAACAATCGCATCCAAAAGCGGAATGTAACCACAGGCGAGTGGAGCGAGTGGAAGAATAGGAATAGCAATGGGGAGGCAGGAATTGGCCGTGGAGAGTTTAATAGTCCAACTGATATTGCTGTAGACAGCGGCGGTAATATATACGTGGCTGATCGGTATAATCACCGTATCCAGAAGTTTGATGTAATCACAAAAGAGTGGACGGAGTGGAAGAAGGACTATAGCGGTCCAAATGTTATCGACAAAGGTTCAGGATCGGCTCCTGGTGAATTTAGTATACCAGGCGGCGTGGCGGTGGATCGCGACGGGAATGTGTATGTGGCAGATACAAATAATAATCGCATCCAGAAGTTAAATGTAGCCGAACAGAAATGGAGCATGTGGGGGAAAAACGGCGGTATGCCTCTAAAGCCAGGAAGCTATCCCGATACAGATAGCTTTCCTAGGTCAGGAAGCGGCCTCGGTGAGTTTAAACAGCCATCCGGCGTTGAGGTTGACAGCAATGGGAATGTGTACGTAGCGGATATGGGCAACAATCGTATCCAAAAGCTCGATGTATCCACAGGAAGTTGGAGCGATTGGGGGAAGAGCGGCGGCGAGACAGGAAGCAACCTGGGAGAGTTTAATGAGCCATTCAGCGTGGCGGTAGACAGCAGCGGGAATGTGTATGCGGCGGATATGGGAAATAACAGAATCCAGATATTAGATGTATCTGCGAATAAGTGGAGCGAGTGGGGGAAAAGCGATGGAGGTTCAGGAAGCGGCCCCGGTGAGTTCAGCGGTCCTACCGGCGTGGCTACAGACAGCAAGGGGAATGTATACGTGGCTGATTACGGCAATCACCGAATACAGATATGGGGGGCTGGGTCTCCTACCACCACTCCTCCGGACGGACCGACGGATGTAACGGCAGAGGTAGCGAATGGAGAATCGCAAGCTACAGTAAAGTTTGCAGCACCAGTCAACAATGGAGGTAGTGCCATAACCGGATATACCGTGACCTCAAGTCCGGGAGGCGTAACGGCGACCGGCACGGGAAGCCCGATCACAGTTACGGCCCTGACGTATGGGACGGCATATACGTTTACAGTTGTAGCAACGAACATCGTGGGGGATTCTAGCCCTTCCGCTGCATCGAACAGCGTAACACCGACAACATCGACAGCACCAGCTACGGTGCCAGGCGCGCCGACGGATGTAATGGCAGAGGTAGCCAATGGGGAATCGCAAGCTACCGTGAGGTTTACAGCACCTGTCAGCAATGGAGGCAGTATCATAACTGGCTACACCGTGACCTCAAGTCCCGATGGCGTAACGGCGACAGGTACGGGAAGCCCGATCACAGTTACGGGCTTGACGTATGGCACCGCTTATACGTTCACGGTCGTTGCAATAAATGGCGTGGGAAGCTCGGCCGATTCGGCTCTATCGAATCGTGTGATGCCGACTGCGCCTGCAATACCGGGCGCACCGACGAGCGTAACCGCCTTTGCAGGTAACGGTAAAGCGACCGTGACTTTCGCCACACCTGCCAGCAATGGAGGCAGCCCAATCATCGGCTACACCGTCACTGCAAGTCCGGGCGGCAGAACAGTAACCAGCACAGGCAGCCCAGTCACAGTCACTGGCTTAACGAATGGCATAACCTATACGTTTACGGTGATTGCGACTAACAGCGTTGGCAATAGTCCTGTTTCCGAAGTTTCTAATGCCATAAGACCGGAAGCTCCTACCGATAACAATAACAACAGTGGAAGTGCATCGTCACAACCAGCGTCTCCAACAACATCGGAACCTGATAAGACAGGTGCTAACGTTCTTGTTAATGGAAAATGGGTGAGTGCAGGAACGATAAAGGTAACGAATGTAAATTCCCAGACGGTAACAACCGTCACGATCGACCAAGATAAGCTGGAGGAAAATCTCGCTAAGGAAAGTCAGTCTGCTGTGGTGACGATACCGGTGAACACCCGATCCGATGTCGTGATCGGAGAGCTTAACGGACAGATGGTTAGTAAAATGGAATTACAGCAAGCGGTATTAGAAATCAAAACCGATAAAGCGACCTATCATTTACCGGCTCAGCAGATCAACATTCAATCGATCTCAGATCAGGTTGGCAAGTCGGTAGCCCTGAAAGATATAAAGGTTCAGATCGAAATTGCTGTGCCAAAAGCACCGGTTCAATGGGTTCCAAATGAATCTACAGAAGGAACGATTGCGATTATCGTTCCACCGCTTAATTTTACTGTAAGAGCTCTTTATAAGGACACTACAATTGAAGTCACCGAGTTCAAAGCTTATGTGGAACGTACAATTGTGATTCCAGACGGTGTTGATCCTAACAAAATCACGACTGGAGTCGTGATTGAAGCAGATGGAACGTTGCGCCATGTACCGACGAAGATCGTGTTGCTGGACGGCAAGTATTCTGCTAAGGTAAACAGCTTGACGAATAGCACCTATTCTGTGATATGGCATCCGCTTGAGTTCAAGGATGCAGAGCTACACTGGGCTAAAAAAGCCGTAAACGATATGGGATCACGTATGGTCATCAATGGCGTCGGCAATGGCTTCTTCAATCCCGATCATGACATTACGCGTGCGGAGTTTGCAGCTATCCTGATTCGTGGATTAGGACTAAAACCAAAGGCAGAAGCAGCCTCTTTCTCTGATGTTGATCGGAAGGATTGGTCCGTCAGTGCAATTGGGACGGCATTCACGTATCATTTGATCAGCGGATTCGAAGACGGCACTTTCCGTCCGAATGATAAGATTACACGGGAACAAGCGATGACTATCATGGCAAGAGCGATGACCATTACAGGGCTTGAAGCGAAGCCTTCCCAAATTACCGGACAACTATTGGACTCCTTCACTGATGCGGGGACGATATCAAATTGGTCTAAGAGCGGAATTTCCTACTGCTTGCAATCCGAGATCGTTTCGGGACGAAACAGTACGGAACTGGCTCCTAAAGCCTTCATAACAAGAGCAGAAGTTGCTGTTATTGTTCAAAGACTTCTACAGAAGTCTGACCTAATTTAATAAATATACAGTTGCAAAATATCCGATGTAACATGAAAGTACAACAGACTGAGAAGTTGCACATATAGCAGAAATAGTCCCCGACCTGTAAAAGGTTGGGGACTATTAATTATGGTTCCAGCTATTCTACTTCCGCTCCAGTGATTGAGGCTTGTTGAGCGGTGAAGGTGCAGAGTTTGAATACATTTTATTTTGTATGGGATAAATATGCTAGAGTCTGTCCTCAAACTGTACAATCCATAAAAAAGCAGTACAATGGAACCTATGAGAAGCAGATACGAAATAAGCGTGACAATCTAACCGAAAGTGATTTACAGCGAATTGCAAAGGCTTGAAATAAATATAATTATTATTATGATGAAGAAGGGTGTCCTTGATGACAAATAGTAGAATGAATCCTAAGGTTGATGAATTTTTAAGTAAATCCAAAAAGTGGCAGGAAGAATATGAGAAATTGAGAAATATCGTTCTTGACTGTGAGCTGACCGAAGAATTTAAGTGGATGCATCCTTGCTACACGTTTGAGAAAAAAAACATAGTTTTAATACATGGATTTAAAGAATACTGTGCGATTCTGTTTATCAAAGGTTCCTTGTTACAGGATGCCCATGGTATTCTAATCCAACAAACGGAGAATGTACAGGCGGGGCGCCAGATTCGGTTCACCAATGTTCAAGAAATAGTTGCAATGGAAACCATCTTGAAAGCCTATATTTATGAAGCCATTGAAGTTGAAAGAGCCGGTTTGGAAGTGGATTTTAAAAAGACCACAGAATACACAATTCCTGAAGAATTTCAAAATAAATTAGATGAAATCCCTGCCTTGAAGACTGCTTTTGAGGCCTTGACGCCTGGACGGCAAAGAGCATACATTTTTTACTTTTCTGAACCCAAACAATCCAGAACTCGAGTGTCAAGGGTTGAAAAATATATGCAGCAAATTCTCAATGGAAAGGGATTAAATGATTAGGGCGTGAAAAAGCATTCAATTAAATTCCGTTCCTTAAGATAATATAGAGGATTATGTCTACATACAAGATGAATGCAGACCCACAACCGTTGAGAGTGGACAAGGAATTCAGAATATTTAGAACCGTATCTATTCCGAATGGTTTCCGTCAGTAAACTTTGAACAAGTCGAGGGTCCGTGTATTGAAAAGTACTATTGGGTAAACGACCAGCAAATCGATTCAGTACACGAAGTATGGATTCCTGTTAAGCGAAAAGCTTAATTGCAAGTTACTAAGACACCAGAGTCCGGCTGATCTGGTGTCTTTTTAGATGACCCTACAAGATCAACTCCGCAAGACGATGAATCCCCTGCTCAATTGATGCTTCATCTACTTGTGCAAACCCCAACACCCATCCTTTTCGTTTGCTTTCCAAACAATAGGGTCCAAGAGGGTATACACGGATTCCCTGTTGAAGGGCTAACTTTGTCACGGTTTCCTCGTCGTATGATTCTTCAGCTTCAAGTAACATATGCAATCCCGTTTCTACACCACTTAGTGTGAAACGCTCCCCTAAACCGCTAGCCATAATAGCCTTTGTCATCGCTTCGTGTCTTCGTCGGTATACATTTCTGACTCTTCTCATATGGCGCATAAAATGCCCATTCTTGATGAAGTGGGTTAGTGTTAGCTGATCCATAATCGGAAGATGACGGTAAGTCAGCTCCTGTATCCTGGCTAGTTGAGCAATTGCCTCGACAGATCCAACGATAGCCGAAATACGAATGCCTGGAGCAATCATTTTAGAAAAACTCATGAGGTACAAGGTATTATGAGATGCCTGGCTAAACAGCGTTGGAAGCGGCTCCCCACGATATCGAAATTCACTATCATAATCGTCCTCAATGATCCAAAATTGTTCTTGAGCGGCCTTATGTAGCAATTGTTGCCTACGCGGCTCCGACATAACGACCCCGACCGCGCACTGGTGCGAAGGGGTCACAAAGATCAGTTTGGATTGTGGGTGAATACGCTCAACCACAAGACCATACTCATCAACGGGCACAGGGACCACATTCATACGCCGATATTTCATCGCCATCCAGGCAGCTGGAAAACCGGGATCTTCTACAGAGACAGTATCCCCATCAGCTAAAAGCGATTGTGCGATTAAGTCAATACTATGCTGAGCTCCTGAGGTTAACAGAATCTGATTTGTTTGGATATGGATGCCTCGTTCAAGTGATAAATAACGCTGAATTTGCTCACGTAATGGTGTGAAACCATAGGGATTACCGTAAGCCCAGCTTGATAAATCCATTTCAGCGGATGCGTGGAGAAGAGATTGTCGCCAGTTTTTTTGAAATTGTCCATCCAAATAGGGTTCATGGGGACTAAAATCAATATCCACTTCTCGCTGTTCTTTGCCTCTGAACCAGTCATGTAATTGATCGACCGCCGAGTTCAACAAGGGAAGTGAGGGGGGGATGGGACCATCTGTTATTATTTCCTTCGTTGACTCAGCGACTTGATTCCATTTACTAACTCGCGTTCCTCCTCGGCGAGATGTAACCGTATAGCCTCGACTTAGCAATTCCTCATAGACGATCTGTATAGTTGAGCGAGAGACACCTACCATGTGAGCAAGTTCGCGGGAAGGAATCAGCAATTCTCCTGGGGCCCAGATTCCGCTTGTAATATTATGAATGGCTTGATCAAGCAATTGCTGCCAGATCGGTCTCTTATCATTACGAATGACTTTCATCATCGTAAACACCTCCAAATAGAAGATAGAACCCAAAAATTTTAATTATGGATTGTTTATAACCGTGATGTTTGGATGTTTTAAAGCAGTCCATTCATTGATATACTACCGTAATAACACTGGTATTTGCAATCTGGTCGTTGCCGTACGCTAGAAGACCATCGGAGTTAAGACAATTGGAACGGGATGAATATCTTATGAATGAAAGGGGAAATTTTGAAATGAATTCGGTTCGTTACAAGATCAGGGAATGTGTGGATCAAGAGAAAATTGAAAGTTTCCTTCACCAAGCGAGAACGGGGTATCTTGGGTTGGTTGATGGGAATCTTCCATATGTTGTACCGCTTAATTATGTATGGACGGAGGGGAGGCTCTATTTTCACGGGGCTGGAGACGGAAGACGTAATCAGGTCATGAAGGAAAATCCAGAGGTATGTTTTACGGTATGTGAGGAATACGGAACCATCACGGATCCGGTACCTGCCAAAACGGATACGGCTTATATGAGCGTAATGATATTTGGACAAGCAGAGCCGATCACAGATTTGGACGAAGCCACTCATGTACTTCAGGAAATGATGAATAAATATGTACCCGGCTATTATAACCGCCCCTTACCCAAGCAGCATGTGGACAAGTATAGGTCGGCTGTATTCGGAGGACCGGTTCAAGTATGCCGGGTAATTCCCCACCATATGACGGCAAAAGAAAGTCCTATTGAAGCAGAAAAAATGTATAGAACGGACATGAAAGTCGGACGAGAGAAATAATGACAAGATACCGTTACGACTTGCATTACGCCGATTCCGCTCTTCGGCAGCACACGCGCTCTCTGCTTACCTAGCCATGCCGAAAGAGCATCCAAAATGTAGAGACTGTGCTCCAGTTCGGATGATATGGCGGTCATAGGGGCATAGGTGGGAACTATTTGATGCCTTCTTATCTCTTCAAAATATAGAACGAAGGCCCTATGACTATGTAATATAGTTTCAGGGCATTTTTTCGATGTTAATTTTAATTATTTTGATTGAGTTCAACAGGTGGCGATTTAAGAAAGACCCAATTTCGTTCTATAAATGTTATGGTGAACCGTAACATAAATAGTGGTAAAGCAACGAGTGGAGATTGTAGTAAGTTGTAAACTGCTTTGAATGAATGTAGATTTTCGAGGCAAGGTGAATAAAGCGCAAGCAAAGAAACAATAATTACTCTTTCTCGAACCAATTTGTTAATGTAGAGTTATAATCGCAATAGAGAGTGAGATGAGACAAAAGGAGAGCGAAAATGAAAGACATATTATTCAAGTATATGACTGGATTGACATCCCTTAACGAAGAAGAACAACAAGCAATCGTTAATGAATTACATATTGAAGAATATAAAAAGGGAACTAGCCTCCTAATACAAGGAGATGTTCCCACCAAATGTTATTTCGTCTTGAAGGGATGCATAAGGCAGTATTCGATAGATGAAGCGGGAAGAGAAGTCACATCGAATTTCTACACCGAGGAGCAAGCCATTTCAATTTTTAATCATCATAGACTAGATAAGTCATCCGAATACACCTTTACGTGCCTTGAAGATTCTAGGATGGTCGTTGGCAAACTAGATATTGAAAAGGACATGTATAACAAATACGCTCAATTGGAATCTATGACACGCAAGATGATCGAGGAGAATTTTGGTCAAGTACAAGAAGAATTCGCAGCTTTTATCGCTTCATCACCTGAAGACCGCTTCAAAGGACTATTAATGAAACGCCCTTATTTAATCGATCGCGTACCCCAACATCAATTGGCAAGTTATCTCGGTATGACTCCAGAGTCATTAAGCAGAATTAAGAAGAGAGTTCATAAAGATAAAGATTAGCCAGAAGTCACACCTTTGCAGTGACTTTCCCTCCTCTGAACAGCAGCCATAACCCAAAGCCTAATTCTCCTACAATCATGGGTACAGTAAATACAAATTCAAGTATCGTAATGATCCAATGGTCTTGTGGAAGAATCGTGTTGCACAGGTGAATGACAATATAACCTATTGCAGCAATCAACAATAGGATGCTAATCAATTTAGGTATGCTGCCTGATTTGAGAGCCACCCACCCTACAATCAGTAGATGCCCGCCAAAAATAATTAAACCAATGGACCATATTGAATCGAAGGCTTTCAGATACAACATAACTTGTACTTGAAGTTGTTTGGTTGTAAGTAATGATAAATCGTCTGTATTGTTCGAGAGAAGCAACACAAATATTAAGTTCATTATCGCAATTCCCAATATAGTCGTATAAGTAAGTCGGAGCCATGCACCGAGCAATGAAAGATTTCTATTCATTGGCTTCAGGAATATATAGAAAGACCAGGCGACCACAATGTCACAGATCAGGATGATGATCCAACCAAAGATTTCAGCTTTGAAAAGCATGTTTTGTGAAATGATGTTCTGAAGTGTAGCGCGGGCATCCCCTTGCACCAGAAGGCTTTCATGGACATAGCCATACGAAAAAAATGCTGCAAGCGCCATGATAATAAGTGATATGCCAGCAGTCAGAGCAGACTTTCGCAGATCTGTTAGAACTTTTCCTGAGGTAACCATCAATAACCCCTCCTAATTATTAGTCGTGATTCCATTGTAATAGGAAGGTTTATGACGTTCATTGACTTAAGTCAATGGTGCGTATCATTTTGGGTTCATCATTATTTACAGATTAGGTACGGTGAACCGTACCATAAGTAGGGGCAAGTTTTTTAGTGAAGGAGGACCACTTCACTATCCAGAAAATCGCATTTTAGAGAAGGAGCGCTCTTGAAGTTGTCGCAGCGTCAAGTGCTATTATAACTTTGAGAGCTCGGAAAGGAGACCAGGATGAACAGATCTGTTGCAATAAATAAATTGTCGGAGCAGATGGGACTGACGAGTCGCACTTTGCGCCACTGGGAATCAGAAGGACTATTTAAAAGTTCAAGGGATACCTCCTCTGGATGGAGAATTTATGATGAAAATGCACTCTTATGTATACGAATTACTGCAGTACTTCGAAAAATAGATATTCCGATAAAGGATATAAAATCAGTTATTGCAAACAAATCACCTTCACAGCTTAGCGCGGTTGTTGAAAATAAAATCTCCACTCTAAAGTTGCAGAGAGCAGAAGTGCTACTTTACCGAACATATGAGAACAGTGCAAGTTGGAATTACGATGCTCCAATTCGAAGAAAGCCTTGTATATGGTCCTATTATGGCTGGCGTTACTGTCATACTTATACCATCCGTCTTTATTTTCATAGTATTCCAGAAACAAATCATACAAGGTATCACGTTTAGTGCAGTTAAGTAGCCTCTCGGCATTCCGGGGGGTGAAAACAGCTAAAAGAATGAAAAAGAGCTGGGAATTCACGAAAGAGTAAGGGAAAACACGTAAAAGCGTTATGTTTTCAAAAAAATGTATACTAAAGAAGCATCACAGTATTCATTTTCAAAAAAAGTTAGGCGGGTTGAGGGAAGACCATCGCTTGAAAGTTAGCAAACTCCTCTTTCCGATGAGAAAACCAAGCGTCCAAGTGTTGGAAAATCATCGTAGCGTAAACGCGGATATACCACATTTATGTGGAACGATGGCGACCAGATTCTAGCTTGTAATCAATCTTTTCACGTTTGTTGGAACGCTCGATGGAAGTACGGCGCTTGTAGGTCAGCTTCCACTTTTCTGAGCCGCGAATGGTCTTGGGAAACAAGCGTAAATTATCTTTGTTATGTGTATGAAAGGTTCGACCATATTTCGCTTTTGAGCAAGGTGTAGCGCATGAATTCTTGGTTCCGCATGCTAGAGGACAACGCCATTTTTTGACGGTTTTGCGTAGGGTCGTAGCCGTTGGAATTCATCTCGAGATTAGCATCGGAATACCGGAAGGCGAAATGTTCATATCACTCTTGGTCGCTGTATTCTTTTTACTTCGGTTGTTCAGATCAATAAAGCGCTCGATGTTTTGGTGATCCAAAAGGAGATAAATGGCTTCTGCATCATGCGCAGCATCAAGTAACATTTTATCAATTATGCCCAAGGTGAAACGTTGTTTGAATTCAACTGTGCTCACAACCAAGCTTATCGCATCATGCCGTTAGGCAGGCTGTAGCTTGGGGTACAACGGCAAATCGTAAGGACTATCTGCAGCTGAAATCATATAGAGGTGGTAGCCGTTGAAGTATTTCTCTCGGTAGCTGTCCCAGCCTGAATTGCAATCGGGTTGGGAATACAAGCGAGGATGGTTGCAATCAGCAAGGCCTTGGGCATGGCAAGTACAAGTGGATTTGCTTCGGGTTTGCGTAGACGTGACGATCGGTGTTCCATCGCCGGCAGCACTCAGCGCATGACGATCTCCAAGCATTCCGAGATTGGCGGAAACGGCAAGAATTAAAGCCTTACCCAGCAAGCATCGGCGAATGCCGAGGGGCTATTTAAAGGATAGGAGGAGAAGTATGTGAAACAGAATTTCAAAGTAATGACTTTCAATTTTCGTGTAGCTGTACCTACGGACCCCTTTGTTTGGGAAGAAAGAAAGCATTGGGTGGCGAAAATGATTGAAGACAACAAGCCGGATTTGATCGGTACGCAAGAAGCAACAGTTCCCATGTTGAACTGGTTAAAGGATCGATTCTATGAATCCTATGAAATCTATGGGGTAAATCGAGTCGTTTCGGAAGAGGTTGGGGAATTCAGTGCTATTTTTGTAAAAAGAGACCGATTTTCGATAGTAAGAAAAGATTCTTTTATGTTGTCGGAAAGCCCTGAGGTTATTGGAAGCTTTGGTTGGGATGCCCAATGTGAAAGAATTTGTTCATGGGTGGAGCTTTCATTAATGGGTGAGTCAAAATCTGTGTTAAGGTTTTTCAATGCGCATTTGGATCACAACGGTAAAATAGCTAGAAAAGAGGGGCTTAAACTAATTTTAAATAAAATGCAGGAAAAGAACCTCGTTAGGAAATTACCCGTAATCCTGACAGGTGATTTTAATGATACTCCGGAAAACGGATTGTTCGATGTTATTGACGAATTTGAGCCGCTCGCAAGTTGTTACGACCTAATGTCAGAAGAAGAGAAGGTAAATGCCTTGACATTTCATGGCTATAAAGGCGGTATGGAAGGAAATCCTATCGATTACATTTTCACCAGTCAAGAAATTGAGTTGTTATCCACTGCTATCGTGAGGGACAAGGTTGAAAATGGCTACCCGTCGGATCATTACCCGATCGTTTGCCAAATGCAGATAAACAAAAATTAATCATATCATTTGAGTTAATGTAAGAAAACAACTATGTTTGGGAGGTTGCGGAACGAATGGTGCCAATACAGCCCCTACGGATGCAACAAACAGCGGATCTACTGCTAAAAGCAACACTTCAGGACCTGTCAATTTAACATTTTGGCATGCCATGGGTGGCGCGAATGAAGGTAAAGTTAAAGAAGTTGTCAAACAATTCAATGAAACCGTCGGCAAGGAAAAATGAATCGAAGTTAAACCGGTATTTCAAGGAAGTTACGCGGATTTGCTGAAAAAAGTAAAAGCGGCTGTACAAGCGAAGGACACCAAAAATTTACCGGATATCGTACAAGTTCCTGCGTCAGATACATCCTATATTAAGGATGTGCCTAATGTGGTGTGGGCGCAAAATATGATCGATAAAGACCATTCTTTCAATGTTGCCGATTTGGAGCCTAACACCGTTGCATCCTTCAGCTTTAAAGAAAAACTGATAGGTGTTCCGTTTGCCAACTCAACCATTTTATTGTACTACAACAAAAATATGTTTAAGGAAGCGGGACTTGATCCAAAAAAACCTCCAACTACGATTGACGAAATGGGCCAATTCAGGAAGCTTACGATTTGCTCGGTATTAGCGGCAATGAACTGATTATGGAAAAGAAAAAGTGAAGCCACCTTCGCAATTTGCTAGGCGGCTTTTTTGTACCCCGATAGGAACGGAGGGACTACTTGATACTGGCGATAGACCAAACTGGTTTCTCTCTGAAAATTACCATTTAGCCTGTAACATTTGACCAATCTGGTCCGACATGCGTGACTATGACGTTGCTGGTTGCCAAGATACTTTTCAGCTTGGCGAGTTCCTGTTCGAAATCCAGGAGCCAGTGGATGTACTTCGCATCGTTTATTTGGCGCCTCCAAACTTGAAGCAGATAGTCACGTTCAAGCCCCAACTCCCGAATGCCGAAAGAGTAGTCATACCACATGCCAGTTCAGCCATATGTGATTCCATCTATTGTTATGGAATTACCGTCCAAACAGGTTACCCCATCAATTTCCTCAGCTAATGCCTTCATCTCCGAACGACGATTCATTGAGTTATACGAATATTCTTGCTTTAGTCTAGCATCAACTTCTGACTGCTTTTGGCGTATGGACTTAACCTCATCTAATAAAGAAGCGATTCTTGCTAGTTCATTGAAGCGTTGATCAATTGACGACTTCATCCAATCTGGCCAAGGATATTCTGGCATATGCTTAGACCTCCCCCAGTTGAAGTGTTTAAGACAGATCCAACATAATATGAGTTCTACACGAAAAGAATATCGTGGTTCGTTTGTGCAATAGTTCATGGGCATCGGGCCTCCGTTATCTCCGATGTTTTTGGTATTACAGGGATGTAAGAGGGCTCTCGACCGAGAGGGATTGGTCGAGGGCCTTTTGACATTTTGGAGGCTGCAAGGAGATCGACCTGTACATGGGACACATAAAAATGCAGTATTGTCAGTTAAAGAAAAAATCAAAGGATCTATCACAAAATATATGCATTTAAGACTCCTTTGATTCAACTCGTTAATTTTAGGTCATCTTATACCTATCACTTGCCGTAACTATAGTTCTCATCTAGGACCCTATTAAACTCACACTAATTAGTGCATATGCACAACAATATTCATTAGAATATCAATTGTTAAAAGTTAATAATGCAAATATAATGAAAACGTATTCAAGCTAGTGGAGCAGGACTTTAAGGGGGAATAGAAAAGGTTATCACAATAAATGTAGATCAATACAACTAACTATGTGAATAACTTTACAAGGACTATGAGTTCTCATAGTGGTTCAATGGGTTTTACAAAATCAAAAAATCATGATCACCCTGAGGAGGATTTAAGATGGCAGCAGCAATGGATATTAGCTGGTTTGGCGCTTTAGCCGGACTAGCGCTGGCAATTATATTGATTTTGTTTAGACTGGCACCAACGTATGCATTGATTCTAGGAGCAATTGTTGGAGGCTTTATTGGTGGGGCGGATTTTTCAGAGGTCATCAAAATCCTGATTTCTGGAACACAAAGTGTTCAAGGTACAGTTATACGGATTATCGCTGCAGGTGTTTTTGCTGGCGTGATGATGGAATCTGGATCAGCGGGAACCATTGCGAAAGTTATTGTTGAGAAACTCGGTGGAACGAAAGCGATGCTGTCGCTTGCATTGGCTACCATGGTTATCACTGCGGTAGGGGTATTCATTCCTGTTGCCGTATTGATTGTTGCACCAATCGCGTTGTCTGTTGGCCACAAAATGGGATATTCCAAGATTGCCTTGCTAGTGGCTTTATCTGGCGGCGGTAAAGCGGGTAATATTATTTCACCTAATCCGAATACCATTGCAGCAGCAGGCGGATTCAAACTCGATGTTAACCAGGTAATGCTTGGCGGATTAGTCCCTGCTCTTTTCGGGTTAGCAGTTGCGGTGCTTATCGCATCATTAATTAAGTATAAAGGCACTAAAGTAACGGATTTGGAAGCCTCCGAATTGGAAAAGACCAGTTCCATGAATCTACCACCGCTATCTAAAGCTCTAGTAGCTCCAATCATCGCTATTGTTCTTTTGATGATTAGCCCGATTGGTTCGATTTTAGGCGTTGATTTCCTCGCAGCACTAAAAATTGACTCCTTGTTTATCTTGCCATTTGCCGGTGTAGTTGGCTCCTTGGCATTAGGTAAGTCAAAAGAAATATTCAATTATTGTACGGCCGGTTTAAATCGAATGACACCAACGATTTTGATAATTATTGGCGCAGGTGCCATTGGCGGATTGATTACAGCGTCAACCCTGCCTGCAGAAGTTGTTGCACTTGTACAATCCTCGGGCATTTCCGGAATCTTCCTTGCACCCATAGCAGGCATATTAATGGCAGCAGCAACAGCATCCACTTCAACAGGTGTCATTTTGGCTACGGGTTCATTCTCAAATGCGATATTAAATACAGGTGTAGCCCCTCTATCGGCTGCAGTTATGACCCATGCCGGGGCTACGGTAATCGACCACTTGCCACACGGAACTTACTTCCACGTTACACGTAATGCCATGGGCATGAACATGAAGGATAGAATGAAGGTTGTCCTGTTTGAAAGTATGGTCGGTATAACGATGACTATAGTAGCAGTAGTTCTTTTCGGATTTATCTTATAAAAGGAATGGGGAATAATTTATGGGCAAGATATTTATGTTAGCTCCTGATTCGTTTAAAGAAAGCATGACGGCAAAAGAAGTATGCGAAGCCATGGAAATCGGTATAAAAAGAGCTATTCCAGATGCGGAATGCATTCATGTACCTATGGCTGATGGCGGTGAAGGCACGGTCCAGTCATTGGTAGATGCAACAGGCGGCACCTTGATACAAAAAGAAGTGACCGGACCTCTTGGTACACCGGTTCTCGCTCATTATGGAATTTTGGGAGACGGCAAAACAGGCGTGATTGAAATGGCATCCGCCAGCGGAATTCATCATGTTACGAAGGAAACAAAAAATCCTTTAATTACGACTACCTTAGGAACAGGTGAATTAATTAAGGAATGTATTGAAAAGGGCATTACGGATATCATTCTAGGCATTGGGGGAAGCGCTACGAATGATGGAGGCTCTGGAATGGCAACAGCACTGGGGTATAAATTCCTAGATAAAGAAGGGAATGAGCTGCAGCTTGGCGGCGGATACTTGGGTGAGTTGGATAAGATCGATGCTACTGATGTGCATCCGCAGTTACGAAATATTAACATCTTGGTAGCATCGGATGTAACTAATCCATTATGTGGGGAACGGGGCGCATCCGTTGTTTTTGGTCCGCAAAAGGGTGCCACTCCTGAAATGGTTAAACTCTTGGATGAAAATTTGAGGCACTACAGTGAAGTTGTAAAACAGCAGCTTGGAGTTGAAATTTTGGATGTACCTGGTGCTGGTGGTGCAGGTGGCCTTGGTGGTGGACTAATCGCTTTCACCAACTCCACAATGAAAAAGGGAATTGAAATTGTAATTGAATATACAGGTTTGAAAGAAAAACTGCAAAATGTGGATTACTGCTTTACAGGAGAAGGGGGCATCGATTTTCAGACGAAATTCGGTAAAGCACCTTTTGGAGTTGCCCAGGCAGCTAAAAGCGTTAACAGCGATATGAAAGTGATCGCCTTGGCAGGATATGTGGGCATGGATATTGAAACCTTGTACGATGAAGGATTTGATGCTATCTTTGGAATTGTTCCCGGAGCAGCAGATATTGATACCTTACTGGCGCAAGGCAAGGAGAATGTTGCCCGTACATCTGAAAGCATCGCTAGATTGTTAAAATAACATCAAAGAGGGTGGCCTACAGTCAGATGTGGACGTCCTCTTTATTTTATCCGATTAATCAGCATAAAAATGAGTTCCACGAGCTCCAAAATATTTTTGGGATCTTTGCCTGTAATATTATGAATCTTGTTTAATCTATAGTTCAATGTATTTCTGTGGATCATGAGCCTGTTAGCGCTTACATTGGCGTTTAGGTTGCAGTTGAGATAAACCTGAAGTGTCTTTATCAATTCATCATTTTTTTCGAGTGAATGGACCAGCCGTTCTGCCTTTGTATCATTCTTTTGCAGTTTCGATATATCGGCGATGAACTCACATTTTGAATAGGAGATAGCTTTTTCGTTGAAATAAACACCCTTCAATACACGCATTGCTGATTTGGCTTGCAAAATTCCATCAGAAATAGTGTCGTTCATTTTACTGATGGAAATGAAAGCATCCGGATATTGATTTCCAATTGTTTGTTGCAGGGCTTCAATCTTATCCGCTTCCTGAACGACTATGCAAAGCGAATATTTGGACATTTTAAAGGAAGATAAGCTTTTAGTGATATCCTCAGCAATCTCATTAGGAGACTCCACATATAGGATTTGGGAGGGTTTAGTTAACTGAATTCCATAGGTCAATGCCTGATTCATTAATTCTTTTGTATAAGTGGTGTCCGAATCTATCATTAAGCTAAAAAATTCTTGCTTTAAGTTATTCTTCAAATTCTCCTTTTCCAATGCGATGCTTTGGTCGATTAACAAAATAACAGCTGACTTTAAAATGTTTCCGAAGGGCCTCGTTTCCTTTACTTCGCCGCTGATTCCTACCACTCCGACAATATTGCCATTCAATTCGATCGGTAAGTTAATGCCCTTCTTCACGAACTCCTCATCTTTGTTAATTTCCACAATTTCGCCCTGTTTTATGGCTTTCAACGCACCATGATGTAGCGTACCAATCCTTCCTTTATTTCCACTCCCGATGATCATGCCTGTTTGATCCATAATATTAATATTATATGGAATATCCTTCATCATTCTATCAACAATGGTTTGGGCCTGATTATGCGTCAACTCATACATAACTGTATCTCCTTCATAATCACTTCTCTAAAGTGTAAAGCATCAATCGACACACTAGTTCTGGTTCAACAATTTTTGTGCAAAAGAACAAAGGTTTATTCACTTGTAGCACTTACAATCTTTAATTTATATGGGTACATCATTTTTCCTCCCAATCCAATACTGCCTATCAGCGGAATACCCAGGATTTTTTAAAAGACTTTCTCAATTACAACTCTCTTTTCAATAAAAATGAATAGTTTCTTATGAAATTATATCAATAACTATTTTTTGGGTCTATGAGTACAGTTACATTCCCAAGACAAATTGAATTTATTACCATGCTACTATCTGGCCTTATTATTTTTTTCGAAATAAGAACTGCTGAGATAGTGGAGTAGAAATAGCTAGGGGCTAAATAGGATGTGTAGGTAGAAAACCAAACCCTATTGAGAAAATTTATTGAATAGAAAAGGCGAGGTCGGTGTTGGACAGGTGACATCATGCGATAAGAGTTGTTGGAGCGATACTATAATTGCAAATAGTAGAGGGGGATGATGTCATGGCAGACCTCAGTTTGGAGAGAGCCATGACATCAGTAGGACTTTCTAACTTTGTTGAATTTTATGAGGACTATTGGGCTCACGATCAGAAGGACGAGAACTTGAGGGAAGTGGACAAAAAGAGATTGGCTCAGAAATTATTCGACTTGAATCCTAAAGCAACATCTCACGGAGCTCAAAGGCGTTTTGTTGGCGCTACCCCTACCGGAAATTTTCTGCATACTCATGCAGAAAAACGTCTAGTGTGCGGGGCTCTCTGCCGAGCAAGCGCTTCACAGTGTCATTAGGCTTTTCTGGCACAACCGTAGACATGGTTTGAATTTCCACAACGTGGTTCGCGAGCCAAGGAGGCATGTGTCCGTGCTCGATTAGATTGCTGAGTAGTACTTGGGGGTCCATGTTGATGTAGCGTATCGGCCGAGCAAGCAGCGCGGATAGTTTACTGGCGATCTGGGGATAGCTGAAAATCTCCGGACCCGTAAGCGTATATATTTGGCCTGATACCTCTCGGTTGGTCAGAACCTCTGCGGCAACATCCGCGATATCGCGACAGTCAATGAAGTTACATGGTGAATCGCCCATGGTTCCGAAGAAAATATCTTGCGTTGTGACCGTTGGTACAAGGCGAAGTAAGTTTTGCATGAACGCATAGGGGCGCAACACAGTGTGGGTAATACCCGATTCGTACAGGGTTTTCTCGATTTCGTGATGCCAGCCAGCCACTGCTACTGGAGAGCTCTTCTCAAAGGCAGGACTGGAAATCTTTACGATGTGCTTGATGCCAGCTTCGACGGCAATCTGAATGATCGAAGTCTCCAATTCGATTTGTCTTGGACTGTTGGACATTGCAAGGAAGAGCTGGCTAGCTCCTGCAAACGCGCTGCGTAGCGATTCGGGGTCGGAAGCATCAGCTGGTGCGACCTCGATATTCGACCAGCCTTTATCCCCGATCTGAACACGCAACTTCTCAGGCTCTCTGCTAAGCGCCCGGGCGGGCACGCCAAGATCAACCAAACGTTTCAAAAGCGCACTGCCTATCGTACCTGTTGCTCCAATAATAACTATCATCTTTTATCTTCTCCTTTGGATGAAAAATTTGTTTTGACGGTAAGACGCCACCGCCATGTCACTATCGTGCTTGCTATAAATCCAGATAACGGGAAATCGATCCAGACACGACCGACCCAGGCCAAGTGATCGATGGGAATAAAAATTCCCAGTAAATCTGATGTCACCCATGCGGCGAATAACCCCAACAAAGCCCCGGCCAACGCGAACATCCCTACCACAACCAAGTGAGGTGCGCCGATGATCCATCGTTTACGGCCTCCTCGGCTGCGCAACCAAAGGCCAAGAATCAAAGCCACCAAGGCCGATGTTCCACCGATTGTGGTTAAGGCCCCTATTTGGAGCCCCTTGTCGGCAGAGATCAAGCCCCCGATACCTGCCATAATGGCAGGACCAGCATAGGCCATTACAACTTCACGCCACAGTACAAAAGTCTTTCCCTTGGAACCAGCGGCCTTGATGCCGTAAACACCATCTGTCTGATTCGGGTAGTTCACTTTGTTCATCTAGTTACTCCTCCTTACTTTTTTAAATAGTTCTGCGATTCATTTCAGTAATATAATGATTAGGAACCTAACTATATAAGAGTGAAAATAGGCTAGCTTCACTAGCCCATTCTACTCATTACTGATGTTTGCCTTTGACTTCGAGCCTATTTCGCCCGTAAGTGCTGAGATGCCTTGTGTAACTCGGCCTAACAGGTCAAGAAATACGCTTCGCTCCTCGATATTGAGTAAGCCCACCATTGCTTCCAACCGTGCGAAATGCTCAGGAGCCATTTCACGGAGCTTCTTCGCCCCCTGCTCTGTCAATTTGACCGCTTTCTGACGGCCATCGACTGAACTTAATCGCCGGGAAACGAGGCCGTCTCGCTCAAGAGTGTCGATAAGACCAGTCACTGTAGCACGTGTAACACCTAGATGCTCCGCCAATTGAGAGGGCAACACTTCTCCTTCGTTATCTTCAAGATCAGCTAATAAACGGTATCGCCCTGTTGATAAACCGAATCTGGAGAAATGAATCTCCGAAGCATGTCCAAGCGTGGCTCCCGCTGCCATCAGCCTAGACGCGACGAGCACAGCCTGTGCGTCTATGTCTAGATTATAGCGATCAATCTGACGCTTGGATTGTACAAGCGAGGGGACAGCATCAATGTAATTTGTTACTTTATTATCGTTGTTCATATTAATAGTATGGCTCCTAATCACTTTTGTGTCAACACATTTTTCTATCAATTCCGATGAAACCTAACGGCAGAGATCCTTAGAGTAAGAAAAAACGCAAGGCCGGTCATGCTCGAAGGTGACCATTTCATGAGTGGTAGCTATTGAGTCTGCGATTTTAGGGAGGCTATAGCATATCCGAAGACTTCCTCGAATGCATGTATCGTCACTCATCACGTTGGAGGATAATGATTTCCTATTGTAAATGTATTGGAAACGGGCCTTAAGGGCATCTGTTGCAGGTGCCCCTAGATTTCGCCGTTACAGCGTGTAAGGTGAACTGTATCATAAGTAGGACTAACAGGTTGCGGAAGATTAATGTAAAGAACCTCCTCAATAAATTTATTGAGGAGGTTCTTTATTATTCAGGATAAGGCTTAATATTCCAGATCGAAATTTCTAGAAAGTCCATGAACCCATCGGCGAGCAGAAGCGTCCAATGGCACTGAAGGATGTGTCAAAAAATAAAAAGCATAACTATGACAATCCTTGTCACTATTAGCGATTATGATTGAGCCAGGTACATTAATCTTAAATCCTATTTTATAGTGGAGGGAAAACAGATGTTGAATTCTCACAATGGAATTGCAGCAACGAGAAAATATTTTAAATCAGGAAACCTTCAGCTTTCCTACCTTGACTTTGGTGGCGACAGCGAACAAGTAATTGTTATGCTTCATGGGTCCATGGCTAATGCAAGAACATTTTCGGAATTAGCGGCTAAATTTAATGACTGGCGGGTGATTTGTTTAGATCAACGCGGTCATGGTTGGAGTGAGCATTCTCCTGAAGAGGAATACTTAAGAGATCATTATGTAACGGATATTTTAAACCTGATTCAAACAGAACTTGCCGGGCAACCTGTAACGATATTGGGGCATTCATTAGGCGGACTAAACGCTTATCAGTTCGCGGCCCGTTACCCTGAATTGGTTAAGGCCGTTATTGTTGAGGATATCGGCGCAGAAATTACTGACGACGCCTCTTTTGTCAACGAACTCCCGTTCCGATCAGCCTCATTAAAAGAACTGAGAGACTCGCTTAAAAGCGTAGGTCTTCGTGCGATCGATTATTTTTCAGAAAGCGTGTTTGAGGATGAACAAGGCTGGGGGTTCCGCACCGACTTGAAAGGGATGCAAATCACTATTTCGGAAGTAAATGGGGATTGGTGGGGAGACTGGCTATCTTCCAAATGTCCTATTTTGCTGATTCATGGCAGGAAAAGTATCTTTCTTGACTTAGCCCAGGCGGAACGGATGGAAGCAAGAAGGCCAAACACAAAACTTGTCGTTTTCGAAGAATGCGGACACGGCATCCACTCCGATGATTTAAACGGTTTTTATCAAGTAGTGAACGAGTTTCTCAAGAAGGGATGAACGAATTATGTATATAACGATTTCGGATTTTATCACAGAATGGAAGAATGAAGCTGTATTAACTCAAAAAGTTTTAGACAGTTTAACAGATGAATCATTACAGCAGCAAGTATATCCCGAAGGTCGCACTTTAGGAAGAATTGCGGGGCATTTTGTAACGAATATCCCTGAGTACTTGACTGAATTTGGACTTATGATCGATCAGGTACAACATCCAGATGAAGTACCATCTGCAAAAAAAATCGCTGAGACCTTTAAAAATATTAGCTCTGATGTAGTTAAAGCTGTTGAAGAACAATGGACGGATGATGCTTTAAAACAAATACAAAATTCCTTCGGCCGACAGGAATCGAATGCTACCATCAAACACTTCGAGATTTGGGGAGGTACTCCTTTTTTCATACTCTATGAACTTAAGCTCAGTAAGGCTTTGGAATTATGAAATTGATTCAACTATATGATTGGATCTCTAGTTTGCCTGATATTATCCCCTTTAGGTAGACAGTGTAAAAAGGCCATGATTGTAAATGGATGATACACTAGTACCTGGAGGGGATTTTGTTATGTCTGAACTACGACGAGAATATAAGAAGTACACCTATGAATTAAAGAAAGAGGCGGTAAACAGCTATCTGATGGGGAAGGTAGCTATGTTACTCTTGCAAAAGAATTTGGATTAAGTAGTAAAACCCAGCTAGAGAATTGGGTTCGTAAATGCCAAGAAACAGGAAGTTTTGAATGCTTACAATCATCGAAATCTGGTGCTAAAGGAATATCTAACCCACTGAAGGGACGTAGGATTCATTTTAAAAGCGTTGAGGAAGAACGCGATTATTACAAGGCGCAGGTCGAATACTTAAAAAAGCGGTATCCAAATCTGTAAGAGGAGGACAGCCTACACATCAAGAGCGTTATCAGATCATAGAAGAACTAGCTTCTCTCTATCCGATTACCTGGTTAGTTGCTTTTGCTGAGGTACATCGTTCAGGTTATTATAAGTGGCTACACTCACGAGAACATCGTGTTGCTTTTCTTGAAACAGAAGAAGAACTTAAAAGGATAGTCCGATCCATTCATGCTGAGCACAAAGATTTTGGCTATCCTCTCATGAAAATTGCACTGAAAGAGCAAGGGCATGACATGAATCATAAGAAGGTTTATCGTTTAATGCGTGTACAAGGTATTCAGTCTATCATTCGAAAGTAAAGACGGTATTTCAAGGGGTGCTACTCTAACGTCTTCCCAAATGTTATAAATCGTGAATTCAGTGGTCGTCAGCATAATGAAGTACTTGTAACGGATATTACTTATCTCCCTTTTAAGGATGGCTTCCGTTATTTATCAGTCATTCAAGACCTACACAACAATGAAATTGTCGCATGGAAGGTTTCTAACCGAAATGACCTCCAGCTTGTTGTAGATACCCTTGAAGCTGCGACACAAAAAAGAGACAAGTATGGAACCATTCGCCATTCGGATCAAGGATTCCAATACACATCTCATGCTTACAACCAACGGGTTACACAATTAGGGATCATCGGCAGCCACTCTCGCAAAGGAAACTGCCATGATAATGCTTGTATAGAATCGTTTTTCTCCCATTTTAAAACGGAGAAGTTGTATGTGAACCATTTTAATTCAGAAGATGAATTGAAACAAGCTGTGGAAGATTATATCTATTATTACAACTACAAACGATTCCAAAAAAGACTAAACCACCTAGCTCCGATTGAGTATCGTTGCCAGATGGTTGCTTAGCCTTTTATAGCTGTCTACTTGACAGGGGTAAGTCCAGCCCAGCTATATCAGGAGTTGTTTAAAGATTTAAGCTGCTAAAGTTGAGTGAATTATAAAAGGAAGAATATCAATTTCTTTCTTATCTTATTTCTGAAGAAGAGAGAACTGTTATTATTCAAGAGTTTTTTTTAAGTCAGATTTGTAACAGGAAGTTTTAGAGCCTTCTACATGGTTGAATTATGTCAGTTTAGATTTGTCAGCTACAGCAACTGGTCATTTTTTTGTTAACGTAAGCGTAAAGTAGCCCCCATCTATTAATAAGATGGGGGCTTAGATATGTTTACCATTCAAGAAAGATACGCTTCTCAGCGACCAATACCTAATTCAACCCAGAATTTCCGATGGTAAAAGAATCGCTCCAATCCGAAGAAGTTCCAACGAAAGTCGAAAATGAAATTGACATAGCACCTCCAAATTGTACTGTTGGACTAAAAGGTGTTAAACAGTGAGCGTATTTACTTGCAAAAGCAGCTGTAGTACCCACATGCGTAACAGGAATATTCACATCATTCTGCATATATCCTCTGTCGTATGACCCAGGTAGAAATTCTGTTGAAGTTCCATAAATAGAAGAAACATCGACAGGAATAGTAATATTATTACTATTTTTGATACCGTATGCCTTAGCACCTATTCTTGTGGCATGGATTGACCAAGAGGTGCCGATCTTATCAATACCGGATGGAATAATGCTTATGCTATGAGTGTAGTATGTAAGATAGCTATATTGAAATTCTTTTGCATTACCAGTTTTTCCGTTATACATGAGCAAATGGTAAGCAGATAAACCAAGACTATTTACCGACTCTGGAGTTAAAGAAAAATTTGATGGTGATTCACTTTCTCCCTTTATGGTATTTATATCCGCTTCTTTGATCTTTTGAATAAGAGCTCTGTTTTCGTCATTAACGACATATGTCTGCCCGTCTAAAGAATAATATTCTTCGCTATACTCCGTTTTTGTATCTACCTTTACCCCACCAGTAGTTATTAAATCATCTATCAATTTCTCAGGCATTCTATTTATTTCCTCGTCGGTTAATCTCATTTCTTTCAGAATTATTTCTTTCTGACTTGTATTCAATAAATCAATATTCTTAATACCACGGACTCTTCCATCAGAGTATTTTTCGATTGACAATGTATCGATCACTTTCTTTTGAACTATACTATCCTTCAGTTCGGTTCCTGTTAAGTTTGATTCACTAGCAAGAGCAGTCAAACTACTTATCGGAAAGGCTAATAAAAAAGTCAACACTACTAATACTCCTCTTTTTTTCATACAAATTATTCCTCCAATATAATATATTTAACAACTCTTGCAGTATAACACATCCATATATTGTAATTGTTACAATGTTGTAATAACAAATACTAGAATTTAACAAAGGTGATTGTTTCTTCTCGATTTGATATAAGTAATCTCAATATGCACCCACAATATCTTAAGAAGAGAATGAGTAAGTGGAAATAGTATTACCTTCAATTTGGCTACTTCAACATAGGGAGCATTAGCATTATATTTTATTCATAATTTAGTTCGAACTAATTGAATTTCCTTTTACTTCTGTTACTTTCAATACTGGCTGTTCACTTACATATACAAATTATTATCACTTTGTGTGGTATGGGTTCCTTGCTTCTCCGACAACACGAAGCAGGCACATATATCGATCCGTTGTAGATGAATCAAATGTCACTAATATTTTAGGATTTTATTAGTATGGAATGCTAAGGTGACAGCTAAATTAGAGTAATAAATAATGGACAAGAATAGAGGATTGAGATAACTTTTGATACAGATACGCATGCAGACATGAATAATTTTGGAAACTCAAATGGGTTTCTAAAGTTTGCCGCAACCCGTTATCTTATTAGATTACAAAAAAATATTCAGATGCGTCAATACAAAAGGGATTAAGACCAACAACAACCCCATGGTAAAAGACTTCCCCCTGAAATTGATGACCCAGTTATATCTGAGCGCATGAAAGATAAAACATATTTAGATGCAAGGCACCATTCTGATACATCTTAATGAGTAAAACCTATCAGATTCAGGATGATACAAAAAAATATAATGAACACTTCATGTCCGTGCTTCAGGAACACCAATAGTAGAGCTCCCAAGAAAAGCTACTGGATCTTCTTTGGTGTTTTAAAAACTTAGCACTTAATAGTTTCATTTCATGAAAGTCCCGTTAAGAATACAAAACCCTATACCTTTAGCGGGAATTTTGAACCACACGATTCAAATATTCATATCTTGAATACTCTTCTGCGTTATTACGACTTTGTGTTAAAAAAGGATACCCTCTTAGACCTGACCATCCAATAGAGATAGAGAAGTCTTGTGTATTTGATGACAACCCCATTGAAAAACAAGTATTAGATTGATCAAAATAAAATACAGAGAAAGTTTGGGAACGAAATACCGTCCTAGACTTCCTCTGTATTTATTGAAATTACTATTGGACTTGATTAACTAATTCTATAAAATCAGATTTTTTTAATTTAAAATCACTTAGATTACTCATGTTTCCATTAATATAGTAAACATACCTGGCCAAAAATCCATTTTTTTCTTCCCACCAAATAGATTGGATTGTTTCGCTTTCTTCATAATATGCTTGTTTTCCATTATTAAGTTCTACTGTTGGAGTTCCTATATCAGATAACTTCTGTGGTTTATCTATAACTTTACTCAAAATATATCTTATTTCTTGAGTGCTTTGCTTGTTTTTATAATGAAAAACAACCTGCTGCATAACTGAATTAATAATTTCTACCTCTGTACGAACCTCGTTGACTTCAAAAGGGAAACTAACTGGTTCATTAAAGTCATAAGTTATTGATTGATCTATTTCTCCCATTTGATTGTTTCCACCACAACCAGTTAAAAATAAAATTGATATTAACAATACGAAAGAGATCCTTCTCAATGTTTTCACCTCCCATTTAATTAAACGAATACCCCATCATTTTGTTGCATTAACTTTAATAAGAAAAGAGGAGCCACATCGCTGAAGCTCCTCCATAGTCTATTCCCGATATCCTGTTAAAAAAGTTCATCTTAAATACAAATGAAATTAATTAAAAATTTAATATTTTGTATTATAACCCAATATTTGGTATGTGTCAAATATTTATGTATTTACTAATTAGAGAGTTCTTTCCTTTTCTCTACGACAGACTCTCCAATTAGGGTTACTTGCTCAAATCGACAAGGTCTCTTACAATCCTACGCCATTATTGTACTACAAGCCTCGTTTTGATCTTAAAATTAAAATACTCATGCTTCGCTTATCCCTTCATTTCTTGTAAATGGGTAAACGTAAAATAGTTTCCACCTAGAATAAATTACAAATTCATGAGAACATCGTCCAAGAAGAGGAGGCTGTTTTATCATGAAGAGAACATAACTACGAATAACGTAGGGGAAACGAATTATCGATTTCAAAGATAGCAGTCTCAGCACCACTGCCTGAAGAAGGGTGTTCCTAATGATAATCAAGAATGCTCTTTTCTTATACCTAAGTATAACCCGATAGATGGTCTGAAACTAGTCATGGAGGTATTCTGTATAGAGAAAGAGATCGTGAACATCTAGCAGGTCTAGAATAATCTAGGTATTTCTCTAAGGAGATACTAAACGTCACCTAAGCGCTTTGTGGAGGCGCTCTCTGTCATGAATGGGCCCATGCACTTGATTTCAACCTGTATTCGTATTCACATAAGAACTTAAATGGTAAGCGTGTTGCACTATCTGGGAATAAACCAGGGCAATATTTACCGTATGAAGTAAGTTCTGCTTTCACGAAATTAATGAAAGAAATCAAAGAAGGTACGGGTTCTATTAGGGTAACAGTTCCTAATCCGCTACCACTTGGAGAGAAGAACTATAAGGCGGGCGTAGTTGCTTATCTAAAACGAAGCAACTATGACATAAATGCTGCATTAATGTCTCTAAAAGGAAGCAACTACAAAATCGGACCTAAACAATGGAAAGAGATCGGAATGATGTACTGTAATGTTTTGGAAAAAGAAGGAATGGAGGTACCTACGGAATTTTTCATTCCGACTGATGAAAGTTCATTTTATCTCGACGCTAAGGAACGTGGTCCATATTGGAAGCGGGATCATGAATTATTTGCTCGAGCGTTCGAAGCTTGGATTGAAGATGAACTTTATGAGCGTGGAATGGTCAATTCGTATTTGGTAAGTGGTACTCGCTACGAAGGGCCTTACCCACAAGGAAATGAACGCGAATCGATTAATAGAGCCTTCCGAAATTGGTGGGACGTTCTAACCAACTCAGAGATCCTTCATGATAACCAACTCTGGAATTAAGTCTTGATAATATCGATATCAATTCTTAACGAGGAGGGGGACTAATTGGATCAAACATCGAATATCAAAGATAACATCGAACAGTTACGAGCAGACCTTAATATAATTGGACCAGATTGTGGTGTTCTATCTGAAATCGTACTAAAGAAGTCGAGAGAAGTAGATATTCTTATCAATGAGTATATGAGTAATAATAAGACAAAGCGCAGCTAATCAGCTGCGCTTTTTATTTGGATGGCTTTATGGGATTGATGAACCACATTGCTCATCATAGAGGACAGGTTACCGTTCTTATGCGTCAAGCGGGGTTGCGTATACCTGCGGTATATGGTCCTTCGAAGGAAATTTGGATGCAAATGGGAGTAGAAAAGCCACCACTGTGAGAGTGAAACCACTGAAAAAGTCTCTTTGCAAAAAAAGGTATAACCACTTAAGAAAAATGAGGAGGTTATACCTTTTTTTGTCTTCTGGGTAAACAACGCCATCGAAACCTCAATGCACGTCTATGCGAACGCTAAAAGTGGGTTGAGGATTTGCGTCGATCACTCCTAATAATTTTGTGTTGCTTTCTAGTTCATCATAAGAAATAATGGTGACAATAATTGTCATGAACTCATATATTCAAAAAAGAGGGATGGTCGGGATGTCCAAATCGAAACGGCTGATGGAGTTAATGATGACGGTTAACCGTAAACGGCGGTTCAAGGTTCAGGAGCTTGCAGACGAATTCGGCGTCTCAAAGCGCACGATTTTGAGGGATTTGCAGGAATTGAGCGAGCTGGGGGTGCCACTCTACTCAGAAGTAGGGCCGCATGGCGGCTATCAGGTGATAAGGGAGAGGGTGCTGCCTCCGATCGCATTCACGGAGGGTGAGGCCGTGGCAATGTTTTTTGCGGTGCATGCCCTGCGCCATTATTCCTCGCTGCCATTCGAAGCAGAATCTGCTTCTGCGCTAAGCAAGTTCTATCTCCATATGCCCGGGGACGTTCGCGACCGGATCGATAGCATGAAGGATCGGGTCGACTTCATTACGCCGACCAGGCGGGGCGATGCTCCCTGCTTATCCATTCTCCTTGATGCCGCGATTCATCGAAAGGTGCTTGTCATAAAGTACAAGTCTAAGGATGAAGGAACGAGCAATCGACAGATCCAGCCTGTAGGTATCTATGCGAACAACGGTTTCTGGTATTGTACAGGTTACTGCTTCCTGCGCCATGGTTTCCGCGTATTCCGGTGCGACCGTATTAGTGAGGCGGTATATGACGCGACCGGTATGGAGCCGCTCGATCTGGGCGACATCCGCCTTAGCCGGCGGGAAGCAGCCAAGCCGAGGGAGCCCATTCACCTTTGCGCAGAGTTGAGTCGAGCCGGTGTCCAACGGTGTGAAGCCGAACTGTGGCTTGCTCCAATGCTGGTCGTCTATGAAGACGGAAGCGGCCTGATCGATACAGATGTGTCCCGTGGTGACATTCCTTTTCTTACTGAGTTTTTCATTGCCCTTGGGAATGAGGCCATTCTCCAGGAGCCGGCGGAATTGAGGGATTCAATCCGAAGCAGGCTTACTGAGTTGTTGGCTTATTACTAATGAATATAAGGTGTTATTTGGTATCTAATTTAACCATAGATCGTAGAACCTTTACTAATTGCTCTGGTGTAGTTCGCCCAGTCACGATATACGATGTTGCCCCATTGTCATAAGACCAAGCAGCATCTGATTGAACACCGGCATCTGTATCAAACGCTGTAAATTGTCCTTTTATTGCATCTTGAACAGGATTTGCGCCCTTTGGTATCGTAGCCATAACCTGCTTCATAATATTAATCGCATTGTTTGTATTGTTTGCCCATACGAGGTATTCCCACCCGTTACTCTTCCAAATAAATGATGTTTTATCAGCAAAATAATCTACATCATGTCCATTAAAGGTAGTTGTGCCTTCTGGTTTATGGAATATTTCGAATGTTGCGAAGGGTTGTTTTCGATAGTCAGGAAGTGTGCCAGCTGACATGGTCATTACGTCGAAAGGAAACCTGTTATTATTACCTCTCCGGGCTCTTTGACGTGAAATTTGAAATAAATAGTGATCTTTACTCACTTCAAGTTTGCTTAACGTCAAACGACCAAGTGTCCGCTGGAATTCAGATGTAGCTATATACGACGGAACATAAACAGGGATATTCACGTGTTGTAGTTGTTCAACGTACTGTTTATCCCACGTGAATGGTTCCACTTCTACAGCTCCATCTTCATCTGGATAAGCATAAGCAACAGGGGCCAAATAGATGAGTACAGTAACTAACAGTAATATGATTCTTCGCATAAATCACCTCAACACCTACTTTTTACGGTTTGGTTGAATTATATGCATAATTTACTGATATTCTAGTTAGCCTAACCACTCATAATTGACATACAGCGTCGAATTTCCTATCGAAATCTGAACCTTTTCACACAAATGTCCATGGTTTATTTCATCTAGGTCATAAAGTATTGTTTATGTTATATATTCGATGATCCATACGTTCCTTCGGACGTGAAACTACCGATACCCTTTAATACATAGTCAAAGAACTCAAGGATAATTTTATTTTGGGTTTCAATACAGTAATAGGTATCAATGTCTGCTTTACCATCTTGAAGTATATTTGCAAGAACAGGAGAGAACAGTGGTAAATCTGTTAGGCTTAAATGCTTGGCACCTTGAAAATGTACGGTATATGTCTCTGTAGCATTTTCAGCAATGGTTTTGTTCGCCGCATAAGTGGAAATGGTATCTAGCTGCCGCCAAACATCGTCTGAATAGATATTCAGAAGTGGAGTCGTATAGACTTCGCCGCTGGCAACAAAATCATCGATTTCTTTATTGTACTGAAGCTCACTAAACAACGGAGCATCAATATTTACAACGGCACTTACATCATCACGCTCTCGACCGAGCCAAACACTTGATGCACCGCCCATGGAGTGCCCGAACACACCTATTTTATCCGTATTGATAAGCTGATACATTGTGTTAATGTTACTTTCAGATTGTTTAAGTATCGTATCAATTACAAAATTCATATCGTCCGTTCGGAGCTTCATCCATTTTTGTATTAGCCCGTAGGTTTCCTCCACTGTGTAAATGCCCTCTGTATTGGAATTGTTAATTTCCCGCATATATTCTTTATTGACTATGGCCGTTGTCCCGTCGTCTGAAACCGTATAAAAGGAATGGTATGGATGATCGATTGACACGACGACATAACCGTGGCTTGCAAGCTCCGTAGTAACCTTGGCAGAAACGGATATTGCGCAAGACGTTTCCGATAAGTGGATTGCAAGTGGATATCGAGTTGAAAATGTCGGCGGGCTGGAGCTGTTACTGCTGGTTGCTCGGCAATCGTCCAGACAGTGAATTTTCCGAAGAGAAAATCGCTGATATGTTGGAACTTATAAAAAATACAATTCATGATGCCCCCGAACGCACGAAATATGCGATGAACAATTTCATATATACTGTGGCTACATCCTATCTTCCGCTTCATGATAAGGCGATCGAAGTTGCGAACGAAGTGGGTCCGGTAGAAGCCAATCAGGGTACCGGAAAAAGCAAGCTCTTGAACGCTTCTGCTAACATAAATAAGGTAGTAGAAAAAGGGAAACTCGGCTTCAAACGCAAACATGTAAGGTGTTAGAACGTACCTCCATGTTTGCACATATAGCAAATTAGTCATGTACCCGGATATTATAACCGCCCCTTACCCAAGCAGCTGTGGACAAGTATAGGTCGGCTGTATTCGGCGGACCGGTTCAAGTATGCCGGGTAATTCCCAACCATATGACGGCAAAAGAAAGTCCTATTGAAGCAGAAAAAGTGTATAGAACGGACATGAAGGTAGGACGAGATAATTAATGAAAGAATACCGTTAAGACTCGCACTATGCCGTTTCCGATCTTGGGCATCATAATCCCCCAAAGTTCTGGGTATGTTAGAACAAGACACCGAGGAAAAGGGAGTGTAGCATGATGGCAAGGAGAAATAGGAGATATGTGGTGCCAGGAGTGGAACAGGGGATGCAGGCTTTCAAAGCAGACGTAATGAAACGCGAAGGATATGCGGTTGATCCGAATCAACCCGACGATGTGAAATATGAAGTAGCTAAGGAGCTTGGTGTATCTCTGCATCCAGGTGACAATGGAAGTTTGACTACAGAATCAGTCGGACAGGTCGGCGGCAAAATTGGAGGCGCGATGGTACGGGAAATGATCCGTCTCGCACAAGAACAATTAGCGAATAGAAAGTAGACTAAAGACTTCCAAGAAGATGGTACCAGCTAAAAAATCAAGAAATCGATATAATTTGTAATCTTAAAATCTCCATCCTTTTTAAAGTGGTTTTCTAGTCAAACAAAACCTAATTAGAAATCATAACCTTATAAAAATACATTAAGTTTAGAGTCAAGTGAATCAAGCTGGATTTCTTTTTCATTTAGATGTTTAAAGTTGATGTCCTGCAACCAATTTTTATGCCTGTCGATTCTACGTGAAATGACGCCGCCCTTTATGGAGGGGGGGAATTGGCTATAGGAAAGAAAAAGCCGAGCGCAAATCAGGGAAAAGCATTGAAAGGGAGCGCAAAGGAGCCATCCCTCGAGTAGAAAAACCTACTCGAGGGATGGCTCCAGATTCAAATCGTTTAGTTCCTTACTTGTCGGCTGGGGTTCCAAATGGAATTTCCACCGGCTCAGACTTATTGCCGCTGAAGTCTTCCAGCACCACTTCAATTACGCCAGAAGTACCCTCAACTTTGAGCTTGGTTAAATCGTCGACACCTCTTGTAGCGTAAGATTTCCCATCCTTAAAGGTGATCGGTTTGCCATTTTGCGATGCATACAAATGCCACCAGTCATTGGATGTTGGGCCCGACAATTTAACAGTGGAACCGTTCATGGTTGCTACGCCTTCGTATACATCGGAATAATTATCTATTAACATACTAGTATCATCCGTGTAAGTGATCACATTTCCCTTAGCATCCAAAAGCGAGACTCTAACGGTATACGCACTTCCATCTGTATATGGAGTTTTGATTTCAGCGAAATTCGTTGCTTTTTCTAAAGTAGTTGAATATACATCATCGTGTGAATTGTTGAAGCTCACATCTACTTTTACCTTTTCATGCTTCATGGAAGGTGTGTTCCATGATAAGAAAATCGATCCCTCGTATTCATTCGTTTCAATGTTTTTAACTGTTTTGCTGAAATCCTTTTTGACCACGGCTGGCTGGCTTTCTCTTCCGTCAGCACCAACTGCGGTAACTTTAATTTCTACATTACCCTTAGGATCGTATAAAGATTTAATATAAAATGCGTCGTCGTAGGTTCCGCCCAAGTATACTTCTCTACCATCGTCATATTTCGCATATACATTGTACTTCTGTACTTTGCTGTAGTCTTCCAAATCCCATGAGATATACATTTCGGAAGTATCAAAGGATTTATCAATTTTTAAACCTGTTGGAGCTTTAGGCTTAGCTACAGTGCCATCCGTAATTTTGATTTCACCAACGTTGAATTGGTAATTCTTTATCGCACCTTCCTCCGGTGTAAAGGCCAAACCGAAAGCGGCTAAGGTTCTACCAGCATAAGCAGACAAGTCAAGGTTCTTTTCAACCCATCCTTTGGTCGTTTTGTTAGCACCGCTTGGAATTTGAACGTATTCCACTTTGGATGGAGCGTCTTCAAAAGTCAATCCTACTTTAACGCTACTTGCATCGGTAGCAGATGGTTTATTATAAGTAATGTTTAACTTGGAAGTATTTATAATATCCATTTTAGTCTTGTAAAGATTCACAAAGTTCGTTGCATCCAGATCACCGAAGACTACTAAAGAACTGCCACCATTATACGCACCAACCTGAGTATAGTCATGTCCTGCGCTATATTTTTTTCCATAGTCGAAATCTACATTTAACCGTGTGCCTTCTGTATCAATGCGCCATTGCCATGTTGGCAAGTAATCTTGGATATTGATGTTTGCCCATTCATGATCATTCGAGACTTGACCATCTACAAAATACTGCATACCATGTCCGGTATTAAAGTTGGTGTTAAAGTTGGAACCGTCAATAACGGATCTTTCCGAGATGAATGCTGCTAGACCTGGCCATGTCTTATATTCCTTACCCTCGTTATCCTTACCCTCGTCTGGCTTTCCACGGTTAGGATCATTGGCAGTTTTAACAGGGTCAGGGGTAGCATTTAGAACCGCACCAAGTAATTCATCATGAGTCATGTCAGCTGAATCAAGTGTACCTTTTCCTTCAGCATATGTTGGAGCATCAGCTGCACCTGAATACCATGCTCTTTCTCTTGCAGTAATATACTTGTAGTATTCGGGGTTGCCACGTCTATTTTCTGTGTACTTATTAGGTCCCGAATGGCCAAATAGCTGTTCATCCAAATGCTCAAAGGTCGTGGAGCTACCCAGGGAGGCTATGCCTGTTCTAGGTACCAGATTTTCATCGTAAGTATTGTATAACGATCCACGCATGCCACTAAACCCGGTTTGACCGGCTTCAAACGTATTAAACACTGTATTTCTTGGATCCAGACCTAATGACTTCATAGTTTCTACGGAACCGTCCACCATTGCTTTACTTGGGTCCGGATTCATGTACAGGGAATGAGCAGCAAGGGTTTCATCAGTAGGGTCCTTGATCCAGTTGCTGAACTCCTTGGCGTCTTTATTGTAGTAATCTATTTTACCCCATGTGTTTTCGTTCTCCTGTCCATAACGGTTAGAAGCATATACTTGAACGTAAAGTCCCTGTGAAGTCATGGCACGAATAAACTCTTCATATACCGGCATAAAGCTGGCAGGAAGTTTTTCTTCCGCATTCACAAAGTAACCGTCATAGCCGTAATACTTAGCGATTTCAACAAATTTATCGGCGAGTGGGAATCTTCCATTTTCGTCTTTATAAATATAGTCATCCGTATGCTCTGTTCTGGGGAAGAAAATACTACCTAATGATTTAACACCGTTTTTGTGCGCGGCATTGGTATAAGCTGGATTCGGAATGTTCAGCACACCAAACTCATATTCACGCTCCCACCATTCGGCTTCAGGATTATATAGGGAGTCCGGCGTTGGATTAGTCACTACACCATGCCAGGATGCCGTATAATCAACATATTGCCAAAAGTTAAACAGATATTGGGCGAATTGATCATTACTAATTGTTGGATTAAAAAACTCGTTGCCATAATCACCTGATAAGATCAAACTTTGAACTTCTTGATCCAACATAGGATTGGCCTGTGTAGGTTTGAAGGCTTCATTTCGTTCCTGAAGCGGCACTTGTGCTCTCATAAATTCATAGTACTCATCTGATTTAGGAGTCCAATCCAGGATATTCTGTTTTCGGTGTCCATGATAAACGGGTTGATTTTCACCCTTGTAGCCTTGTTCACCCATGCGGGGAGGGAGAGTATCACCACCGGCAGATACGATTGTAACGTTAGGCAGAATCATACCAACGGATAAGATGGATGCTAAAGCAACAGTCAAATGTTTTTTGTATTTTACTCTCATGGTTATATACTCCTCTTTTTCATATTTATAAAAACGCTAAACGTTTCTATACTAAAAAAATTTAACAGACTATACTTATTTAGTTTATTGTTTCACTATTTGTTCTGCGGAGCCTTTCACGCATTAACTTCATCTTTGCTCAAAGCCACACCAAATGTATCCTGCTTGCCGTTACCATCCGGACCCTCTGTTGTAAACGCTTTCAAAGCGTTTGGCGCATCCTCCCAAGAAGTGGGGGTTGAAATATGAAGAGCTTGAATCCAATCTGTCCGTACCCACATCACCGACGTTTTAGCGCCGATCATCGGTTCGGTTTTCGGCATGGCAAACAATTTCCCATCATCAGATTCGGAATATCCCCCGACACGATCGAAACATTTAGCTTCTGCAAATATTGAGTGTCGGTTCCCTTTACAATCCAATCGTATTTCAGGTTAATTCCCATCTCCTTATAAAGAGATTCCCAAGCATTTTAGGTCTCCGACTGGCCTGAGGGATACACGACGTCTTGCGTAATGAATTTTACTGCCGTTACATCAATCGGCGGATCATACTTTCCCTGTGGTCCAACTGTTGTTTCCTGTTTGATGACAGTAACTGAATCGGCCGATTCGGCGTTCTTGGTTTCATTTTTAATACAACCAGATAAAATAAGTGAGAAAAATAATAGACTTGCCACCGAGAAATGAATCAAGTTTATGTTTTTCATATCTAAGATCTCCCATAACGTTATTATAAAGTACGAATGTGTGCACAAACTAGTTTCCGTTTTTTACATTTGTATCTTTTATTTACTCATTGTGGTTTCTTTTGGACTCTCTATATTCTTGAGGCGTCAAATTCGTAGCCTTTTTGAAAAAACGATGGAAATATTGAGATGAGAATAAACCAAGCTCCGCTACGATTTCATTAACTTTCAGCTGATCCTGCTCCAAAAGTGCCTTTGACTTTTCAAGCCGAACATCATTTATGTAGTTCGATAATCCTTGATACGTCAGCTTCTTGAAAAGCCTTGACGATGGTTACGATATTCCGTCTCTTACGCTCGCCATTGAGCTCATTCCCGATATGTTGCATCATTTGTGCCCGCATTCCATGAAGTAGTTTAATATATTCGTCATCAGATAAATTAAGTTCTAGTTGTCGTAACGAAACACCATCTTGTTCCAGATCATAATACTCTTGTTGAAGATATCTTCCATAATCACCGATTAAGGAGGTAATGAACTTCATGAATAATTCCATATGCTCCTCTGAAGTCATGTTATTCAGATCTTGAATCGGGATATCTCCTCCATTCTCAGTGAGGATGTACACTCTCGTCATGGTTACGCGGACTTTCTTCTGTTCAACCTATGAGGTTTTTATTCTCAAATACGATCTCTGGCGTTTCTGTTAATCCTTGTCCGTCAAAATTATATCTCATGAAATGCCTCTCCTTTTGAAATTCAATATTGTCAGCTGAGTAAGTATATAGTGCTACGTTAAAATATAGCAGGATGATGATATATTATCTGTATGTTGGCATACGATAGATCTTTTTGGAAGAGCTGAATTCACTCTAATGAGAGTATGGAATGTATGTGTTTCATATTATGAGTATAATAAAAGAGAAAAAGTATACCCTAAAAGGACGTCTGTATGTAGATATGGGATTAGATGAATACAGTGAACAATGATTTCAATTTGGTGTTACATAGAATTAAAAATAACGAAGAGAAGGGTAAGTGATGACAATGGGAGATGAAAGATTAGAAGCGGGTTGGAATTTTGATAATAGTTATGCTCGTCTGCCGCAATTATTCTCTAGCCGTATTAACCCAACGCCTGTAAGATCGCCGCAGCTAGTTATTCTCAATGAGAAGTTGGCATCATCCTTAGCGTTAAACATCAAGGTGTTGAAAAGTGTAGAAGGCGTAGCGGTGTTTGCTGGAAACAGCATTCCTGAGGATGCACAACCTCTTGCTCAGGCGTACGCAGGACATCAATTTGGGAATTTCACGATGTTAGGGGATGGGCGTGCTGTTCTTTTTGGTGAGCATATCACGCCTCAAGGTGAGCGTGTGGACATACAACTAAAGGGTTCGGGTAGAACGCAATACTCCCGTGGAGGTGATGGCCGAGCGTCACTTGGACCAATGCTACGCGAATACATCATTAGTGAAGCGATGCATGGGCTTGGTATTCCTACGACTCGTAGCCTAGCGGTAGTGACAACGGGTGAATCTGTCATCCGTGAGAATGACTTACCAGGGGCTATTCTTACTCGTATAGCCGCCAGTCATTTGCGTGTAGGTACCTTTGAATATGTGTCACAATGGGGAAATGTTGAAGAAGTTCGAGCTCTTGCAGAGTATACATTAGAACGACATTACCCAGATGTTGAAGAGGGGGAGGAACGTTATCTTCATTTACTTCAGGAAGTCATCAAGCGTCAGGCGATGTTGATTGCCAAATGGCAACTGGTTGGCTTTATTCATGGGGTCATGAATACCGACAATATGGCTATTAGTGGAGAGACGATTGATTATGGGCCTTGCGCATTTATGGATACCTATGATCCAGCACAGGTGTTTAGTTCCATTGATAGACAAGGTCGTTATGCTTATGGGAATCAGCCTAATATTGGTGGTTGGAATCTTACACGATTTGCGGAAGCCCTTGTGCCATTACTTCATGACGATCAATCTGAAGCAGTCGAACTGGCTCAGGATGCGTTAGCAGAATATGCAACGTTGTATTATGATAATTGGATTGCTGGAATGAGAGCGAAGCTTGGATTATTTAACGAAGAGGAAGCGGATGAGTCCCTTATCAAAGATCTTCTGAGTCTGATGCATAAGTATCATGTGGACTATACGAATACCTTTCTTGCCTTAACATTTAATACGGTGGAGGATACGGTTCTGTCTGGCACACCTGAGTTTACGGAGTGGCGTACGTTGTGGCAGGCGAGACTAGAGCGGCAAGAGGAATCGAAAGACGCATCACATGAGTTGATGCGAAATAGCAACCCTGCGATTATTCCTCGAAATCATCGGGTAGAAGAAGCGCTAGAAGCGGCAGTGGAAGACGGAGATTACAGTGTGATGGAGCAGCTACTTGAGGTTCTTTCGAATCCCTATGCACACACACCAGAACAGGCTGTTTACGCTACCCTACCTGTAGAATCAGCTCGTCCTTACCAAACTTTTTGTGGGACATGATACAGAAATATAGGTAGTAGTTAATGATATGACATGACAGTTATAGTAATTTCAGATCACTGTTGCGTTTGTTAATATATATTCGACTATATTGAATATTAATTTAAATGGATGTAACATGTTTTTCGCCGCTAGCTGGATCGAGGATGGCCCAACATCAATCACAGCACAAATGATAGACTATCTCACGTCAAAAAATATAATACCGATTATGTTTTTTATGGGGAACAACTGGAAAAATATTTTGAAGAAGGGGTTTACGCCTTACAACATGGTGCTGTTATTGGCAATCACAGTTATAGTCATCCTTGTTTTAATGATCTTACATTTGACGAATGTAACAGCGAAATTGAAAAGCAGGAAGAACTGCTTGAGCGGTTATACAAAACATCTGCAGTTGAACGGAAACATAAAATTTTTCGCTTTCCTTATGGGGCAAAAGGTGACATTAACAAAGAATTAGTCCAAGAATATTTGCATGAAAATCAATTTTGTAGAATTGATGACGGTGAAATTGATTTTGACTGGTATACGAGGATATAGATGTTTTTTGGACATTTGATTTTTTAGAATACCAGCTTCATAACTCTACCGGATTTACATATAACAGTATTATGCAGCGACTTCAAAGATTTTGAACCGCCTCTGATTTTCATTGGGAGAAGAGGTCATTGGTATGATAACCTATCAGCTTAGCTATTTCGCTTGCCAGATACGTAAGTGCGTAATTCATCAATTGGAAGTTATATCAGACGCCAAAGAATTTCGGGAGGGACATGCCCCAATCCGGTTTGGATATTCAGATGGCGTGCGTGCGCCTATATCGATGCAGTTATTAAGAAAGCCAATAAGTCCTTCATGGATTGATTGGCTTATTACATTCACGCATAAGTACCTTTATGATGATGCTCTTTGAATGGTCACCTTAGTGAGAGGCGGTCCTTTTATATAGAGTATAGGAATAAACAAATGGGATGATGACGAGTAAAATTATAACCGTGAAACTGAGCCATGGAATCGTGAGGAATGTGTTAATAATGATCAGAAAGCCCCCAACTACCCACAACCATCCTGCTAGAAAATGTGTTTTGTTCCAATTATTCTCGTCATGCAGCATCCAAGGCAACTTAATTCCGATAGTGTAATTCTGTCGGCACTTAGGAAGGTAATTACCTGCAAGAATAATTAGCAAGCCAATGATCAGTGATCCATAGAGGCTTTGGTTAATCTCAATTCCAATGGCATAGGAAAACAGGGCCAACTGCATGACCGTCGCTACCACAGGAATCGTCCATCTGATCAGTAGCTTTAAGGTTTCGGATGAGTAATCCCTCTTAGGATCGGTTGCATTTCGGAACCATGAGTACAAGTAAATACCAAGCATAATAGCAGGAATACCGAATGCTGCAAATAACTTTGGAGCATAATTATCAGGATTACCAGCGTTATCAAAGTGAACCGCAACTTGTGCAGGTAATTGATTATAGAAAACAGTTGAAATGATAAAGGGTACCAAACACAACATAAGCGGTATAAAGAAGTGTTTATTCATCTTTTCTCTCATTGGATTCAACTCCTTTAAATTGTGCAAACCAGAGCATAACTTCTTCAAAAACAGATGTATTTAATTCATAGTAGATATAATTCTTGTATTTCGTTTCAAAGATCAATCCGGCTTTCCTCAATTGAGACAGATGATAAGATACCGTTGCTCCAGTCATATCACAGTTAGAGGCGATTTCTCCTGCTGACAGTTTCCCACCCTTTAATAACACGAGAATATTGCGGCGTAAGGGGTCAGAAAGAGCCTTGAAGGTTTCAGGAAATCCCAAGTCAGTAGCTCCTCCCTTCTATTTAGAAAATATTCTAAATAGAATATATAGCCATTCGCCATGTGAGTCAACATCTATTTAGAAAATAATCGAAATAGAATCCTGATGCCAAAGTGGACGAGCCTTCATAGTAGGGTTTCAACAATACTGGAAGCGTCAACTGAAATTGCTGTGGAATATGAAAAGAACAAACAGAAGCTGAAGGAGAACACAGGCCTTTTTAAAACTTTCCGCTACAGACAGCGCGGTGGACCATATCGATGCACAACGGCAGTACTGAGTATTGGGCTTGCACCGGGGCTGACGAACTTGATATCTCTTCACGCCAAAAATTTGATGGATCAAGTGGATAACATAGACATCTCCATTATGCTTGGAATGGGAGATCAGCATGGGAAGGCCGCAATTGAATGGACTGTCGACAACCTCGGTATGAATTTTGATGTAGTGAAGGAAGGCAGAAAAGTTGCGGTTGCAAGTTTCACGGAAGCCATAAAAACGGACTTTGGAGCCCGGTTGGGGCGTAGAAAAGCATACCGGTTCAATTTTTCGGAAAGATGCGATTCGGAAAGGATATATATGCTGTAAAAATCGACGCAAGGGGGAAAAAAGATCAAAAGGACGTATGGGTCGAGTACTTCTTACAAGGTAGAAATGAAGCTCAAATTACGGCCAAGGTAGCCGCTTCTGTGGCTGATATTGTCTATCGCTCTGAGTTACCGCATGGCGTATATCATATTGAACAGTTGTTTGAATTGGACAGTATTCTGCATCCGATTATTCAGGAGGTCACTTTCGAAACCCGATTCAATGGTGAGGTATATTCTCCTTATTGAAGGATGAATAAATGGAATTTTAGCTATGTTCATAATAGTTGATTGGGATGCACCAAAACACTTCATTTCTTTGGAGATCTGGAAGCAATTCACCCATCGAACGTAATGCTGTTGTCGGCTGTTGCCATGAACGATACCGTATTGTTTCAAATGACATGAGTATCATATATCTGTAAAAGTATATTCGGTATACATGGTAAACAAGGGCATTCCTTTAACAGGCGTGCCCTTAAATTGTTGTTGAAATGGTAACCTGATTCACTTATCTCCATAAAACACCTTAGACTGAAGCACATCCAGCGCCCGCTGGATCTCCTCTAGTTCTTCTGCGGAGGCATCCTTGATTCGATCTAGAAAACGTCCACCTATCCGTTGAAAGGCCTCATTCATCATCGCTTGTCCTACGTCAGAAAGCCGAATCAATTGCTTACGGCGATCTTCTGCAACATCAAACTTCTCACATAAATTTTTTTCAGTTAATTTCTTGAGTTCACGGCTCGTGTTCGGCATGGAGATATGCTTACAATCGCTAATCTGACTCAGTGTAACGGGTTGGCTAACCGCAATGTACTCCAGAATACTATATTGAACGGGCGTAATATCATCCGGTTTAATATCTTTGGTTAATTCATACGTCACTTCATGTACGGATGTCGCAAAGGTCACAAATTTTTGGAAAAACGCTTCTTTATCCACTAGCCTCACCTCTTAATGAAACAATAACAAACTCATTATCATAATACAATTATCATTTGACAACTAAAAGGTGTCCGTGATACCCTTTAGTTATCAAATGATAATTAATGAGGTGGAGCAATGAAAGTCTTAGTCATTTATACGCATCCGAATCACAAGAGTCTAAGTTATGCATTTTTGAAAAAAGTCATACAAGGTAGTAACGAGAACACACATATCGCGGACGTACAGGTGCTTGATTTATATGAAGAGCAATTTGATCCTGTTCTTATGTTTAATGAAAACAAACGTAGAAGAGATATGCACATTGATCCCAAGCTTGCGAAATATCGTGAACAAATTCTGTATGCGGATAAGATCGTGTTCGTGTATCCCATCTGGTGGGGACGACCTCCCGCAATGCTCTTGGGTTATATCGATCAAATGTTTGCTTCGAATTTCGCATACAAGGATAAGGGTGGTATGTTACCAGAGGGGCTACTGAAAGGAAAGTCGGTGGTTTGCATATCAACCATGAAAGGACCTAAGTTCTATCCTTTATATTGGTTGAATAACGCTCATAAAGTGCTCATGAGAAAAGCTTTGTTTCAATATGTGGGTATAAGAAAAGTGAAATTCTTTGAATTCGGGAGCATGGAAAGTCCGAAGGGTAGGCATGAGAAGAAATTAAATCAGGTCTTTCAGTATTTCAAATCGGTAGCTCATTAATGGATATAGAGGTAAATAGATGGGGAAATGACGAAAGTATATTACTTTCCGTACATAAACATAGAAAAGCCCTTTAGGAGAAACTCACCTAAAGGACTTTTTTACTTAAATTGGGTAATCATCAGAGTTGAGGTTGTTGATTTGATCTACCATTCGATAAATTTTAGTCAGTGTATCTAATTCACCATCTGCCTTGGCTAGAATGGCTGATCTATAGGCTGCTAAGTTTACTTCCTTAACCATATATGAACCAATCGCTGTAACTAGAAGAGTCTTTAAATCTGTTTGAGTAGATTCGGTATAAGCTTCAATTTCGGCTATAGCCACTACTCGTGCTGCTTAATCCACGATTTCATTAACTGTGTCTACCAAATCCTCAATTTCTGTCAATTTGCCTAATGTGCCTGTAGTAGCTGCTACAATAGCATTCCTATAAGCTGCTAGGTTTGCATCAATAGCAGTATCTAACCCTGTTGCTGTGTTTAGATCCAAGATTGTAATAGATTCAGCAGAATCTGTAACAGCTTCGATTTTGGCTATAGCAGCCAATTGTTCTGCTCCTGATTCTCTATAAATATCCACCGTGTAGGTATCATAATAATTTCCACTTTCCGGGTGTATATATAATTTAACTTGAGTATAATGGCCTTCAATGAGTTCCTTTATTCCCAAATTACCTGAGGAAATGGTTGCATTAGGATTAATTGTTGTAGCTGATACTGTTGTGCTTGTCATATGAGATGGGGCAGTTGCGGTGTAATAACGATTGTCTGGAGAAAATCCCGGGCTTAATGTTAGTCCAGTTAATTCCAAAGCACTTAATCTTGTATCTTCTCTATAATTTACGTAATCTACGAGTGCAGCAATTTTAGCTGATGTATCTAATGACCCATCTGCCGCCGCTATAATGGCAGTCCGATATTCGGAAGAATTACCACGAATAGCTGTATTTAACCCTGTGGCTATGTTTAGAACTTCTTCAAGGTCTTCTATATAAGGAGACGTATCACTTAAGGCTTCGATTTGCGCAATAGCAGCCGCTTGTGCCGTTACTTCTGCTTTTGTTTGTCTATAGATTTGAACCTGGTAGATATCATAATAACCATCATTACCTTCCCTGGATACATATAACTGAACCTCATTATTGCCCTCAGAGAGTTGCTTAACTCCATTCTCATAACCATGGTAAATTGCTGCATTTGGATGCATCGTTGTAGCAGATATTGTGGTACTTGTCACACTAAACGGTACTGTTGCGGTGTAACGATAAATATCGGGAGAAAATGCTGGGTTGAATGTTACGCCACTTAATGTGAGTGTACTTAATCGTTTATCGTTACTAAAGAGGGTAATCGTGTCTAGAACGGTTGCCTTGTCTGCTGACACGGGGCCTACTTCTAAATCATCTTGAGTACCCACAAATAAATTTGTTTGCTCTACATATACATATAGTGTATCAATGGCTGGAACATCATAGAAATTAAAGGATCCATCGTCTGCTGTACTTGTACTAATAGCATAACGGCTGTTATCATCGAATAACTCTACATTAATATTAGTTATTGGATTACCTCTTGTATCTTTTACAAATCCAGTGACCAAAGTACGGTACATATACGCTGCTGAAGCATCGGTTGTAGTATTCTCACTTACGGTATGATTAGTTGGAGTCACCGTTAAATTGATATATCCTTCTTTAGCAAAGTTCAAATAATAATTACCCACGGGAACATTGCTTATGGAGTACTCACCATTGGAACCTGATTCCACAGAAGTAACTAAAGAGCCGCTACCTTGAATACCGGAGTACACACTTACGGTTACACTACTGATTTGCTCATTTTGCGAAGACTTCTTGTAAACGGATCCCGTAACAGTTCCCTTTTTGACTACTGGGGGTTTCGGATCTGGAGTCGGATCTGGAGTTGGTGTTGGAGTCGGTGTTGAACCTGAACCTGAACCTGAACCCGAACCCGAACCCGAACCCGAACCTGATGTCGGAACTGATGGAGAAGGTACTCCACCAATGTTAATTATTCCTGGCTTTCTTTCAAAAGTTGCCTTTGAGTTTTTACCTAGATCTGCTATTGAGATTGTCCCTTGTCCTGTTACTATTGGATTCCAATCGGTTATAAATCTAATAATTGTTGTACCTTGAGGTAATTGAACCTTTGCGTTGTCTCCAAGAGCAGTGACATTCTGGAAGCTACCTATAAAAGTTATAAATGAACCCACAGGTAGATCGTTATTCAATGTAATATCTCCGAAGCCATTCCCCGTTGTACCGTCTTCTTGAAGAATGACAGATGAAGATACATTCACTAGAGTAACAGTTGTTGATCCTCCTGCAACCACGCGAACAGGTCCTGTAGTAGCTTTAATTAACACATTACCCAATCTAGAGTTATTGAGATGAAGACTGTTTATGCCACCACCATTTACAGTAGTATCGCCTTTGACAGTGACGTTATTTAAAAATGCGTCTCCACTGCCAATACCAGCTGCGAATAACAACTTGCCGTTGACTTCTAAGTTTTGCAAAGTTACACCGGCTACATTAATAACAACATCACCGTTAATTATTTCCGAACCTGTTGCTGGACCATAGATTCCTGCGCTGTTGTAAGCCGTAACTTTATCCGCAACCGTGCGATCTAAAGTGACCACCGCTTCCGCACGTGTAATAGATTTAACAGGCTTGAAGCTATTGTCTTCTGCATAGCCCTTCAAAATCCCTTTCGCAACGGCTGCATTTACGGATGTTTTAGCCCATAATGCGATTGATCTTGAATCGGTAAAGGTTGTCGATACACTCTCACTTTTGGAAAGCCCTAGAAGACGATCTACGATAACCGCAACCTCTTGTCTGCTGATGGACTGGCTTGCGCCTATGGTATTATTTGCATAGCCTGTTATATAACCTGCTTTTAGTGCTTTTGCAACCTCAGGGTATGCCCAGTTTCCGGCTGAAACATCACTGAATGAAAGTGCTGTCTCTTCTGTAAATCCAAATGATCGATTAATTAATGCAAGAAATTCTGCCCGTGTAATAGGATTCTCGGGATTAAAGCGCCCATCTTCATACCCTTTAATAAGACCTTTATTGATCCAAGTAGATATTGGTGCTTCCGCCCAATGTCCCTTAATATCCGAAGCCGGTGCTGCGTTTACAGGTTGTGTAGTCCCCTCAGCTGCACTTGCAAAAGCAGTGATATTGGAAGCTAGCATCATGCAGAATACGAGTGATATAACTTTTTTCAACCATTTCTGATCTTTCATTATAAATCCCCTTTATAAATAGATTATGACAAATTACGCGGTTCGTTTAACCCTATCATTGTTTTCCAGAAAAAAAACTCCCCCGTTTGGGGGAGAAATCTGTAGATACTTGGTAGGCTCATGAATAATCCTTTACGCCATCTGATCTAGCTCCAAGGGCAAAAAAGCATATTCTCCATTCTTAATGATCTCACATTTACGAACGGGAATAGGATGTTTGAACATCGGACCATCTATTACTGTGGTGTGGAACTCGCCACCTTCCCCACAGGGGTCAATACCACGAGCTTCAAGCTCATTCACATATTCATAGGTTAACGTTCGTCCTAGATCGTCTTCCCGCATTCCTAATGATAAATTTACAGTCACAAGGATCGTTACAAATCCTAGGTTTATGAACTCTTCGACAGCTTCACGATGATCCATTTCCCATAGAGGCATCCCAAGCTTTAATCCAGCATTTTTCGTAACCTTGTCATGCCAGCAACCATGAGCAGGCATATCCAAGTCTCCCGTTACTAACACTTCTGCTCCTTGATTTTTAGCGTTTTCCAAAAGGCGCATATACACTTCTTCATAATTAGTCCAACTTGCAGCCGCAGTATATACGGGCAAACCTATAGATTCAGCTTGGGCATATATGAGCTCCGGAGGCATTCCATGGGATCTGGAACGTTTCCCTTCTTCCTCCAGCATGACGATCAGTCCAACAGCTTCTCCATCTTTCATTGCTTTATATAGCGATAGGACACTATCCTTTCCCCCGCTAAAAGAAGCTATAAATTTATGCTCGCGAGCGCCATTTTTCCAATCCATAAGTTCTGCCATCCTATCGTTCCCCTTTGTTTTTATGATTTTTGCAGGATGCCTATGGATTAATCTATTAATAACAGCGGAAGCTCAACCCGTATTTCTAGGAACTCATCTTGTATAGATGCTCCTGTGCGGCCGCCCATCTGTTCCGCCAATAGCTTAACGATAGATAAGCCTAGCCCTGTACTATTACTTCTGGCTTTATCGCCAGTATAGAAGCGATCAAAAAGTCGCTTTACATCCATGACGGAAGCATTTTTTATAGGATTTCTAAACGATAGTACTGCTTTGTCGGTAGCTAGCAAACGTACTTCGATATTTCCATTAGCGTGCTGAACACAATTACGAATTAGATTCTGGATAATCCTCGTGACCATTTCTTTATCGGCAAGGACAAATATAGGTGGAGTTTCCTCCAGGTGCACAGTCAAATGGTTCTCCTCCAGTGTAGTAACTGATGCTGCGATGCACTCTGCCACAAGATTGGAAAGGTTCATTCGTTCGATGTTAAGTGTGGGTTCCGCGTTTAGGAGATAGGAATACTCAAAAAAGTGTTCAATCAACCGTCCCAATTCATCGGCGTGTTTTTGGGCAATTTGGAGTTTTTTTTGCTGATCATCGGTCAATTCAGTATTTCCAATAAGCTGCTGATAACCCTTTATAGCTGTAAGTGGTGTTCGTAAGTCATGCGAAATATTTGCAATGAGTTCCTTAAAGCTCTTTTCCTCACGAATGCCCTTAAGACGGAGGGTTTCCTCCGCCTTTAAGCATTTGTTAATATGGATAGCCAAGGTATTAAGCTCCTTGCTCAGGAGTTCCAAACGAATAGGTTGACGTGTATGTTCAGTCAGCCTTTTGTCCAACTGTTGGTTGATGTTGCGCAATTGCCGCTGGAGAAAGGCGATATATAAGGTGAGCAAAGTAGTAAGAATGACCAAGGTGCCAATCACAATTGTCAACGCGTTCACCAACCTTTCAGCTACTTAATTTCCGATTTTCTGAATGCACTGTATGTGACGGCAAGCATTACGATAATAAATACCAGACTAACAACGATTGCCTTGACCAAGTCTCCAGTTCCCGTATCCATGGTTACAAAGGCGTAGTTTCCTCCATATGGCGTACAGGAGAAAATACGATCAAACACCGGAGAACTATCGCTTAATCTCATTAACTGCGCACTAAGAATTGAAAAACCATAATAAATAGGAACCACTAAGACCGGCTTTTTAAGCATAAAGGCAAGTGGTATACAGATACTCAGTTGTGCCACATATACGATCATCAAGGTTAACATGACAGCTAACAATTTGCATATATCTGATGCAGAAAAAGCCGTAGTATTCTCTGACGTCAGAATACGAAGGAAGCCTACGGCTACCGAGCCCATATTGAACTCGGAGCCTGTGCTAAGGGCAATACCCGTGATGATGGCATAGGGGAGCAGGATGAATGCTACGGCAAAGCCGAATATGGCTGCCTTACTTACGATAACAGTACCTCTGCTACAGCCATTAGCAATAGCATCATGAATTGTTTTATTATCGAAATCGCCGCAGATATACACACCTGCAATAACACCGCCGAGGATGCTAATCATGTTGATATCCGAGAACATGAACCCGATTCCGGTCATGCTGGCTTCAATCTTACCTTGTGGTATCAGATATGCCATCACTGCCATGGCTATTGCACTCAGGGTCGTGATTCCCAATAGAATATAAATTGCCTTTGATTTGCGCAATTTAAATAAATCCGCCTGAATTAAATTAAGCATCTCGTTGTTCACCACCTATAACCGAAATAAAGTAGTTTTCAAGCGTGTCGCCTTCGATAGAAAATTTCGTAACGATTATTCCATTGTCATAGATAACCTTTGCTACGACATCCTGTTCATCCAAATAATCATATAGTTTAATCGTCTTATCCGGCATGACCTTATAATTGGTGGTATTCAGTTGCATCTCCAATATACTCGTCAGCTTTTCCGGCTGATCGCAGCTAATATAGATGTGGTGCTTGCAATTTTCTTCAAGCTGCTCAAGGGTGAGGGTTTGCTTGATCTCGCCTTTATGGATGATGATATAGTCCGTTACGGTCTGATATAACTCTGGTAAATTATGACTTGAGATTAAAATGGTCATTTGCCGTTCTTCGCACAACTTCTTCAGTAGATTACGAACTTCAACTACGCCGAGTGGGTCAAGTCCGTTGATCGGCTCATCCAAGATCAGCAATTCAGGGTTTCCCAGCAGGGCTTTCGCAATACCTAGACGCTGCTTCATACCAAGCGAAAAGTTTTTTGCTTTCTTTTTTCCTGTGTCAGCAAGCCCGACCAATTCTAGCAATTCACCCTCCATTTCCCTGTTTGGGACACCGCACATCATTCTGTGAAGCGTGAGATTTTCTTTCGCAGTCATACGGGGGACGAAGCTAGGATTCTCAATCATACAGCCGAGCCGCTTCCTCTCATCCTGCAAAGCACGTTCGCCACGATGACCAAAAAGTTCAATGTTTCCCTCCGTGGGAAAAGAAAGCCCAGCCAGGAGGCGCATTAGCGTTGATTTCCCTGCGCCGTTCTGCCCGATTAAACCGTATATCTTACCAGAGCCCATTGTAATCGACACATCACGCAGCGCAAAAGAACCATGGTAACTTTTTGTTAGGTTGTTTGTTTTCACAACATATTGTTTCATTTTGCTCACCTCTCCTTTCTGACTTTAGTGTAATTCCCAATGGTTTAGAACAGGTTAAGGAGAGCAAGAAAATAGTCAGGAAACTGATAATTTATTCTTTGTATAGACGATAGCCTAGGCCCCATACCGTTTCGATATATTCCTCATTTGGATTTACTTTCTTTAGCTTATTACGCAGATTGCTGAGATGAGTCTTAACCGCATTATCATCACCGAGGTATTCATCTTTCCAGACGGATTCATAAAGATTGGATTTTGTAAAAACCTTGCCACCATGCTTTAGAAGTAGCTCCAATATCATATATTCCTTTGCAGTCAGCTCGATTTCAATATCGTTTGCCGTAACACGCTTTGTACTGTCGTCCAGTACCAAATCTTTATATCGAAATACTTTGTTCTCTTGTATTCGCGTATGAGCACGTCGCAGATTGGATTCTACGCGTGCCACAACTTCGCCTAGATCAAAGGGCTTGGTGATATAGTCGTCCGCACCCAACCTCAAAAGGTCAATCTTCGTGCCAACCATTTCCTTTGCGGAGATGACAATGACGGGGGTTTCAGAAAATTCCCGCATTTCTTTTAGTATTTCATCCCCACTTTTGTAGGGAAGCATAATATCAAGCAGTATTAAATCATACGCGTTGTTTTTGATTTCCTGTATTCCATCCACACCAGTATAGGATGATTTCACTCTATAACCTGCACCAATCAATGCTTCTGCGAGCATGAGATTGACATCTTCGTGATCCTCAATAATCAGAACAGTATCCATTAAAATCACCTGATTCCTTTCTGTTTTTGCATTCTCTTGATATCGGCCATCTATAGTTATTTTTCCATCTTTCGACACAAGCTTTAAATTACCTTTTTTTATAGTATAACTAGAAGCTATAAACAGTAAGTGATCAATCCTCTATATTCAATAGACATGATCCATTCACTTTAACGAAGTAGCTATATAATACGAATCTAAACAATAAGCCTATTTTAAATGAATAGTAGAATCAGAGACTAAGATACAAGCAGGAGTACTTCTTTAACAATATATATGTTGTACGCAAATATGTTGTTAGAGGTTTGAAACGATGAGAAAAAGAATATCATCAAGACGGGGAGTTAATCGTAATCCTAGTAAAATAACGAAAAGAGTAAAAATGACTAGGATTCGTATCAAACAAGCGAATGCGTATGAAATGCAGGTATTTAGATTAGTGAATGAAGAACGAACAAGCAGAGGCATTGCTGCTTTAACACTTAATTCGATGCTAACAGATCTTGCAGTCTTGAAATCAAGAGATATGAGAGATAAGAATTATTTCAGTCATAGATCTCCAACGTATGGTACCCCGGAGGAAATGCTAAATCGTTATGGGGTTAAGTGGCAGGAACAGCAACAAGTCAATATCGAACGTATTGGACACAATTGTTTATTCAGAAGCCTTGAACAATGTAAGTGAAGACTAGGACACTTAGATCTGATAGATGGAGGGCACCCGATTTGGGTGCCCTCTATTACATGAAATCGAAAAAAATAGCGGATCACGTGGAAAAGGACAGGTGAAGTGTAGGTTAAGTGACTAAGACCGAAGACCATTAGCTTAAGTCCCCAGAGGAATAATTAGTTTACGTCTCTAGGGGAATATAAGAAGTAGCATATCAAGTGAACGTAACCTATTCAAGCGAATTTATGTGCCACATATAGTTAGTCGGAAATGACAAATGAAACCGTTGTTCCTTCATTGGGCTTACTGACAATAGACAAGCCTTGACCGTATAATTGTGTCAATCGTCGATTCGTATTGGAAAGCCCAATTCCGCCTTTTCCCTTCAATGTTGGACTCAACAGTTGAATAACCTGTTCTTGTTCCATGCCTTTGCCATCATCTTTTACTTCAATAAGCGTGAAGTTCTCTTGGTGAGAAATCTGAATATGAACCGTACCTCCTTTGTTTTGACTAAGAAGGCCATGCTTAACAGCATTCTCAATCAGCGGCTGTATGCAAAGCGGAGGAAGAAGCAAGTTGATGTTAGGTTCAATTTCCCATACGATAGATAGCCTGTCCCCGAACCGGACCTTTTCAATATACAAATAGGATTCGGCAAGTTCCAGTTCATGGGCAAGCTCGATCAGTTCTCCTGTATTGAGGAAATCAAAGCTGATCCGTAAAAAGGACGCAAAGGCATCGCCTAGATTCCGCATCTCGACCGTGTCTATATCACTAAGTGCCATAATTGAATTAAGCGTGTTGAATAGAAAATGAGGATGAATTTGTGCCTGAAGGTAGGCTGCTTCTATTCGTAAACGTTCATTTATGGATTGTTTTAGCGTGGTTAGTGCCCTGATTCGGTATTGGAGTTCCAGCGCGTCCACAGGCTTAGTCACATAGTCGTTGGCTCCTGACAAGAATCCGGTGTAGATATCAGCCGGTTGACTGCGTGCGGTCAGTAGCAGAACCGGTAGCTCTGACACGGAGTAATGTTCCCTTACTCTCTGCGTTAACTCATATCCAGACATGTGCGGCATCATGACATCGGCGATTAGGAGATCCCACTGCCTTGTGCCTAGCAATTCCAACACCTCGCGAGCTGAATGAGCTGTTGTGATGTGATACGGCTCCGACGAAAGGATTCCAACAAGCACATTCAGGTTGACTGGGTCGTCATCAACAGCAAGAATATGAATATTCCCGGCATTTAAAAGTGGTGGGATAAGTCCGTGGGTTGTTAATTCGCCAGTTGCGGTGTCCGGAAGAATGAATCTAACGGGGAGATCTTCAGTTTCGTCGGTTATATGGTGAAGTTGAAGCGAGCTTTGCATCGAAGAGAGATTTGCCCCGTTAGCTAATGGCAGATCAAAACTAAAGACGGTGCCCTTACCCAGTTCGGAGCGAACGGTCAATGTACCACCATGCAATTCTACCAACTGCTTGCATATACTTAAGCCAAGTCCGATGCCTCTTCCATCGCTTATTCCATGAGACCCTTGTTCATAGGGAAGAAATGCACGCGCCTGTGTCTCCGCATTCATGCCGATCCCCGTGTCGGAGACATGAATGAAGGCATGTCCGTCCTGCGTTTCAGTGGAAATGGAGATGGTTCCTTCCTCTGTGTATTTGAGGGCATTATGCAAAAGGTTATACAAAATTTGCACGAGTCTTTTCTCATCGGCCATGACCGACGGCATCGATTCTGCAATATCTATATTCAGATGGATAGGCTTACCTTCCATCATAAATTTGAGCATGCTGATTATGCCTGGAATGATTGATTGAACCTGTATGGGCTCTTGCTGCAGCATGATGCGGTGCTCCTTAAGACGCGCGACATCAAGAAGATCGCCAAGCATATGCGACATGCGACGACTGATCGTTATGAGCAGTTCCATATCTTTTAGGCTGCTCTCATTCAACGATTCTTTCTCTTTCGTTACGATGGTCTGAGCGATATTCATAATGCCATGCAGCGGCGTTCTCAGTTCATGAGAAGTATTAGCGAGAAATTGGTCTTTTAGCTTGTCTGCATATTTTAACTGCTCGGTTAGCTTGGTGTTTTCTATAGAATTTCGGAAGTATTTTTTAAACCAGTAGGTAGAAAAACCAATAATGGCCGCAATGATATCTATTGGATAGTAGACGGCAGTGTAAGAATTCCATAAGCTCCAGACAAGACTAGACATAACGCCTGCTGCGGATAGTAGCAAGAAGACGCCGTCATTATCGGCTTGCTTCCTGAAGATCATTGTTCCTAATATATAAACAAACCAGACAAAGGGTAATAAATAGAAAAAGGTGAATATCCCTAGTGCAACCGTTCCATTCACCCATGCAGCGCTCGCAGTCAGCAGAAATCCTGAATAAGAAATGAACGCCGCGGTGAATGCTCGCAACCATACGCTCTTCGGAGGAGCCGAAGAGAATCTTCTGAAAAGAAGAAGAATAAAAAAGGAATGCCAAAGGAGGCAGAGCAGCCTGATTTTCAGCACCCATGTATAGTTGAGCGGCAACCATAGCAAGAGCAGGTTATCATGACCGGCCATAATCGAAACTCCGGCAGTTAGTGTTAACATACAGACATAGAACAAAGTCCTTTCATGAGGATTAAACGAGTAGAGAATGCAAGCATACAAAGTGTGAAGCAGCAAAACAATAAAAGTAACCAGTTGAAACCCGATAGAATACAAACGTACGTAGTCGATCACTGCTTGAGAACCAAAGCGGATGGAGCGAAGGATACCGCCGTTATAAGGATCGTCAAAGTTAGCTACTCGAATAAGTAACTCAATTTCTTCCGAACCTTCTACAAAGTAGGAAGTTGTATAAGAGATATTCTTGGGTCTATATTCCATAGCATTTGTGGCAGGCTTGCCGATATCGCCCTCAGTCAGCCCATTTGTTTCCACGCTAGAAGAGGCCTGTATCCCATTCAACCACAATGAAACAGGCCGTTCCAGCGGATCGACTAGAATTCGTAACCGATATGTTCCGTACCCAATCGAGGAATCCCCTTCTTTCGTCAGCACGCTACCCCAGTCTCCCGGAACCTGAATATAACGCGATTGATTCTCCGCTAACTTCGCATCCTGATGAGACAATAATTGACCAGGGTAGAACTGCCATCTGCCGTTTAACGGGATTGTGGGGGAATTATTTAAGTCCAAGCCGCGCATGTCGAGTACACCATTGACAGCACGAGGGGGTTCCGAAGTATTAAAAATTTCGGACCAAACCCATCGCAGACCGAGAAGAATGCTAAGGAATAATAGAATGATAGTTATATTTTTTAAGGCGGTTATATTTTTTATTCGTATCATCATAATACAAAGAAATTCGACATATATAGCGTAATTCCCTCTTTTACTTTAGCCCTTGTGTTACATGAAATCGAAAAAATAACGGATCACGTGGAAAAATACTGGCGAAGTGTATGCCAAGCTATCAACCCGGCTTAAGTAGCTTTTTTTCAGAGCATCGAACTTATCGTCATCGCCGATTAACAAATCTCGCTTTAGTACGGAAACGGTTAAGCTTCCGAAGAATCCACTTAAGCTAATTAGCATGCCTGAAGCGAGCCCGAAATTTACGCTAAGCGGGGTCAAGTAAGGAGAGATCAGATAGGATACGCCTGCTGTTACGAGAAACGCACATGCGAAGCCTTCCCAAGTCAAATTTGGATTAGCTGTCGGCACTATTTTTCGCTTGCCGAAGTAGATTGATGCTAGATGGTGCACAACATCATTAAGTTGCGTCAATACCACTAGAAACATCACGAGTCCTGCGCCATACTGCGGCGTAGCGAATTGGAAATAGGCTAAGTGACTTAGCCCGAAAACCATTAGCATAAGTCCCCATTGAGTGGAGCTTACGCTACGCAGAAAACCGACCGTGCCTTTGTTGATCAATCGTGGGATCGGCAAGAACAAGAATACATAGAGCGGAATAAAAACAATAAACATGCCGTACCACTCGGTATAAATCCAATAGAATTGTACGGGGATCGCCAGATATGCCCATAGAAAGAGTCGACGATCGGCCTTTTTTGTTTTGATCATAGAGAAATATTCTTTCAATGCGAAGAAGGTAAGGGCCATGAGGGACAGTAGTGAGACGACCGGATTGAACAGAGTGGCTAGGCAAAAGATGAAGAACATGCCCCACCAGGTCTTGATGCGCACGCCAATCGTGGCATAATCTTTCTCAGGCTGCATTTTGTTTATCACGACATACATCAAATGAACGACCAATAAAGCGGTAAAAATAAGAGTTAACGTAAATAGTGAACTGTTCAGTGCGGATCACCAACTTATCATGAGATAGGATTCCATTAAAATGCGTGATCAAAAGCTTCTAGGTATACTTCGTGATCAAAAGATGACTTTTTGAACAACCTCTTAAGGGTTCATATGTTATTATGAAGGAAACGCTCACAATTGATAAGGGGAAATATTTTAAATGGAAGCTGATCACTCAGTCTTTATTTTACTTACGAATACCGGAACCCTTTTTACGAGAGTCATTCAGACCTACACGAAAGCACCTTACAATCACGCTTCGATCTCCTTTAACCGTGAACTTTCGGAGCTATACAGCTTTGGGAGGAAACACCCGAATAACCCTCTGAATGGCGGATTCGTGAAGGAGGACATTATGACGGGCACGTACAGTAAGTATCCAAATACGACGTGCGTGATCTATGAGATTCAAGTATCTGAACGTGAAATCGAGAAGATGAAGCGGGTCTTGCAGGTCTTTATCCAAAAGCACCAAAAGTATCTCTATAACATTCTGGGCGTCATTGGCATCGCACTGAAAGAACCAGTCGAATTCAGCAACTCCTACTTTTGTTCACAATTCGTCGCGGAAATTCTAGAGCGGTCCGGCATCAAAATATGGAATAAGCTACCCGCGCTCGTGACTCCGGATGATTTTCGGAGAAGTGACCGGCTGCATTTGATCTATGAAGGGAAATTAAGCGACTACGAGCAATTGAAGCAACCTCCGTGTTGACTGCTTTGGCTTTCGATAGCTTCTATAAAGAGGAACGAGCGCAACAAACCTAAAAAAACGGACGCCGAAGGAATATAGGTGTCCGTTTTTTAGGTTAAGTCTTTTTCTAATGTCCACTCTATGGAGAGCTTGACCACAATTGGATGTGGTTAGGTTCTAGCTTGGCTGCATCTGGTTCAGTCGGCTGTAAATTCCGCCGGTAGCGATGAGTTCATCATGCTTGCCTTGTTCGGCTATGCCATGCTCATTCACGACAACGATGCGATCCGCATGACGGATAGTCGATAAGCGATGGGCAATAACCAATGTCGTGCGGCCGACAGAAAGTTCGGCAAGTGATTGCTGGATAGCTGACTCTGTCTCGGTATCGAGTGCAGAGGTTGCCTCATCCAGGATAAGGATAGGTGGATTCTTTAGAAACATACGAGCAATCGATAAGCGTTGCTTCTGACCGCCGGACAGCTTAACCCCGCGTTCGCCTATGACTGTATCCAACCCATCCGGTTGATTACGTATAAGTTCCTCGAGTGATGCTCTTCGAGCTGCTTCCCATATCTGCTCTTCTGTTGCATGCAGATCACCATACGCAATGTTTTCCCGAATCGTACCGGAGAACAGAAATACATCCTGTTGAACAATGCCGATATGCTTTCGCAGTGACTCCAGCTTGAAATCTCGGATATCAATACCGTCAATCGTAATTCGACCCTCATCTACATCATAGAATCGAGGCAGTAGGCTACAAATCGTTGTCTTCCCTGCACCGGATGGACCCACAAATGCGATGGTCTCTCCGGTCTGAATCGTCAGATCAATTTGACTCAAGATGGGTCTGCCGATTTCATAACCGAAGGTGATATGGTCGAAATGAATATTGCCTTTCACACGGTCTACTGTAATAGCATCCGGACTGTCGGCAATATCCGGTTCTGTATCGATAATTTCCAGATAACGTTTAAAACCGGCGATTCCTTTAGGATAACTCTCGATCACGGCATTAATCTTCTCAATTGGACGGAAGAAGATATTAGATAACAAGATGAAGGCCATGAATTCGCCTAGATCAAGCCTACCTTCGATGAAGAACCATGCCCCGCAGACCATAACAAATATCGTAATAAGGCGCATCATCATGTAACTGATGGACATACTTTTAGCCATCGTTTTATAAGCTAACAGCTTCGTTGTACGGTAGTTCTGATTATCCACTGCGAATAGTTTCTCCTCGTGGCGTTCGTTCGCAAATGATTGTACCACACGAATTCCGCCTACATTATCCTCAATGCGAGCATTAAAGTTGCCGACCTCTCCGAATAGATTTCTGTACGTTGAAGTCATTTTTCTACCGAAGAAGATAACGAGCCAGGCCATGAGTGGAACGATGATAAAGGTAATTAGAGCAAGCTCCAGATTGATGTAGGCCATCAACGAGAATGAACCGATCAACGTCATCACCGCAATGAATACATCCTCAGGACCGTGATGGGCTAACTCGCCAATATCATTTAGATCGTTCGTGATCCTTCCCATCAGATGTCCTGTCTTATGATTGTCAAAGAATCGGAAGGAGAGCTTCTGTATATGTCCAAACATCTTGCGGCGCATATCTGTCTCAATATTGATACCCAGCATATGCCCCCAATACGTGACAACATAGTTCAGAATGGTATTAAGCGCATAGATGGCGAGCAGAGCCAGACATGCCCACAAGATAAGGGACCAGTTGCCGCTAGGTAGTAAGTCATCAATGAAGCTACTTACCGCAAGCGGAAATGCCAGTTCTAGCAGCCCCGCAACAACGGCACAAGTGAAATCCAATATAAAGAGACCTTTATAAGGACGATAATAGGCGAAAAAACGTCGAATCAACGGCAATCAAATCACTTCCTTCTGTTGTTAGTTGTATGTATGAAACTCTATCTATCCTATCTGTTTTGTAGAGAAATGAAAACAGCTAATTCACCTACTATTTGACCGTCGATCATTTAATCCATCAAAGTTTTACGGATATCGCGTTGATATCTCCATCAATGTTTGCTAAGAATATTGATCCCGTGCATAACATCGATATTACCAGATCCTATGTAAGAGCCTTCTTCGATCAATATTTAAAAGGAGAGCAACAGACGCTTCTGAAGGGGCCGTCGTCTGAATATCCCGAAGTGAAATTTGACGGAGGATATACGAAAAAGAGAATGAAATCTGAATAAAGATGTTAAAAGACTGGGGGAACAGGCATGGAAGGAATGACACGTGGTGAACTGGCAAAGCGAACCGGGTTAAGTAAGGCAACCATCCGCTACTACGAGGATAGTGGCATCCTGCCTGTTCCCGACCGGATAGCGAATGGCTACCGTATATATACGGATAATTATCTAGTGAAGATTAAATTCATCAAAGATGCCAAATCATTAGGTTATTCGCTAAAGGAAATCCAAGAAGCTCTGCAAGTGCTCAGTCAAGAGATGGAGGCGGAGACGTTAAAGGGATTAGTACGCAATAAGATCTTTGAGATCGATGAGAGAATTAAAACGCTACATTCCATACAAACGCTACTTGCGGGCTTGCTTCAGACTCCCGAAGAAGACATCCATAACTATTTGCAATCGTTTCGTAATGAGTAATTAGGGCTATAGGTATAAAATAATATTTTGGTAAAGACGCTGAAGCGTATGTTCTTCAGTGTCTTTTTTCATAGTTACTTTTATTGATTTTCAAGTAGGGAGAAATATTGGGCAGGAAATTATTGTGATTATTTAAGAAAAATTTAACATTTACCCTACTTCTTTTTAAACAGTTGTCCTTATTCTAAATAAGTGGAGGAGAAAGCTGAGGATGAAGAAATGGTTTTTTTTCTTGTTATACTTTTGCTTCTGGGTTATGTAGTCTTTGAACCGAAAGCGAAACGGTTATAGCGAGCCTAATTTAGGTTTTATCCCTTAATATTGGATTTACTCAAATGGAGATAGATCGCCACTATGAGATTTCGGACAACAAAATGGATGGGGTCATTGTAACGGTGTACCCTTAAGCAGTAGTTATTGAAAGGATGGTGAAGAAGACAATGAAGAAATGGATCCGGAAGGATACATCAGCGGCATTGATGTTTCTCGCGCCGAGTGGTGTCGGATTTGCGATGTTCTACCTTATTCCGTTTGCCATGGGAGTGTTCTATTCTTTTATGGACAGTACGGTAGATGGCCAATTTGTAGGGTTGGATAATTATCGCGAGCTGCTCGCGAGCAGTTCCTTCAGACAGGCAGCATCCAATACGTTTTATTTTAGCGCGGTTAGTGTTCCGCTTATGCTTGTGCTGTCGCTAGGTTTGGCGATGCTGTTGAATAAAAATATATATTTTCGAAAATGGCTGCGGACTGCATTTGTGTTACCGCTTGTCGTTCCAGTCGCCTCGATTATTCTGATCTGGCAGATGCTGTTCGATTGGAACGGTTCTCTGAACGCCTGGTTGAGTTACTTCGGATCCGAACGTGTGGATTGGATGAAGACCGATGCCGCCCGAAATGTAGTCATTATCGTGTATTTATGGAAGAACATCGGCTATAACGTCATATTATTCTTGGCGGGACTGCAACAAATCCCGAGGGATTATTACGAAACCGCCCAAATTGAAGGGGCAGGGCGTTTGCGGCAGTTTAGCAGTATTACACTTGTCTATCTAACATCCACGATGTTCTTTGTAGTGATCATGTCGATCATTAACTCATTTAAAGTATTTCGGGAAACGTATTTGATCGCAGGCGATTATCCGCACGACAGTATATACATAATGCAGCACTATATGAACAACATGTTCATGTCGTTGGACATTCAGAAGCTGACTGCGGCGGCGACCTTGATGTTCGGTTGTATTTTTCTAATCGTCATGGGATTGTTTGCGATTGAACGCCGGCATCGGCAGTTCATGGAATAGGGGGTAAGGTTGTGCCAGTTGCAAAAATACTGCAAAAAAGTGCGTTAACGGTCGTCATGGTCGCTATCGCGGTCATGTTATTATTCCCTATTGTGATCACTTTCACAAATTCGCTCATGACAGAACTGGAAATTGGCATCAATTATGGGCCCATAGGGCAGATAGACAAGGCGGATGCAGGGAGAGCAAACCCTTTTGTGAATTTAAAATTGCTGCCGGATAAAGTGTCCTTGAAGCAGTATGACAAGATTTTGGTGGGTAGCCCAAAATATCTGATGATGTTCTGGAATTCGGTATTCATGGTGGTGCCGATCATCGCAGGGCAGACCCTCGTAGCAGCACTGGCTGCATATGCGTTCTCCAAGCTGCAATTTCGCGGCCGGGATCCCTTGTTTCTCGTCTATGTCTTGACGATGCTCATGCCATTCCAAGTGACGCTAGTACCGAATTACATTATGGCGGATAAGCTTGGGCTGCTGAATAGTCCGAATGCGATTATATTACCTGGGATTTTCGCAGCTTTTGGTGTATTTATGCTCAGGCAGTTCATGCTGGCTATTCCATATGCCTACATCGAAGCGGCCAAGATCGATGGAGCCGGACATTTGCGGATATTCTGCACCATTATTATCCCGATGATCAAACCAGGTCTGGCTTCACTCGTTATTTTATTGTTTGTCGACTATTGGAACATGGTGGAGCAGCCTCTTATTTTTCTGGACGATCCGTTCAAGCAGCCGCTATCGGTTTATTTATCCATGATCAATAAAGAGAAGGGGATTGCTTTCGCTGCATCGATGCTCTACATGTCTCCGATGGTGCTGTTGTTTCTGTATGCAGAATCCTATTTCATTGAAGGCATTCAATTGTCTGGCATCAAGGGGTAACTTTTGGCGAAGTAAACTTTCCTACGGAAAGTTCAGATAAAGCTTACGAAGTAAACTTTCCTACGGAAAGTTCTTAGGAGGAGAAGAACGGGATATGGAGTTAGCAAAAGAGCCAGCTGATCGTAGGCACAAACGAAACATTCAGATCATGTTCATTATTTTTATAGGATTGTTAATCTTCTTTACGTTGTTCAGCAACACGCTACAGTCGCTGACCTTGCCGAAAGTGAGAACGGAAAAGCCGGCTACTGGAAGTCTTGTATTTACGATCGAAGGTAGCGGAATACTGCAACCGCTCGCCGAAGCTAAACTATCGAATGCTGCCGGCTGGAAGGTTCAGAAGATTCTCGTGAAAGAGGGAGATCGTGTGAAGAAGGGGCAGAAGTTAATCATCTATGACAGCAAATCTGCCGAACGAGAATTGGAAGATGAAATAACCAATTTAGAAATACAGCAAGTCGAGCAGCAGAATATTCAAGATCAGTTCATTCAGTCGAGCATGGAAGGGGACGAACTCAAGATTCGGAATGCAAGACGTACGATCGAGACAGGTAAACTTAATCTACATACGCAGGAACGTAAAATTAACGAGATGAGAGATAAACTGACAAGCCAACAAGATATTACCGCTCCCTTCGATGGTATTATAGCGAAATTGAATGCCGTTGAAGGGTTAACATCAGCGGGAGAACCGGATGTTCTTGTCTCGAACAGCAGCCTAGGTTATCGATTCGACATATCTGCCGATTCAAAGCTGTTGTCCAGCTTAGGGATTTCGATCGGAGAGAAGATCGAGGTCGAGGTAAATACTGTCCAAGAACAACAGGCCCGTATGATCGAAGGCACGATTGAGGAAGTGGCGAATGAACAACCGCGTATCGAGAGCTCATCTAGTGAAGAGGGGGGCCAGACCATAACGATCCCTCAGAAGGTTCTTCGCATAAAGGTCGTTAACTCTGAACTGAAAGGGGGCGAGCAGGCAAAGATCAAACTTGAGAAAGGTTCACGGCAAGAGGGATTGCTCATTTCCAATAAGGCTATTCATAAGGACCGTGGCGGCATGTTTGTTTATAAAATTGAAGTGGAGAGAGGGGCATTAGGCAATGTATTTGTTGCCCGTAAAGTCCTCATTCATACAAGTGAAACGAATGACAAAGAAACGATGATCCAATCGGATAGCCTCTATGAGGAAGAACTGATTATTCTGGAAAGTAGTGAGCCTTTACAAGACGGAAACCGTATTCGAATGGAATAGTTAAGCATGTATGCGATAAAAATTATAGGAGGAATTTATACGATGAAAAAGTGGCTAGGGATGATATGTATTGGTATTTTAATGACGACAACGACTGCATGTGGTTCTGGAGGTAGCAAGGAATTGGCAAGTAAGGAGAAACCGGTAATCAAAGAGGGGAAAACAATCGTTACTTTGTCTATACAACAACCGAGCGAATTTATGCAGATAGCAGAGAAGAAGTTTGAAGGAAAGTATCCGGACATTGATCTTCAAATTCAGAATACAGAGGATTATGAAAAATACACAACAACGACGAATACAGCGCTGCTATCAGGGAAGGGTCCGGATATCTTCGAAATAAACGGCCGAATGCCTATCGATGATTACGTGAGCAAGCAGCTGCTTCTCAATATGAATGATTTATTGGATCAGGATAAAACGCTGGACAAGAACGATTTACAAATGGACGTTTTGGAAGTTTTGAAATTAAATGGCGGTTTGTATAGGGTTCCTTCCGGGTTCGGGATGAGTGTATTCGTAGGCGACGGGAACGTGATTAAGAACTCCACTGTGAAGATTGACGACAAGAGCTGGAACTGGAATACCTTTGAGGAGATCTCGAAGCAGCTCATTCAACAGGCAGAGAAGGGCGGAAAGAAACACTTTTATGCCTTGGCGGATTACCCGGCGGATAGCTTTCTCAGGGGAATGGTCATGGATAATTACGGGGAGTTCGTCGACCGCACGGCGAAAAAGGCAAAGTTCAACTCCCCCGAATTCGTGGAACTGATGCAAAATATCAAAAAAATGTTCGATGAAAAAGTCATGACTGAGCAGCTAGGGAAAATGGACAATCAGTTGTTTTCTCACGCCTCTTTAATGTCGCCGATAGACTTTATCGACGGCTTATATTCATACTTTGAAAATCCGGTACTGCTGCAAAAGCCGTATACGGAGCAATCAGAAGGAACGCAGATCTTTCCTTTATCCGAAATTGCGATCCGGGCCAACTCTCCGGTGAAGGACGAAGCGTGGAAGTTCATTTCCTTCCTATTATCTGACGAGGCGCAATCGCTGCAAGAGAGAGAAGGTTTCTCCCTGCTTGCATCTGTGGACGATAAAAAACTGAACGAGATTCAGGAACAAGTTAAAAGCGGAACATACAAGTCCCGGGACGGCAAAAAGGCCAAGGTATCGGATGAACAATTTACGCAGTTCAAACATTTAGTTCATAGCGCGTATCGATACGTGGACGCGGATGTTAAAGTACTTTCCATCATATCCGAAGAGTCCGAATTCTTCTTTAGTGGACAAAAGTCTGCGGAGGAAGTTGCCAAGCTGATCCAGAACAAGGTGACAATCTACTTAAACGAATAGGAAACATTGGAACTAAAAGCAGCCCACCTGTGGCTGCTTTTTTAAAGCTATATAGATTGAACTAAAGTTTGCGCTCACAAGTTCAATCATTTCTAAAGAGAATCATGAATATGAGGGTTCGTCTTTAGTTCATTCTATTTATCAACATGGAAAATACATATTGTTAATCATCTTATTAGGAGTGGAATAGGAATGAGGCATATCACGATTTTGATAGCAGATGATGAGGTGGAGATCGCTGATCTGGTTGCCTTGCACTTACAAAAAGAGGGATATCATATTGTCAAAGCATCCGATGGGAAAGCAGCTATTCATGCTATTCAATCGCAATCGATAGATTTGGCCATTTTGGATATTATGATGCCTGAGCTGGATGGTTACGAGGTCACCCGTCAAATTCGGGAAAAGTATCATCTGCCGATCATTTTTTTAAGTGCCAAGACCTCTGATCTTGATAAGATCACAGGACTGGTGATGGGGGCAGACGACTATATGACTAAACCGTTCAATCCTATGGAATTGGTGGCTCGTGTGAATTCTCAACTGCGCGGTTCCAAGTTGTTCAATCAACCAGCAGCAAATACAGGGGTACTGGAAGCCGGTGGATTAACGATTACGCCTGATCAGCATACCGTTACCTTATATGGCGAGGTTATCGAGTTAACGCCGAAGGAATTTGACATCCTACATCTGTTAGCAAGTCATCCAAAGCAAGTCTTTAGCGTGGAAAGTATATTCCAACAGGTGTGGGGCGAAGCATATTATGAAAGAGGCAATACGGTCATGGTACATATCCGCACCCTGCGGAAGAAGCTTGGAGAAGATATCAGCAACAATAAATTCATCAAAACCATTTGGGGTGTGGGGTATACGATCAATGAATAAGCGAGTCCGAAGCTTTCGGACAAAAATGATTCTGCTGCTGGGGTTAAGTATGCTTCTGTCCGGTATTATCACTTATGGGATTTATAGAATCCTTAAATTGTATTATTCCACTGTTCGTACTGTTCACCTAGAAGATCCGATGGACCAGTATCGTCGCTTCATGAATAACATAGGAGATATTTATTTTTTTCTGATTATTTTTATTCCGTTGGCTATATTATTATTCTTTGTGTTCACGAAGCCGTATGTCACCTACTTTAATGAAATTTCCAAGGGGATTCGTCATCTTGCCAATGGTGAATTTAAGAGTCATGTACATATTTCCTCGAATGATGAGTTCAGTATCATTGCGGAGGATATTAATCTGGCGAGTGAAAAACTGCAAGGGGCGGTGGAAAGAGGGAATTTTGCAGAGAACAGTAAGGATCAGTTGGTCGTAAATTTAGCTCATGATTTACGCACGCCACTTACTTCTGTATTGGGTTATTTAGATTTAATTCTTAAGGATGATCATTTGACAGAGGAGCAACACAGACATTTCACATCCATTGCCTTCACCAAATCTCAACGTCTAGAAAAACTAATCGATGGATTGTTCGATATTACTAGAATGAACTATGACAGGCTGCCCGTTGAAAAGAAGCGAATAGACATCAGCGAGCTTCTGATGCAATTGAATGAGGAATTATATCCTGTTTTCGAGAAAAACAACCTGATTTCCAGATTGAATATTGCACCTAACATATACATTTCTGGCGATGGAGAACTGTTGGTCCGTGTATTTGAGAATCTATTGACCAATGCCACTCGTTACGGGAACGATGGACTGTATGTAGATATCAATAGCCATCTTGATTCAGGGCATGTGGTGATTCAGATCGTCAACTACGGGGGCCATATCGCTCCAGAGGAATTGCCGCATATCTTCGATATGTATTATACGAGTGATCGGGCACGAACGCATCAAGAGGGTGGCACAGGTCTTGGACTGTTCATTGCAAGGAATATTGTGGAGCAGCATGATGGAACCATTTCGGTCGAGAGTAATGTGGTGCGAACACTGTTTGAGATTCAACTGCCGCAAGAGTCCATAATTTAAGAAAAACTTTATATTTGTCCTGCTTTTTTTTAACTAGTTTTCTCTATCCTTATTATATGAGGTGTTAAGGAGGAAATAGTTGATGAAGAAGTTGGGCTTTTTTATATGTGTGATGTTGTTGCTAGGGTATGTAGCTGTGAAGACAACAGCGTACTATCAGCAGAAAAGTGAGATTACCCTTGGAGTTTATGAAAATCAGGGGCTGAGTTTAAAAGGTTCCAAAACTGTTACACAGGATCAAGTGTACCAAGGGGATTTATTGTTGGTTAACAAGGATTATCCTGTTCAACAGGAAGGTGTGAAATCCGATATTGTGAATTTATTTAAGCAAAAGGATTTGATACAGGGATATGTATTGCTAGATCACAATACCCTTCTGTCAAAGCATGTAGCGCAGGAATTTCAGAAGATGATCGAGGTAGCTGGAAAAGAGGGAGTTAATCGTTTCTTGATTAGCAGTGGTTATAGAGATTTTGAAAAGCAAGATAAGCTTTACGAGGAAATGGGTTCGGCTTATGCTTTGCCAGCGGGTTATAGCGAACATAACCTAGGATTATCCCTTGATGTAGGATCTACGCAGACTAAGATGAGTAAAGCGGATGAAGGGAAATGGTTGAAAAAAAACGCATGGAAATACGGTTTTATTCTACGTTATCCCAAAGACAAAATCGAAATTACAGGTATTCAATATGAACCGTGGCACTTTCGTTACGTTGGGTTGCCTCACAGTGCCATCATGCAGGAAAGTAACCTCGTGCTGGAGCAATATTTGGATTTCTTGAAGGAAAAGAAGAGTATTTCGACAGTTGTAGAGGGTGAAGAATATAACGTTAGTTATTACTCGGTTTCCAAAAAGACGATTCTTAAAGTACCGGAGAACGGCCCATATGAGATATCAGGAAACAATATAGATGGAGTTATTGTAACTGTGAAAAAGTGAATTCATAAAGAACGAAGGAGGTTAACTATTGAAACACACGATATCTAAGATGAAGATGGTTTTGGTAGCGGGGTTTGTTATATATCTGTATGCATTAATCAAACTGATTTTATTTAAGTGGGGTTCTGTTGACGTCCATTTTCTGTTTTATGAACTTCAGCACACGTTACACGAACCTCATCGTATTTTTGATCGACCCGGCAACTATACGCCGTTCAAGGAGATTTTAAAAGGGATTCATAGCCTATCTATCTCGAATCCATTCGCATCTACGAACCTGATAGGCAATATCCTGGCCTTTATTCCGCTGGGTATCTTCATTCCTAAACTATTTACAGCAAGAGGTGCATCATTCATAAATGTGTGCTTTCTCTCCCTTTCTTTAAGCTTATGCTTTGAAGTTACACAGCTACTCTTGTTTATTGGCACATTTGATGTAGATGACCTCATATTGAATACTTCCGGCGGAATCGTTGGTTGGGTTGCCTGGAGACTGTTTATGACAAGATACCAACCCCAATCCCATGAAGATTTGGTATTATCCCCTTCAAGTAGATAGATTGAACTAAAGTTTGCGCTCACCTTTTCAATCATTTCTAAAGAAGTTCATGAATATGGGGTATCGTCTTTAGTTCAATCTATATAGATAATCTAAAAAACCTTCTATTAACATGAGGAAACGAATGTGAACCTGACGGGGGCTTATATGGTGAAAGTGACAAGTATATCAACAGTATGTGGTGGGAAAATTTAAGGACTTTTACTCAGGGAGGGAAATTCATGCACAAAAGAAGAAAAACGTATGTTGCAGTCATGCTCAGCACAGTGGTTCTAAGCCAGTCTATGGCATACGGAGCTTACGCAGCATCGGCAGTTTCACCCGACGCTAAATCAACAACGGCAGCAGTATTCACGCTGGACAAACTGGGGTCTATAGCTTTGCAGAGCAATGTTAGCGTGAAGCTGACGGATATCAA
>LIDZ01000244.1_pt6 | contig 154307 bp, 148 predicted proteins | sample 644651 | NCBI WGS metagenome assembly LIDZ01 (sample SAMN03856242, study PRJNA289617) | food metagenome | isolation source: wine grapes on drying loft during traditional withering process | host: Vitis vinifera cv. Corvina | place: Italy: Gargagnago di S. Ambrogio di Valpolicella | collected 2014-01
CTGAATGCCTCCTTACTAAAGAGTTAGATTGAAATCTTCTTTTGGACTTAATTAAGTTTTATAAGTTCTGTTTTGACAATATTAATAAAATCATATTGCTCATGTATCTGGTCATTAAGTATTTCAATTTCTTTTTCTAATTCAATTTCTCTAGTTGTCTTTCCAAAGTTAATTACATTTGTGTACTCATCTACATGTTCTTGTGTAAATCTAAGTTCACTTCCTACCTTGAAGCACTGGAGTTTATTCCTCTGTACTTCTCTTTTAATAGTCTCTGGATGAACATGAAGCATTGCTGCTAGTTCTTTAGTCTCGTAGTATTTCAATTTTTTCTCTCCCCTCTCAATTTTTTAATTAAATTGTTTGTTCAGTTTTCTGAACAAATGTTATAATATGTATAAGAGGTGATTGTTTATGTGTGAAACTTTTTCAAACCGAATGAGAAAAGCTATGGAATTAAAAAATATAAAACAATCTGATATTGTGCAAAAAACTAAAATTGGCAAGTCTTCTATAAGTCAATATTTATCAGGAGACTATGAACCTAAACAAAAAAACATTTTTTTAATAGCAGACGCATTGGATGTTAATGAAGCATGGTTAATGGGTTATGATATCCCAATGGCGCGAATAGATAAACATAGTGAAAATAAAATTGCAACCAATGATACATTAAAATTAATTGAAAGCTTTGATACATTAAATCAAACAGGCAAAAATGAAGCATTAAAGAGAGTCAATGAACTTACACATTTTGATAAATATACTGAAAAAGAACATCTAATACCAATTGCTGCACATAATAAAGATAACATAGATCTTAATAGTCCTACTTTTGAAGAAGATAACAAGCATGACTTAGATATAATGACGAACGATGACGAATGGAAGTGATTACTTGAATTATGAAAGTTTAAACAATGAGGCTGATGATTTAAACATAACTATAAAAGAAAAAAGGTTAAAATTAAGAGACGGTTTATGTTGTGGTGATAGAATTGCTATTAGCAATGACCTCAAAACATTACAAGAAAAAAATTGTGTACTTGCTGAAGAGCTTGGGCATTATCATACTACTTGTGGGAACATCTTAGACTTATCTGATATTAGAAATTCTAAACAAGAAAAAAGAGCCCGCAACTGGGCTTATGAGAAACTAGTTAGTATAGTATCCCTTATAAATGCATTTGAAAAAGGTATTAGGACTCGAAGTGAACTAGCTGAATATTTAGATGTTACAGAAAAATTTTTAGGACAAGCAATCGAACATTACAGAGAGAAGTATGGACTTTATTATATAGTAGATCATTATACTATTTGTTTTGAACCTAGCTTTGTAATCATAAAAATGTTCAAACCTATATAAATTTATTATAAATAGTGAATACTACCCCATGTGAAGGGAGGTGAGAAAAAAATGGCAATTAGAGAAACTCCAAAAGGTTACACTGTTGAAGTTTATTTTGGCAAAGATCCGTTGACAGGTAAAAAAATAAGAAAGACTAAATCATTTTCTCCTGCTAATAAAAAATCATTGAAAGAAGCAAAACAATTTGAAGCCGGATGCTTAGTTAAAGGCATTAATTGAGAAATTGATTTCAATGGCAAAATGCTTTTAAGAGATTACATTGATTATTGGTATAAAACTTACGTTAAAGTTAATTGTGCAATTCAAACTCAAAAAAGATATGGAACGTTTTGTAATTGTATTAAAAATGGCATAGGTCATATTAAACTTGAAAAATTAACGCCACCAATAATACAACAGTTCTATAGTAGTTTACTCTTAGAAACTATAAAATTAAAAGATGGAACTATAAAAAAAAACATTCTAATGGATCTATACTTAAAACCCATAAGTTATTACATCTAGCGTTAAAATGGGCGGCTACCTGGCAAATGTTGAGCCATAACCCTACTGACAATGTAATGCCTCCTAGCGACGATGTACGCAATATAAATACATGGTCAATAAACACTGTTAATGAATTCTTAGAATTGATTAATGAAGATAATTTATATTCTGCTGTAAACTTAGCATATAGAACAGGTATGAGAGTAAATGAAGTATCCGCTCTTAGATGGGAAGACATAGACTTTAAAAATCATCTAATAAAAGTTAGACATAATATGGCTGAATCTAAAAGTATTTTATTACTTGAAGAACCTAAGACAAAAAATTCTAAAAGGGATATAGACGTGGATGATGATACTATAAAATGGATCAACAGTATAAAGCTGCCTCAACAAGAAATAAATTTAGCATTACCAGAAGATTTAAAAATCAATTTTGAATATGTTTGCTCCTGGAATGATGGTAGACCTTTTAGCCCTATGTATATAACAAAATCATTTACTCGATTGGTGAAAAATCATAGTGATAAATTTAAGAAGATAACTTTTCATGGTTTACGGCATTCGCATGCAAGTATATTATTCCAAGAAGGAATATCCAGTAATGTAATATCAAAAAGATTAGGACATAGTCGAACTTCCATAACTGATGATATCTACATTCACATCAAACCTCAGATGCAAAAAGAAGCTGCCAAAGTATTTGGCGAGGCTATCAAAAAAGCAAAATGATTTCCTTAGGACAGTTTTAGGACAGTCCGTAAGAAAATCATTACTTCATAGTTAAAACTAAAACCCTTGAAACCCGCCAGTTTCAAGGGTTTCTTTATGGAGGCGCCACCCAGATTTGAACTGAGGATAGAGGTTTTGCAGACCTCTGCCTTACCACTTGGCTATAGCGCCATGATTTGGAGCGGAAGACGAGATTCGAACTCGCGACGTTCACCTTGGCAAGGTGACGCTCTACCACTGAGCCACTCCCGCAATGTTTTGGTGGCCAGTCCCGGAATCGAACCAGGGACACGAGGATTTTCAGTCCTCTGCTCTACCGACTGAGCTAACTGGCCATTAATTTGTGAACTTCTTAAATCTTTTGGTGACAAATCATCGCTGAAAAATTTTAATACATAAACTTTATTTAAATATTGGCGACCTGGAAGGGGATCGAACCCTCGACCTCCGGCGTGACAGGCCGGCACTCTAACCAGCTGAGCTACCAGGTCAATACTTTTTTCACAAGCTTATTTTATTATATAATTCAAAGTTTGTCAATATCTTTTATTTAGATATCTTCAATAACTTTCCAATATCCTCATGATTAAATTTATAACTTTCATTGCAAAAATTACACTTTAATTCTTCCGTTTTTCCATCATTGTATATCTCTTGTAAATCTTTTTTACCTATGCTTAAAAAAGCTTTTTCTACCTTTTCTCTTGTACAATCGCACTTATATTCTGGCTTCATTTCACTTAATATCTTTAGATCCATGTCTTCAAATATATAATTTAATATTTCTTCTATAGTTTTACCATCACTTATAAGCTTTGTTATAGATGATATTTCTTCAAGCCTATATGTTACTAAATCTGCTGTAAGGTCACTATGACCTGGTAACATTTGAATAATGAATCCACCTGCTGCCTTTATACTTAAATCTTTTTCTACAAGAACACCCACACCAACTGCAGAAGGCAATTGTTCTGAAGACGCAAAATAATAAGCAAAATCATCTCCAATTTCCCCTGTAGAAATTGGTACTTGCCCAACATATGGTTGTTTAAGTCCCATGTCCCTTATTACAGTAAGACTACCATCCTTACCAATTATACCTGATACATCCAGTTTACCTAGACTATTTGCAGGCAAATCCGCATTTGGATTTCCTATATAGCCTTTTACACTTGCATCGCTATGAGCTGTAACCACAACTCCTTTAGCAATTCCGCCACCATTGATTTTTAGTGTAAGTGAATCGCTATCATTCTTAAGCATAGCTCCCATAAGTGATCCTGTCGTTAACATCCTCCCAAGTGCAGCAGATGCAGTAGCTGCACAGTTATGCCTTTCTACTCCTTCACTGACAAGATCTGTTGTAATAGCTGCTATTATTCTCACTTCATTATTTTTAGCAGTAGCAATAACTAATTTGTCTTCCATATTTAACGCCCCCTAGTTTTTTTCACAATATAAACTATTCTTTCAGTTTGAGCATCTAACTCTTTCTCACAATAATTATTCAACTTTTTCAGTATGGAATAACCACATTTAAACAGTAATTTTTCTATTTGAAGCTCAGTATATGCTCTTTCACTATGTTCTTCATCAAATCTCTCATACATTTTTTCATTCTTTACAAAAAAAGTAAGGAACATGTCCACTATATCTTTTTCAAAATTATTTTCCCATATATACACAACATTATCATCATCATATGTGAATATATTATTCCCTAATATATGGCTTAATTTGTAATATGAATTTATATCAAAGATGAAAATCCCATCTTCTTTTAAGTGTTTTTGTACTCCTATAAAATATTTTTCAATATCTTGCTCTTTTAGTATATAGTTCGTAGAATCCAAACAGCATGTAATAAGGTCAAATTTTCTATTTAACTCTAGATTGCAAATGTCCTGACTCACAAGCTTTCCTTTAATACCTGCGGCTCTAAGCTTAATATCTGCCTCCATGAGCATATCCTCAGATAAATCCACTCCCCAAGTCTGCTTAAAAGAAGCACCTATTTCCTTTGTAATATTTCCTGTTCCACAAGCTAAATCTAAATATTCCTCAAAATTTATATTATTATCCCTACAAATGTCCAAAATGACCTTTCCCCAAGCCTTGTAATCCACATCACCTTGAATAAGTTCATCGTAAATATGAGCAAAGTCTTTATAACAATCCATATTTTTTTATTCCCCTCTCCCTCACACCTCTGTGATTATTAAACATTGTTTGCAGTTTAGGAATGCTCTGAATAAACAAATGTCAGTATGCCAGCTTGATTTTTATGAAATTTCTTATAAAAATCACATATAAAATACTATATATATTTATGTTGTAAGTCAACATATATTTATACTTCTATTCGTCTTTTTTCTGTATTTCAGCATTTTTAGGAATAGAAAGTTCTTTTTTTCTTCTTGTCATTATTCCGCCTATTCTTCCTGTTTCCTCTGCCGTAAGTCCGCCCCAACCAAGTTTATCAATTTTTTCACCAAGCCCAAGTTCATCTGCTATTTCATATTTTATTTTTTCTCTTACCTTTTCTAGTGGTGTTAGTTCTCTATTCGATTTAAGTTTTGCTTTAATTACTTTTTTTAGTGGTGTTTTCCCCATTTTTCTACCTCCAGCCAAATACCAATATTATAAATATGTATATATTTTTATTCTTTACATAAAAAAAATATATATGCAAATTTTTTTATATTTATTTAATAAGTACTTAGAATCACGTTTTATTGTGACGGCTTTTGGTATATATTTTACCACAAAAATGCAAACCACCATTAAAAGATAAGTTTCAAGTGATAAGTTAAAATCACTTGAAAAATTTTAGAGACATAAGGTGATCTGTTTGCACAAACCACCTTATATCCCTATATTATTGATTATTCGGCCCTCAGCCGAAAATTTTCCTTAACTCTTAACTATTAACTATTTTTTAGTAAAGGTGGCAACTTACAAAGTGTTCCTTTTCAACCTCTTTAAATTCTGGTCTTTCTTTGAAGCAAATTGGAATTGCATAGCTACATCTTGCAGCAAATCTACATCCTGGTTTAGGATTGATAGGACTTGGAACTTCGCCTTCTAGCTTAATTCTCACCCTAGTTTTCTCAATCTCTGGATCAGGCACTGGAATAGCCGATAATAATGCTTTAGTGTATGGATGAAGTGGGTTTGCATATAAATCATGACTACTTGCAAATTCCATCATAGTACCTAAATACATAACACCTACTCTATCTGAAATATGCTTAACCATTGAAAGATCATGAGCTATAAATAAATATGTGAGACCCATTTCCTTTTGTAATTTTATTAATAGATTCACTATTTGTGCCTGTATTGAAACATCAAGGGCAGAAATTGGCTCATCGCATACTATAAACTCTGGTTCTATAGCCAATGCTCTAGCTATACCAATCCTCTGCCTCTGTCCACCTGAAAATTCATGGGGAAATCTTGAAGCATGCTCTCTATTTAATCCAACATGATCAAGCATTTCATATATCTTTTTAGTTCTCTCTTTGCCTTTATACATTCCATGAATATCGATTCCCTCTGCAATTATATCTCCAACAGTCATCCTTGGATTTAATGAAGCATAGGGATCTTGGAATATTATCTGTGCTTTTTTTGTAAACTCTTTTTTAGCCTTACCTTTTAAACTGTGTATATCTGTACCTTCATATAATACTTGCCCATCTGTAGCTTCATATAACCCAAGCACAGTTCTTCCACAAGTCGTCTTTCCACAGCCAGATTCTCCAACAAGTCCTAATGTTTCACCTTTTCTAATTACAAAACTTACATCATCCACAGCTTTAAGTGTAGATCCAGCTCCAACATTAAAATACTTTTTCAAATTTTTAACTTCAATTAAAACTTCCTTTGAATTGCCTTCTGCCATTACTCTACGCCTCCTGCTTTTATTGGTGACTCAACTTTAGGTGCCATTGGATGTTGCAACCAACAAGAAACTGAATGTGTTTCGGACAATTTAGTCGCCTCTGGCATACCTTCCTTGCATACTTCCATTGCATACTCACATCTTGCGGCAAAAGGACATCCCACTGGTGGTTTTAACAGGTCTGGAGGTGTACCATTCAATGAATATAAAACATCTTTGTTGCCCGCATCAAGTCTAGGAACTGATTGTAGTAGTGCCCAAGTATAAGGATGCTGAGGATTTTTAAAAATCTCCTCTGTATTTCCTCTTTCCACAATGAGCCCAGAATACATTACTTGGATTCTATGTGCAACACTAGCCACAATCCCAAGATCATGTGTAATTAAAACTATAGCTGTGCCAAATTTCACCTGTAAATCCTTCATAAGATCCATAATCTGTGCTTGTATGGTAACATCCAATGCTGTTGTAGGTTCGTCAGCTATTAATATCTTCGGATCACAAGCAAGAGCTATTGCTATCATTGCCCTTTGTCTCATACCACCTGAAAATTGATGTGGATACTGATTTGCTCTTTTTTCCGCATTAGGTATATTAACAACCGCTAGCATTTTCACTGCTTCATTAAATGCTTCCTTTGAACCTAGTCCTCTATGAATCATAATACTTTCAGCAATTTGTTTTCCTATTTTCATGGTTGGATTTAAGGATGTCATAGGATCTTGAAAAATCATGCTTATGTCTCCACCCCTAAGTTTTCTTAGTTCTTTCTCGTTCATTTTAAGTATACTTTTCCCATCGAATGTAATTTCCGAACATTCTTTAATTTCTCCAGGTGGAGTCTGTATAAGTCTCATCAATGCTTTTGATGTAACCGATTTTCCACATCCAGATTCTCCAACTATGGCTAGTGTTTCACTTTTGTTTAGATGAAAACTAACGCCTCTTACAGCTTGAACAACTCCAGCATAAGTATGGTAAGACACTTTTAAATTTTTAACATCTAATATTTTTTCCATTGTTTTACCCCCCCTTACTGTCTCTGTCTTGGATCTAACGCTTCTGATAAACCGTCACCAAGTAGATTAAATGTTAGCATTATTAAACAAATTACTAGTGAAGGCCAAAACAACTGTAGTGGATAAAACATAAGGTTAGTTTGACCACTAGAACAGAGTGCTCCAAGACTTGTGCCTGGAGGTTTAACGCCTAGTCCAATATAACTTAAAAATGCTTCTGCAAAAATGTAGTTGGGTACTGCAAATGTAACATCAACAATCATAACTCCTATAACATTTGGCAATAAATGTTTTAATATTATTCTTGCTGAACTTGCCCCTAATGCATGAGATGCCAAAACATACTCCTGCTCTTTAACTGTCAAGATCTGACCTCTTACAAGTCTTGCCATTCCAACCCAACCAGTTAAAGTCATTGCTATAATTAACGGTATTATACCAGTACTATTCAACACAATTATTACAATTAATACTAAAATTAAATAGGGTATACTATTCAATATTTCAATAATTCTCATCATTATATCATCAACAATTCCTCCGAAATATCCAGATATACCTCCATAAGCTGCACCTATAACAAGTTCAATAGCTGCACCTATTACACCAATTATCATTGATGATCTGGTTCCAATCCAAACCCTTACCCACAAATCTCTACCAAGAGCATCAGTACCAAACCAATGGGATGCGTCTGCACTAGCATTTTGTATTGTATTATCCACACCATTTGTACCAAATGGCCTTAACATTGGTCCAACCACAGCTAAAATAGCAATTATAATTAATAAAATTAGTGAAGCAATTGCTACCTTATTCATTTTCAGTCTTCTCCATGCATCTTGCCAATAAGTAATATTTTTTCTGACTATTTCGTCGGAGTTGTTATTTTCGCATCCAATAATTTTAAATTTTTCCTTTGAAATTTCTGACATTTTTTTCCTCCTATTTTTTGCCACCGCTTAGTCTTATTCTTGGATCTACCAGACCATACAAAATATCTACTGCAAAAACAACTACAATATATACAATTGCAACAAAAATAGTAGTTCCTAATATAACTGAATAATCTCTATCAGTTATGGATGAAACAAAATATCTTCCGATTCCAGGTATAGAAAAAATGGTTTCTATAACGAAGGTTCCAGTTATAATTCCTGCAATCTGTTGCCCAAGTATCGTAATGGCAGGTAAAATAGCATTTCTTATAACATGTTTCCAAACTAAAACAACTTTAGAAACCCCTTTAGCTTCTGCTGTCATTATATAATCTTGTCCTAAAACATCAATACAACTAGATCTCATATATCTAGCATAAACTGCAATAATTCCCAAACTCAAGGAAAGTGCAGGTAAAATCGAATGTGTAAAGTCTCCCCATCCAGAAGTTGGAAGTATTTCAAATTTTACTGAAAAGAAGTATTGTAACAACGCTGCCAAAACAAAAGATGGTATGGCTATACCTAAAATAGCTATGATCATTACAAGATGATCCTGCCAGTGATTTTTTTTAAAAGCCGCTAAAATTCCAAATATCATTCCTACAACCACAGCAAAAAACAATGCTTCAATACCAAGTTTCGCTGATACAGGTGCTCTTTGTGCTATAATGCTATTTACTGTTAAACCAGGATATGTGTAAGACTCACCTAAATCCCCGTGTAATACTAGATTTTTCATAAATAGTTCGTATTGAGTTAACAGTGGTTTATCTAACCCATATTTAATATTTAGATTCTTTTTAGTCTCAGGTGGTAACCTTTTTCCGCTAGAAAACGGATCACCAGGTATAGAATGCATCATAACAAAAGTCAACGTAATAACTACCCAAGTGGTTATTATCATATAACCAAATCTTTTCAGTGTATACTTCAGCATCTTCATTCCTCCTATATAAAGTATATTACGGCAGAGACAATGTCTCTGCCGCAATATTTTTAATATCTATAAAATTATTTTGTTTTCCCTGCAATATAAGCATATTTGAATTCTATATTTCTTGGACTACTTGGTGAGAATACTGGTGTTTGAGCACCCTTCACATATTTTTCTAAGAATATACTTTCGTTCATACTATAAGTTGGTGCAATAGCTGCATCTTTATTTATCAAAATTTCTTCTGCTTGCTTAAAGTCAGCAAGTCTCTTAGTTTGATCCTTCTCAACCTTTGCATCTTCTATAAGTTTATCATATTCAGGATTTGAATAACCGTTTGTAGTTGCAGCTGCTGGTGTTTCCCACATATCCATAAATGTCATTGGATCATTATAGTCAGCAGACCACATTGAACCACTTTGCATTTGATATTTTAAATCTGCTTCGTTTTGTAAAAATTGTTTCCACTCCTTGTAATCAACCTGTAATGTTACACCAAGTTTTGTTTTGAACATATTAATTAAGAAGTCTCCTTCTTTTTTATGCTTTTCATCTGTTCCTGCTTCTTGATCATGAATAACTACTTTACTTAAATCAGTACTCATTCCAAGTTCTTTTAAACCTTCTTGGAATAATTTTTTAGGATCTTGTTTACTCTCTTTTAATGAAACATTAGCTTTAGTTTTATATGAATCAGTTCCAATTTGAACTGCTTTTGGAACCCAACTATAAGAAGTTTCTCCAACTCCATATCCTAGTGTCTTCAAATAATCTTCTCTATTAACAGCAAGTGAAATAGCTTTTCTAATTTTAGCATTTGTTAACAGTTTGTCACTATCTTTTGCATTAAATAGCAAGTATGCATTAGCTGAAGTCGCTGCAGTCAATTGGTTAAATTTGCCACTCTTTTTGAATTTATTTACCCATTCAGGTTGAGCTGAATCAGCAGCATCAATTTCTCCACTTTGAAGTGAGTTTAACATAGTATTACCATCTGCCATAAATTTCATTGTTACTGTATCAAGTTTTACATCTTTTTTATCCCAATAATTATTATTTTTAACAAGTTCAATTTTATCTCCACTTACCATAGACGCAATTTTAAATGGTCCATTATAAACTAGTGAAGCCGCTGTGGAACCATATTTGTCTCCAGCTTTAGCAACTACATCTTCTCTTAATGGAATAAAGAATTTGAAGTTAAGTAATTTTGAAAAATATGCACATGGATGACTTAACTTTATTACTAAAGTCTTAGAATCTGTTGCACTTACTCCTAATTTATCCAGTGGTAACTTTCCACTATTTACAGCATCGATGTTTTCAATTCCAGCCCCTGCAAGGAGATATTCATATTCTGAAGCTGTTTTTGGATCAACTGCTCTTCTAAGTGCATATACATACTGGTCTGCTGTAACTGCTTTACCATCTGACCATTTGCTATCTCTTAGATTAAACGTCCATGTAAGACCATCCGCAGATGTACTCCATTTGGTTGCACCAGCTGGAACAACAGTATCTTTACCGTTTTTAGTTTCATCTCTAGCAAGAGCTTCCATTGTTTCTGTTAGCACCCATGCTGAATAACCATCAGTGGATTTTGATGAATCAAGTGTTTTAACATCTGCCGCTGGAATCTCTACATTAAGATGCTGCACCTTATCAGGTGTAGTAGTTTCAGTGCTTGAACTTGATGAATTTCCGCAGCCAGATAGTGCTACTGTTGAAACTACTGCAACAGAAAGTACTACTGTTAATAATTTCTTGTTTTTCATAGATTTGCCCCCTAAAATTTTGTTGTTATAAAATGTAAAAGTTAAACCTTTATTGTAAAATCTAACTATATTACCAGAGTAACCAGGAAAACTTATAACAGTACAGTATATTTTGTACCCAAAGCTAAAAAATTATTATTTATTATTTTATAAAAACATAAAGTTTAAAAATTATTATTATCATATTAAATTTCTTTTGATAATCATTATGTTTTTTGTCTATAAAAATATTCTTTTAATAATTTTTTCAAATATATTTTGTTGATTTCTAAATACTTTTCACTAAATTCATATTAAATTCATTTTTATAATATTAGCATAAATAATAAAACCGTGTCAATCCAAAATTTGTCTAATAACCACAATTAGGCTATATTATTATTACATTTTGTATTTTGCCTTATATATTTTTATAGTTTTATTAACATATATGCGCATATTTTATCTTTTTATTAATAAATTTATAATATATTTTCACAATTTAAGTATTTTAGTTTTTACTATTTCTATATGCTTATTATTATTCCTGGATAATGGGTATTATTATGTTATAAAATCCAACTAAATATCATCTAAATGTAAAAAACTATACACTTTTACAAGCTAAAGCTATATAATAAAATGTGAGATATTTTAAAATTATTAATACTGATATTTTAATGCAGAAAAGAACAATTATATATAAGGAGGATTCTATGAGCATTTTTAAAGGAAGCGGAGTGGCTATTATAACACCATTCACTAGTACTGGAGTTAATTTTCAAAAACTTGATGAATTGATTGAATGGCAAATAAAAGAATATACTGATGCAATTGTAGTTTGTGGAACTACTGGTGAGGCCTCAACAATGACTCTTGAAGAAAAGAAACAAGTAATAAAATTTACAACTGATAAAGTTAACAAGAGAGTACCCGTAATCGCAGGCACAGGCAGTAACAATACAAATGAAAGTATATCCATGAGTAAGTGGGCAGAAAGTATTGGTGTTGATGCTGTCCTTGTAATAACCCCTTACTATAATAAAACCACGCAAAATGGATTATTTCAGCATTTTAAAGCAATAAACGATGCTATAAATATACCAATAGTGCTTTACAATGTTCCTAGTAGAACTGGAATGAATATAAATCCAGAAACTCTGCTTAAACTTAGCCCATTAAAAAATGTAGTAGCAATTAAAGAAGCCAGTGGCAATTTAAGTCAAATATTGAAAATGAAGTTTCTATGCAAAGATAGATTTGATATTTATTCAGGTAATGACGATCAAATTGTACCTATTTTATCTATAGGTGGTATGGGTGTTATTTCAGTTTTAGCCAATGTAATACCTAAAGATGTTCACAACATGGTAACTTATTACCTTAATGGTGATACTAAAAAAGCTCTATCTCTACAATTAAGTACATTTTCATTGACTAGTGCCTTATTCGTAGAAACTAATCCTATACCCGTTAAAACAGCTATGAATTTATTATCGCATAATGTGGGTCCCCTTAGACTACCTCTGTGCGATATGGAAGAAAAAGATCTTAAAATTTTAAAGTCGGCACTTATTGACTACGGATTTACATTAGAGGAGGCTTAATTTTATGGTTAAAATATTATTAGTTGGATGTGCTGGAAAGATGGGAAAGATGATTACTGAATGTTCAGAGAAATTTAATGGTGCTGAAGTTGTAGCTGGAATCGATAGACTTTCTAATTCATCATTAAGCTTTCCAGTATTTAAAAGTATAAACGACTGCACTATCCCCGTAGATGTAGTTTTAGATTTTTCAAGACCAGATGCTCTGGGCAGTATTTTAGACTTTGGAAGTTCAAAAGAAGTTCCTATTATTCTATGTACAACAGGCTACACTGAAGAACAAATCAATAAAATAGAAGCCTTCAGTAAAAGCAATGCAATATTCCGTTCAGCAAACATGTCAATCGGAATTAACGTAATCAATAATATTTTGAAAAATATAAGTGCCTTGTTATATGATGATTTTGATATAGAAATTATTGAGAAACACCACAATCAAAAAGTTGACGCTCCAAGCGGAACAGCTCTTCTTCTTGGTGATACAATAAAAAATACAATAAGTGAAAAAACAAATTATGTACATGGCAGAAATGGAATTCATAAGAGGGATCACTCTGAAATAGGTGTTCATTCTATACGTGGTGGCACTATTGTCGGTGAACACGAAATATTATTTGCAGGTGTTGGTGAAACAATAGAAATTAAACATACAGCCCTTTCAAGAGAAGTTTTCGCAGTAGGCGCACTTAAAGCCTCTTTATTTATGGCTGGTAAAACTAAGGGACTTTTTAACATGGATAATGTACTAAAAATATAAAAATTTGAGTACTTCCAGTCTTAAATTACAATATACAAGTTTATAATTGTTATAAAGAGGAAAGCAAGTAGTTTTGCAAATACAAAACTACTTGCTTTCCTCTTTATTTATTAATACTTTAAACAAACTCCTGTTTTTTTCCTTATTTTTGTACATATGCATTAACAAAATATACTTGATCCATAGGTGTTCTGTATACACCCTTTACATAATCTTTAGTGCATACAACTACAGTTCTTTCATATAGTGGTACCACTGGCATATCCTTTAACAATATATCCTGTGCTTGATGTAATTCTGTAAATCTCTTAGTAACATTTGTTTCAAGTTTAGCATCAGCTATAAGTTTATCATAATCCTTATTACTATAACCTGCTATATTATTTCCACTTGTAGTGGTCCACATATCAAGAAATGTCATTGGATCTGAATAATCTGCAGTCCAACCATTCCTAGAAAATACATAATCATGGATAGTCGTATTACTAAGTTGAACTTTTCTTTCAACAGCTCTAAGTACTACATTTATATTAAGATTTTTCTTAATCATATTCTGAACAGCTTCTGCAACATTTTGATTTTTTTCAGCAGAATTATAAAGAAGTTCTAAATCAGGGAATCCCCTTCCCTCTGGATATCCAGCATCTGATAACAATTTTTTAGCTTGTGTTAAATCCGCTGTGGACTTATAGTAATTTTTTTGTTTAAAATCTTTCCCGTCTGGTCCAACTATTCCCTTAGGAACAAAACTAGTCGCTGGATTTTCTCCACTTTTTGTTATATCCTTAACCAATGATGTCCTGTCAATGGCTAAAGATATTGCTTTTCTTACATTTACATTTTGCATAACTTTTGCTGCATTTGGACTAATCTTTGTTGCTTTAGCAATATCTAAGTTAAAAGCATAATATTCAACTCCAAGGGTTGGATACGTCTTTGCTTTACCTTGTTTTAAAAGCGAAGTTGTCTGTTGTACAGGTGGTGTGTCAATTATATCTATTTGACCTGTTTGATATGCTGACATATAACTTGTTACATCATCATAAACTGACAAATTTAACTTTTCAAGTTTCACCTTATCTTTATTCCAATAGTATTTATTTTTCACAAGCTCAAATCTTTCCTTTGGAAGCCACTTTTTAAGAGTAAAAGGTCCATTCGAAATATAGGTTGCCGCATTTACAGCCCAATCGTTAGGATGAGCTTCAATAACATCTTGCCTAACTGGCATATAAGTTTGAAATGCCATTAATGACAGGAAATATGGCGTTGGATTTTCTAATTTTACATCCAATGTATAATTATCAGTTGCCTTAACACCAACTTGATCCTTTGTAGCTGATGCCACTCCAGGTGTTTTCTTATCTGCACTCAAAGTGCTCTCATTATATCATTGCCCGTTTTTAAGATAAAAAAGCTGATATGCATAATCAGAAGCTGTTTCAGGAGCTAGTGCCCTTTTCCAAGCATACTCAAAATCTTTTGCAGTAACTGGTTTTCCATCTGACCATTTTGAATTTTTCCTTAAATGAAATACATAATGCCTTCCGCCGTCAGAAATGGTATAGGATAAAGCAACCCCAGGGTGTGGTTTATTGTTTGAATCTACGTCTTCAAGCCCCTCAAATGCATTTGCAACTACATTTGACCCTTCTACTGAGCTATTCAGCCCTGGGTCAATAGTCTTAGGTTCTGACCCAAGGTTATATGTTATCTTCTGTTCAGTAGTAGATGTTGATTTAGTGCTTCCACACCCAGTAAATACCGTTAATACAAGTAATGGTGCCATTACTAAAGAAATAAATTTAACCTTTTTGTTTTTTATCATTTAGAATCCCCCTTAAATATTATTTAGTATAAGTGGCATACAACCTTATGTTCACCACCAAAATCATTAAGTTCTGGTGATACTTGAGAGCAAACGGTCATAGCAAATTTACATCTAGTCCTAAATCTACAACCACTTGGTGGGTCTATTGGTGACATTACCTCACCTTCAAGCATAATTCTTTTATTGTCTACAGCCATATCTGGATCTGGAATGGGTATTGCTGAAAGTAATGCTTTTGTATATGGATGTAATGGATTTTTGTATAATTCATTGCTCTTTGCTATCTCTACTAATTTTCCTAAATACATAACACCTATTTTAGAAGATATATGTTTTACCATAGACAAATCATGTGCAATAAATAAATAAGTAAGTCCTAATTCATTCTGCAAATCCTCAAGCATATTTACAATTTGTGCTTGTATTGATACATCTAGTGCAGAAATAGGTTCATCACAAACTATAAATTCAGGTTGCACAGCAAGTGCTCTTGCTATACCAATTCTTTGCCTTTGGCCCCCCGAAAATTCATGTGGATATCGACTTGCATGATCATTATTTAGTCCAACCTTATTTAATAAATATTGAACCATCTTATTTCTCTCATTCTTATTCATAAGCTTATGGATAAGAATAGGTTCACCTATTATACCCCCTACTGTCATTCTTGAATTCAAAGATGCATAAGGGTCTTGAAATATCATCTGCATTTTTTTTCTATAAGGTAACATTTTTTTGGCTTTTAGTTTTGAAATGTCTGTGCCTTCGTATATTATCTCACCACTTGTAGGTTCATGAAGTTTTAATATTGTTCTTCCTATAGTTGTTTTTCCACAACCTGATTCTCCTACAAGTCCTAAGGTTTCCCCCTTTCTAATGGTAAATGATACCTCATTCACTGCCTGCACATAGCTCTTTGGTTTTATAAACCCACCATTGTTTATAGGAAAGACCTTTGATAATTTTTTTATTTCTAGCAATAACTTCTCGTCACTCATTAACTCCTCCTCCCCTCTACCTTTTGATGAATTTTAGGAGCACCAGGATGGTTTAGCCAGCAAGCTGAAAAGTGATTTTCATTAATCTCATAGTTGTCTGCTCTTTTGTCCATGCATACTTTCATTGTATAATCGCATCTTGCTGCAAATGGACATCCCTTCGGTGGATTTAAAAGATCAGGTGGGTTACCATCAATAGGCTTAAGCCTTTCCTTTGTTTCCATTTTAAGATTTGGAATACTTCTTAAAAGCCCCCACGTATAGGGATGATTTGCATTATAAAAAATATCTCTAACAGTACCGCTTTCAACTATAACTCCACCATACATAACATTTATTCTTCTACACAAGTCTGCTGCTACCCCTAAATCGTGAGTTATAATTATAATTGACATGTTTAGTTTTTGTTTTAATTCCTTCATAAGCTCAAGTATTTGAGCTTGAATTGTAACATCTAAAGCCGTAGTGGGCTCATCTGCAATAAGCAACTTTTGTTTACATACAAGTGCCATGGCAATCATAGCTCTTTGCCTCATCCCACCCGAAAATTCATGTGGATATTGGTTTATTCTCTTCTCAGGACTTGTTATGCCAACAAGCTTTAACATATCTATAACTTGTTCTCTAGCTTCTTTTTTACTAATATTTTTATGCCTAATAAGAGGCTCCATAAGTTGATTTCCAATAGTAAAAACAGGATTTAATGAAGTCGTTGGATCTTGAAATATCATCCCTATTTCATTACCACGAATTTTTTCCATTTCCCTTTCGGAAAGTTTAATTAAATCCTTTCCTTCAAATATTACTTCTCCAGATTCTATCTTGCCATTTTTCTCAAGTAATCTCATAACCGTCATCATTGTTATGCTTTTTCCACTACCTGATTCCCCGACAACGCCTATAGCTTCACCCTTATATAAGTCAATTGAAACTCCCCTTACTGCCTTTACTTCTCCAACATGTGTATGAAATGATGTATATATATCATTAATTTGCAATAACTTTTCCATAACCTTCCTCCCACTACCGTCTCATTTTAGGATCTAGTGCATCTCGTAAACCATCACCCACTAAATTAAAAGCTAACATAGTTATACATATGGCCATTGACGGGAAAAACAATTGATATGGATATATTTGATATCCTCCCAATGCGTCAGAAGCCAGTGTTCCCCATGATGCAAGTGGTGGTGCAATTCCAAGTCCAATGAAGCTTAAAAATGCTTCTTGAAATATAGCATCTGGAACAGAAAGCGTAAGTGTAACAATTATCGGCCCTAAACAATTTGGTATAAGATGTTTCAAAAGTATCCTTATAGGTGACGCACCTATAGTTTTTGCAGCTAAAACAAATTCTTGTTCTTTAAGTGATATTATCTGACCCCTCACAATTCTAGCCATGGTTACCCAAAATGAAATTGCAAATGCTATTATAATACTTTTTAGTCCTGGTCCAAGAATTACCATTATCAATATTACATAAATAGTAATAGGAATTGAAAATATAGCTTCCACTGCCCTCATCATTATATTATCAACTGTTCCTCCTATAAAGCCTGATATTCCTCCATAAACCACACCTATAAATATACTTAACAAACTTGCAGCCAACGCTATTGTAAGCGATATTCTAGCCCCCATTAGTACTCTTACAAATAGATCTCTTCCGAATTTATCTGTTCCAAGCAAATGTTTAATACTAGGTGATGAATTAGCATTAGGTAGATCTTGATTTGTAAATCCATATCTAGATAACATAGGCCCAAATATAGCAGAAACTACAACTATTAGGATTACTATCATTCCAAACATTGCTACTTTATTCTTAGCAAGCCTTTGACTAACATCTCTCCAATAGCTAATACTTGGCCTTGCCACCTGATTATCATTTTTTTCTTCTTTTGGTACTAATTCAAACATATCTTTAGAAGATTCCATTTATTAGCCTCCTAACTCTCAAGTTTAATACGAGGATCAATCAATACATATAAAATGTCAACTACGAAATTTGCGGAAACAAGTATTACGCATAATAGCACTGTGACTCCAAGTGTCGTAGTATAATCTCTGCTAGATATACTCGTGACAAATTCTCTGCCAATTCCAGGAATTCCAAATATAGATTCAATTACGAAACTGCCTGTAAGTACTGCCGCCGTCATTGGCCCTAAAAATGTCACAACTGGTATTAATGAATTTTTGAGTGCATGTTTCATTATAATTGTGCTCTTTGAAAGCCCTTTTGCCCTAGCCACTTTAATATAATCTTGACTTAAAACGTCTATTAAACTCGAACGGACAAGTCTTGCAACAAAAGCCATTATATAGCTCCCAAGCGCTACTGTAGGTAATACGTAATTTGCAGGTCCGTCAAATCCTACTGCCGGAAACCACGCAAACTTTACCGCAAAAAAATAAATAAATACCGTTGCTATAACAAAATTAGGTACAACCACACCAGCAGTTGATAATATCATACATAAATTGTCAAAAAAAGTTCCTTGCTTTATTGCTGCCATTATTCCCATAGACATTCCAACTAAAATAGCAAAAGCTAGAGCATAAATGCCTAATTTTGCCGATGTGGGGAATGCATAAGCAATAACTTCATTTACACTTCTACCTTCTGACATCATAGAAGGACCTAAATATCCATGAACTAGGTTAGTCAAATAAGTTGTATACTGAGCTCCTATTGGCTTATCTAACCCAAATTTTGCTTTAAGATTTGCCTCTACTGAGGCTGGAAGCTTATGATCCTCAGTAAATGGCCCACCAGGAATAGCATGCATCATAAAAAATGTCATTGTAATTACAACCCATATAGTTGCTATGCTTACCAAAAGTCTTTTTAGAATATACTTAACCATATTTTTACTCCACTTTATATTGTATTTTAATACTTAAATATCTAATTATAATTTAATAAATATTATCACATCATTTCTCTATCGTCAATTAAATCAGCTCTAATAAATGGTGATTTTCTTATGTATATCAACTGCATTTTCTATAATATATTATTAATTTATTAATAATATATCACTATTTTTATTATTTTGTATATTTCACAAAGTATTTAGATATGTTTAATACGAATTTATGATATATTTAAAAATAAATAAAAAAATATCTGTATCAAAATGATTTTAATCATTTTGATACAGATATTTTTTTCATTTACCTTCTTTTAAGTTCCATTTCAACTCTATCAAGTGCTTCCTTCAATATTTCAATACTACAAGCATAAGATATCCTTATATGTCCTTCTCCACCAGTCCCAAATGCACTACCAGGAACCACCGCAACTTTAGCTTTATTAAGTAATCTATCACAAAATTCTTCACTCTTTTGAGAAAATTTTTCAATTGATGGAAATACATAAAATGCACCTTTGGGTAATGTAACAACAAACCCCATATCCTTAAGTCTTTTATATACATAGTCTCTTCTCTTAATAAATTCATTTTTCATAAAGTTTGCTTGCTCTGAGCAACTTTTTAATCCTTCAAGTGCACCATATTGGACTATAGATGGTGCACAAGACACATTATATTGGTGAACCTTTACAATTGACCCTATGTATTTTTTAGGAGCGCATACGTACCCAATCCTGAGACCTGTCATTGAGAACATCTTGGAAAATCCACTTACAAGTATTGTTCTTTCTTTTAAATCTTTGCATTGAGCAATAGAATAATACTTATCTTCAAAACAAAGCGAGCTATACATTTCATCAGTAACTATTATAATATCTTCATCCTTTAAAATTTTGTATAGCCTATCCCTATCACTTTTACTAAGAATAGCCCCTGTTGGATTACATGGGTATGAAATAACTATAATCTTTGGTTTTTCACATTTAATAGTATGAATTAGCTTTTCAAAATCAATTGAAAAATCATTCATATTTAAATCATAGTTTATTATTTCACCCCCCACAAGTTTAATGCAGGCCTCGTAAGCAGGATACGCAGGGTTTGGGATTAATACCCTATCCCCATGATTTATAAACGTTGTGAACACGTCCATGAGTCCCTCACTGCCACCAACGGTCAAACATGTCTCATCAGAGCTATAATTTATATTCTGAGTCTTTAAAAATTTGCTTATTTCATCCCTTAATTCTAATATACCTTCATTTGAAGTATAACCAGTTTTATTTGAATTTAACGCATTAATAATTGCTTCTTTTGCTTTTGCTGGTACAGGAAAATCAGGCTGACCTAATGTAAGTGAAATAGCTCCATGAACTTTTCCTACTTTATTATAGAATTTTCGAATGCCCGATAACTCTACACTAGCCACTTTCCTAGATATTTTAGTTTCTTCCATTCACTTCACCTCAATAAACTATTTTTTTCAATTTTAATTTGCCTCTAAATATTCAGTCCATTCTGTGGTATAATTCTCATAGGATTTTCTCCTTTAGTTTTTTTGTTTCGTCAAAACATTTTAACACGAATAAGGATGAAATTCCTAATTTATTTTAGTATAGAATCCTTTAAAGTTCAATATCTAAGGTTATTGCTTATGGAATCTAATGTAGGCATCTTACTTAACTTTTAAAGTGAAATTTATACAAAGGCAGATTTTATAATAGTTATCAAGAGGAGGAATTTTATAAATGAATTATGATTTAACTGATCCATACGAAATTGCAAGATACATTAAAGAAGCAAAAAAATCTACACCTGTTAAAGTTTACATAGATGGTGACCTTAGTAATTGTTCACCTGAAAATATAGACATATACGGTTCTGGTAATTTTTATGTTCTGTTTGGTGAAAGTTCCACTGTATCAGAATTTATTGTAAGCAATAAAGAAAAGATTAAAAAATTCAGATTAGAGCAAGACAGGAGAAATTCTGCTATACCTCTTATGGATATAACTGGAATAGACGCACGAATTGAACCAGGTGCAATTATTAGGGACAAAGTTACCATAGCCAAGAATGCTGTTATTATGATGGGGGCTGTAATAAACATAGGTGCTGAAATAGGCGAAGGCTCAATGATTGACATGAACGCAGTGGTTGGTGCAAGAGGCAAGATTGGAAAGAGAGTTCACTTAGGTGCAGGCGCTGTTGTTGCTGGTGTGCTTGAACCGCCAAGTAAATCTCCTTGTGAAATTGGAGATGATGTTCTTATCGGCGCTAATTCTGTTATTTTAGAAGGGGTTAAAATAGGAAATGGCTCTGTTGTTGCAGCTGGTTCTGTAGTTGTGTCAGATGTTCCAAGCAATGTAGTTGTTGCAGGAACTCCTGCTACAATCATAAAAAACGTTGATGATAAAACCAAAAGCAAAACAAAACTTATGGATGACCTTAGAAAATAGTTAACAGTTAAGAGTTAAAAGTTAAGAGTTATGGAAGACTTTTCTGCTGGCGCAGAAAAGTCAATTAATAATTATATTGCCTCAAGGCAATATTTACTTCAAATAGTTATAATCAAAAATAAACCATAATAATATGATTCATTAATTGATTATGAGGGTAGTATGGCAATACTCGTGAAAAAGGCTATTCGAGCTAGCTTTAGAAAGACTTAAGTTCCCATTTGTTAAATTACGTTAAGAAACTTTTATTGTCTGAGCGATAGCGAGTTTAAAAGTTTTAGTAATTTGACAAATGGGAACCTTAGTCTTTCTTAGAGAAGCGAGTAGCCTCTGAACGTGTTTTGCCATACTACCCTCATTTGCATTCAATGCAATCACTTGTTACATAGCATTTTTATTAACTGGGCTCATCTTGTAATCTTCTTCACTAAAATTTTCATCCACATGTAAAATGTCATTTTCAGCATCCTTATTTACTTTTTCCATCTTAGAAATGGAAACTTCATATGCAATTTTCTTTAATACTTCTTCCTCTGAAACTTTTTTCTGATATTCCCTACTCTGAAGCCTTCCCCATATTCTTATATTGTCACCAACCTTTAAAGTTTCTGAGAATCTTGAGTTTCTTCCCCATGCTATAGTTGGTATGTAGTCTGATTTGTTATAAGCTCTATTTACAGCCAGTAACATATCAGCTATTTCCCTTCCAAAAGGGGTAGTTCTGTAAATTGGTTTTTTGCATATAAATCCATCTAAATATATTTGATTTGGGTTTTTGCTTTTTTCAATACGTGGCTCAATATTTCTTGCAAATACTGTTAATATTAATCTATTTGCCCCATCAACAAATTTATTATAGGATCTCAATTGTCCTTCAACAATAAGTTCCCTTCCCTCGGTTAAATCCATGCCGTTTATTAATCTCTCTGATACAGTAACAAAAAGTTTATCCTTTGTATCACTTAGCCTTTGAACATCCAAATTAAATGTATAAAACCCCTCTCCATACATTTCATGACTAAACTTAAGCTTAGATGATATAGTCCCCTCTAAATAAAGCTTGTTATTCAACATTAAACTGTCCATCATAATCCCCTCTCCCTTAGTTTTATAAGTACACTTATAAATACTGTTTATGCTGGCATTTTATAACTATAATTTGTGATGAATTATTATTTTAAACATTAGCAGTAGATTTAAAATATAATCCTTAACATAATATATTAATAATCCCATTTAATATTACCACGTATTTCCATTATAATATATTTTTAACTCAACTTACAATAGATTATTTAATTATTTGTCTTCCACTTTCATCTAAAATGTAATTTTCTTTGTAAATCAGGTCAGAAACTTTCATAAAACTATACCCCTGGCTTTTAAGCTTTTTAATCAACATAGCTACAGTCTTGGGTGTATATTTACCAGAATTATGGAATAAAATTATAGAACCATTTTTTATATTTTTAATTACTCTATTGTATTCAATCTGATATCCCTCATTCTTCCAATCTATACTATCTGCGTCCCATTGAATACATTTATGATTTGTGGCTTCTACAACTTTGACACTGTTACTATTATAGGTACCCTCTGGAAATCTAAATAGGCTTGTCTTAATTCCAGTCACCCCCATTATCTTAGCATCTGCTGAACTTATTTCTCTTAATATTTGTTCTTTTGAGAGTTTCGTAAACTCTTTATGACTATCAGAGTGGTTCCCTATCTCATGCCCCATACTAGCTATTAATCTTGCGTCCTGAGGATATGCCTCTACCCATTTACCTATAAGAAAAAAAGTAGCTTTAACATCTTCTTTTTTTAAAATATCCAAGATTGGTTTAGTGTTATCACCCCCCCAACTTGTATCAAAGGTTATTGCAATTTTTTTATCTTTTGTCTCTACTGAGTAAATGGGAATTGCCTTTTTTTCAAATATAAAAGTACTCTTTGCATTTTTTTCGATGATTAAAGCGGCAATTAGTACCAATATTATTATAGCCAGTCCAATTAAATATTTTTTTATTAATCTTCTCTTTATTATAATTATGTGCATTAACCTAACCTCCAAAATATATTCTCCCCTTTTATCTATATTCCCGAGATCAAGGTTTATTACTTTATAGATTTATTTCAATGTTTTTTGTGTTATAATATATTATAATTATTATAATGAGGGGGAAAGAAGATGTTTGACGATACACTAGAACTTGCTGAAAACAAACTTCTTTTAATATATATATTAGAGCAAATTAAACTACCTATTTCAAAAAATCAATTTACAGAAATTGTACTTGAAAATAATCTAATTAATTATTTTACTCTTCAACAATATATATCAGAACTTATCACCGCTGGTTTTACGGAATATAACGAAGTTGATGGAAAACACAGACTTGCCGTTACTTCTAAGGGTCACAAGGTGCTTAGTATGTTTACAAACAGATTATCACAAGACAAAATCAATGTTGTGGATTCATACATTAAAAAAAATATCAGTACAATAAGACATAAAATAGATATAACTGCTGATTACACCATAGCAAATAATAATAGCTTTACCGTAAACTTAACAGCTTTAGAAAATGATATTGCTCTAATAGATTTAAAAATCAATGTTGTATCAAATAAACAGGCACGGGATATTTGTACAAAATGGAAAAACAATTCTTCAGACTTGTATACAAAAATAATTAAAATATTAATAGATGACTAAGAGAGAAGCATTCCACTTGGTTCTCTCCCTATTGATATTTTTTTTCTGCTATCTTCTTCTATATTTATACAAAAAATGATATTATTGTAGTTATCTCCTACATAAACATTTCCCTTGTATTTTAAAATTCCCCGTGGCATCCCACCTATTTCCACTCTCTTTAACTCTGTACATTTATTTAAATCAACAACACTAATAGTTCCATCTCCAAAATTAGATACAAAACAAAGATTCTGTTCTATATACATATCTACAGGTGTATTACCAACAGGTATTCTGTATAAAATTCTAAAATCTTTTGAGGAAACTATGCTTATACTTCCACATTGATCTGAACCTATGTTACTTTCACATATATATATATCCTTGCCATCAATACTAAATACAGCCTTGGTTGGATAATTTCCTACCCTTATATGCCGCACCTCATTATCCTTGCCATAATCAGCTACAGTAATGCTATTACTATTCATATTTGCTGTTACCATTATTTGTTTTTGTTTGCATAAATCAATACTATGTGGCATATCTTCACATGAAATTTGTTCTTCAATCTGATTTTTTTTCAAATTATATTGTATTATTTTATTTGAATCACCACATATAACATAGGCTAAATCTCCGCATACTTTAACATCATTGCAATTCATACCCACAAAAAAATCATTTATAATCTTACCTTCTTTAATATTTACAATTGAAAGCGAATTGCTGTAATTGTTTGCAATTAATAAATTATCCTTATATGCACATATACCATGTGGACCCATTCTATCTGAATGTGATAAATTTAAATTTATCCTATGAGTTTCTTCAAACATATCTACATCAATAATAGATATACTGTCCGAATAAGTATTACATACAAACAAACTATTTCTCAATCTACCTCGCCTCCATCAATATTATAGTATGTATAATATTGAATTTGTGTCCTCACCTTATTGACATTATCTGAAATTTTGTTATATTGTTTATATGGTGAAACCGTAATACAATCTTAGATTATGTGTTTAGGCATGGAGAAAATAAATTATCATACAGATTATTTATTTCTCAATGATTTATCATGAAAGGTGGTGTTTATATGTATACATACACACCGAAAGGTGTTTGTTCGAGGAAAATAAACTTTGACGTTGTAGATAATAAAATAACAAAACTTTCTTTTGTCGGAGGATGTGAAGGAAATCTTATGGGTATTTCCAGATTAGTGGAAGGACTTGAAGTTGAAGATGCTATTGAACGTCTAAAAGGCATTGATTGTAGCGGAAAAGGAACCTCTTGTCCCGATCAATTTTCAAAAGCACTACTTTCTATAAACGAGTTAAAAGTTAATAGTTAATAGAGAATAGTTAAAATGCCTTTCATAATTGGTTAAATAACTTTTTAACTAAAGGGGCATATATATTTGATTTACTCAAATATATACGCCCCTTTTCTTTAATTTTCTTAGATTTTTCCGCCTCAGCGAAAAATCTTCCTTAACTTGTCACTTGAAACTTGTCACTTGGCGAAGCTTGTGAATCTTGTTTTATTATAGTTGAATTTCTTCAAAAACTTCTGTCATAATATCAAGTGCGACATCAATATCTTCTTTAGTAACATTTAGTGGCGGAAGAAGTCTAACAACTCCATCTCCTGCTGTTATAAGTAAAAGTTTTTTTTCAAAACATTTATTTGTAAACATCTTATTGTCAATATTAAGTTTTATTCCAATTAAAAGTCCCATACCCCTAATTTCTTCTATACAATTATATTTTTCTTTTAAATTATTTATTTTTGATTTTATATATTCGGCCTTTTCATCTACACCATCAATTATTTTTCCATCAATAAGTTCATTCAAAACGCAAAATCCAATTGCTGTACCAAGTGGATTTCCACCAAACGTATTCCCATGATCTCCAGGTACAAAAGCCTCAGCTGCCTTTTCAGTTGCAAGTACTGCTCCTATAGGAAAGCCTGCTCCAAGTGCCTTAGCCATACATACTACATCAGGCACTACGCCATATTTTTGATATGTAAATAACTTTCCACTTCTTCCTATTCCACATTGTACTTCATCAAATATTAGCAGTGCATCATGTTCATTACAAAGATTTCTAACTTTCTTTAAGAATTCTTTGTCAGCACAGATAATTCCACCCTCACCTTGAATAGGCTCAAGAATAACCGCACAAGTATCATCATTTATCTTAATGGTGATATCTTCTATATCATTAAATTTTGCGCTACTAACATTACCAATTAAAGGCTTGAAGTCCTCTTGATATTTAGGCTGTCCAGTTACTGATAATGACCCCATTGTTCGTCCATGAAAAGAATTATCCATATAAATTATTTCATTCTTAGCACCATTATTTTTAGCAGACAATTTACCATATTTCCTACCAAGTTTTAGAGCGGTTTCTATTGACTCAGTTCCACTGTTACAAAAAAATACTTTCTGATGATCAGAATTATCACATAATTTTTTAGCTAAATTCATAGCATTTTCATTCCAATAATAATTAGATATATGCATAAGTTTTTCTGATTGGTTTTTTATAGTCTCAACTATTTTAGGATTACAATGACCTAAACAGTTTACCGCAACACCAGACACAAAATCTATATATTCTACTCCGCCCTTATCAAAAAGCCTTGTTCCTTTTCCTTTATCAAAAACCACATCAAGTCTTCCATAAGTATTCATTATATTTGTTTCTAACATTATCATCAAACTCCTTTTTTCTATATAATAGGTCTCAAAACCATTGTTTATATTCAAGTACCTACCCTGTAGTTTATATGTATAATTATACACATAATAATATAATTATTCAATATTTTTGTTTGAATTTCTTATTTTCCTTGAATAATTATTATATATTATGTATAATTATAATAAAGTTCAAGACATGGCAGCCGATAATTATGATTAGTGATAGTTATGCAGCTGGTAGCGAATGGATAAAGTGAAACTTAATTGGAGTGATAGTTATGATAAAAGTAGGCATTATTGGAGCAACTGGGTATTCTGGTGCAGAACTTACTAGATTACTTTATAGCCATCCTGATGTTACAATAGATTTTTTGTGTTCTAATAGTTATGCAGGTGAAGATTTTAGTAATATATATTCAAGTTTCAGACAATTTATTGATAAAAAAAACATTAGCGTAGATGAAGCCTTTGAAAGATTAAGTAATATCGATGTGCTTTTTACAGCTTTACCATCTGGAAAGGCATTAGAGTTTGGTAAATGCGCAATGGCAAATAATGTTAAGCTCATAGATATTGGTTCTGACTTTAGGCTTAAAAACAAAGAGTTATATAAAAAGTGGTATCACCTTGATTATAAATACCCCTATTTACTAGATGAAGCTGTATATGGTTTACCAGAGCTAAATCGTGAAGCTATTAAGAACGCAAAACTTGTTGCTAGTGCAGGCTGTTACCCAACTGCAAGTTCCCTTGCTCTCATTCCCCTTGTTAAAAATAATATAATTGATAATTCCTCTATTATAATAGATGCTAAATCTGGTGTCTCTGGCGCTGGTAGAAAAGCATCTACAAATAATTTGTATGTAGAATGTAATGAATCTGTCAAAGCTTATGGGGTAGCAACCCACAGACATACCCCAGAAATTGAACAAACTCTTTCTGCTGTAGCTGACCAAAATATTAAATTAACATTTACACCACATCTTGTCCCGATGAACAGAGGTATTCTTGCTGTTTGTTATGGCAAACTAAATAAAGCTTATAATACTGAAGACTTAATGAAACTGTATAAAGAATATTATAAAGGTGAATATTTTGTGAGAGTAAATGATGAGCTGCCAGAGACTAGATGGGTCAAGGATTCTAACTTTTGTGACATAAGCTTAAGAGTTGACGAAAGAACAAATAGAGTTATTGTAATCTCTGCAATTGATAACCTTATTAAGGGTGCAGCTGGCCAAGCAATTCAAAACATGAACTTAATGTTTGGTTTAGAAGAGACTACAGGGCTTAAAACAGCTCCAATTTTTGCATAGATGTAAAATATAATACAAATTAATGAAAGAGGGTATCCCCATGGATTCTATAAAAATATTGAAAAATAAAACTATAACTGATGTACCATTTTTTAAAGCTACTGGTATTCACTGTGGACTTAAAAAAGTAAAAAAAGATTTATGTGTTATATATAGTGAAAAAAAGGCTGTAGCCGCTGCTGTTTTTACTAGCAATAAAGTCAAGGCTGCTCCAGTGCTTTTAAATATGAAAACCATAGCTAATGGAAATATCCAAGCTATTGTAGCTAATAGCGGAAACGCAAATGCTTGTACTGGCGCTACTGGATATAAAGATGCAATAACTATGGCAGAGTTAACAGCTAAAGAACTTAACCTGACTCCAGATGAAGTCATGGTAGCTTCAACTGGAATAATTGGAGAACCACTTAAATTTGATAAAATTACTAAAGGTATAAAAATGGCATGTGAAAATCTTTCCTATGACGGTGGTAATGATGCAGCAAGTGCTATAATGACCACTGACACATTTCAAAAGAAGATAGCCGTAGAATTTACCCTTGACAATAAAAAAGTGATGATTAGTGCCATAGCAAAGGGTTCTGGAATGATACACCCTAATATGGGTACAATGCTTGCCTTTGTAGTTACAGATGCTAACATATCTAAAACTATGCTAGATGCTGCACTTAAGACCAGTGTAGTTGATTCTTATAACATGGTTTCCGTAGATGGAGACACAAGTACTAATGACATGGTAATAGTTCTTGCAAATGGAGCTGCTGAAAATAAATTAATAGATTCCGAAGATAGTGATTATGACATTTTTAAAGTTGCTCTTCATTTTGTAAATGTTGAATTATCAAAAATGATAGCTAAAGATGGAGAAGGTGCAACAAAACTTCTTGAAGTAATAGTTAATAATGCTAAAACATTAAAGGATGCTAAAGTATGCTCTAAGGCAGTTGTTACTTCTAGTCTTGTAAAAACCGCTTTTTTTGGAGCTGATGCCAATTGGGGAAGAATTTTATGTGCCCTTGGTTACAGTGGTGCAGATTTAAATGTAAATGCCATAAACATATTCTTCAGTAACAACATGGGTAATATTCAGATTTGCAAAAATGGTGGAAACATCCCATTTGATGAAGCACTTGCAAAAAATATACTAGATGAAGAAAAAATAACTATTACTATAGATCTTAGTGATGGCGACTTCAGTGCCACTGCTTGGGGTTGTGATCTAACTTATGGGTACGTTAAGATTAATGGATCTTATAGAAGTTGATAGGGGCAGGTGTCAAGTTTAAGTGGCCAGGTAAGGGAGATTTTCTGCTTGCGCAGAAGAATCAATGGAAATAAGAAAAATGACATATGTGTAAAAATCAGCCATATAGTGGATATTTATTCTATCATATGGCTTTAGTTCTTTAGCAATAATCAATATTTATTCACCTTCAAAATAATCTACATTAGTATTATTTTTATAAAATATGCCTGGTTTACCATCTACCGTTATCCCTAGTTTTTTCAGAATTAGCATAACAGACTAAGTCGGTTTAATAAGAATGTTGTATAATAATCAACTCTCTCCTGGCATTGCATTGATTTTTGCAAGCATTTCTGCTGTACCTTGAATACAACCAATGAATAAAGTGAGATTCTATGGTAATTTACCATTCCGTCTTAATTCCATATGTAATGATAATATCATTATATACAATATTTTGGAAGATACATATAAATAAAAAAAATTTTATTTGAATCCAGTACAAAACTGAAGAATTTTGTTTTGAAGAATAGTACCAGACGTTACTCATTGTTCATAGAACGTGAACTAAGGGAAGCAAAAAGCTCCCCTTATCCATTATTATCTTCTATTTTAATTGATTTTTCTGCCCTAGCAGAAAATCTTCCTTAACTATTCTCTCTTCTCTCTTAACTCTTAACTTTCCTTTAAGCTTTTCTCTCTTAACTTTTAACTGCTACATCCCTGTGGTTTTCTTGTATTTTCTTATTTATTTCATATAAACATGTAACAATCTTAATTAGTCCGTAGCAGTGTTCGTCCATATCTTCTGCGATGTTAGTTTCATTGCACTTCTGAAGAAAATCAAAAACTGTCCATTCTGACCAATCTTTTTCAATATCAACTTTATAATCTTTAGATTGAGGAAATATGAATCTTAATTTTTCTGTTTCTTTCTCTCCATCTGATATTTCTTTAAGGTAAAAAGACAATAATACGCTGGCTTTATCATAAGCCATATTCTTTTTATCCCTATTGTCTTTTATCCAAACAATAAGGATAATTGCTCTTACAAATTTGTCCTTCTCTATCACTTTCTCTAAAACTTCTGCACTAATGTTTTCACTAGCGATTCTAAAAAGCAGTAAAATTTTAAGTTTAAACTCTATATGTTCCCATATTTCCATAATATTTTCATCACTAAATTCATTTAAAAATTTTAATTTCTCTTGGCTATTTAAAGAAGGAAAAGCTCCTTCTTTAATAATAAACTCCAAATCCTCATTTTTCAGCAATTTAACTTTGAAAGCCTGTTCCATATTATTTTTAAAATTCAAACCAATTTCAAAAGATACTGCAACTTCTGGTGCAAGTACTTTAATTTTACACCGTAAATGACTTCTATTAACGTATAAATCCGGCTTATTCTTTCTGATTATATATCCATAATCATTTAACCTGTGAGTTTTAGGATTGAACCCACCAAACCATTTGATTGTTCCAACCTCTCTCATTACTCTATCTCCTGTCCATAATTAGTTATTATTTTTCTCATGTCTCCTATCATGTACAAAGAACCTGAAATAAGTAATAAATCATCCTTATGGCAATATTGTTTTCCCTTCAAAAATGCCTCTTTATAATCATCCATACTTTCACAGTTTGGATTGTATTTCTTCACAACAGTTTCTAAATCCTTAGATAATTCTGCCCTATTGCTGTGTGGGGTTACGGTTATAATCTTTTCTGCCTTCTTTGAAATAACTTCTACCATTTTTTCTACTTCTTTGTCTGCAAGTATTCCAAGTATAAGTACTATGTTTTTATATTTGAAATAAGTTCCAATACTTTCACTTAGCTTTTTAATACCATCTCTGTTGTGTGCTCCATCAATAACAACTAAAGGGTCACTTTCCAATACTTCTAGTCTTCCCTTCCATTCAATATTCTTTAATGCTGATATAATGTTCTTTTTACTCACATTTACACCTAGACTGATTAACTCCTCAATACAATGTATTGCAGTACTACAGTTTAGAAGCTGATGTTTTCCCAGAAGTGACAACTTTATATCATAAACGTCATTTTTAGTTTTAACCTCAATATTTTGATAATACTTAGCCCCAATATTTTTCACTTCCAGAAGCCGTGCCGAATTCTCATGAACCTTTATTATAGATGCATTTTTTTCCCTTGCCACTTTTTCTATAACTTCTTCACTTTCATCTTCCTGAGGGTACAAAATAACTGTCTTATTTTTCTTTATAATCCCTGCTTTTTCAGAAGCAATTTCCTTCAAAGTACTTCCTAAAATATTCATATGGTCGTAGCTAATTGAAGTAATTACGCATAAAAGCGGATCTACCACGTTAGTGGAATCAAGCCTTCCTCCTAATCCAACTTCTAGTACTACAAAATCCACGTTCTTCTCATAAAAATACAAAAAAGCAGCACAAGAGATTATTTCAAATTCAGTTGGGTTTTCATATCCAAGCTTTTCTACCTTGTCTACAGCCTTAGAAACTTTTGTTACCACCTGTGATAGTTCAGGCCTCTGTATATTTTCACCATTTATTTGTATTCTTTCCTCAAATTCTTCTAAGAAAGGTGATGTATACATACCAACCTTATATCCTGCTTCTCTCAAAATTTTTGTAATCATAATAGCCGTGGAACCTTTTCCATTTGTTCCTGCAACATGAATATATTTTATTTTTTTTTCAGGATTACCTAAAAGTTCAAGTATCTTCTCTGTTCTCCCTAAACCATAGTTGCTTCCGAACTTGGCCGTATTCAATATATAATCCATAGTTTCTTTGTAATCCATTTATTTACCTTCTCGTTCTAAGGAATCTTCAAAAAATAACTAGCTGGAGTGCTAGTTATTTTTTTTAATACCTATAAATTATTTATCCAATATCTACATTTATGGTTATTTATATCTAGAAGGCTACCTTTATTATTTTCAATTACCCTTCTAGATGGAGTGTTATAATCCTCACAAGTAATTAAAATTTTATCTATATGCTTATCTTTTGCCTTTTTGAGTAGTTCTCTTAGCATAATGTTGCCATATCCCTTGCCTCTTTTAGATGGTCTTATAGAGTACCCTATATGACCGCCTTCTTTTTTTAAATTCTCATTTAAATAATCTCGTATTTTACCAATGCCAACTGGCTTATCTTCTATATATAACCAATACAGAGTCTGGGGTACATATTTAATATCCAAATTAATGCCCTTTGACATATTAATATTTCCTTTTAAATAATCTTTAAAATTTTCATTTCTTATATAATATCCTCTATTTTGAAATCCATTTTCTCCTGGACCTATTTCCTTAATCATATCATATATTTCCTTGCCGTCTTGCATAGACAACTCTTTTAGCTCCACCACGTTTCTCACCTCTAACTAATAAACTTAGTTTAAACTATCTATTCTAGAAATCACAGCTTGAAGCATTTCTTTATATTTTTCGCCCTTAGCCTTTTCCTCTTCAATTACCGCTTCTGGGGCTTTTGCAACGAATCCTTGGTTAGCGAGTTTTTTATCAACTCTCTGAATTTCTTTATTTAGCTTTTCCTCTTCCTTATGTAGTCTTGCCATTTCTTTTTCTAAATCAATAAGGTCAAGTAGTGGCATAAACATTTCTCCGCCTTTAGTTACTACTGAGACAGCATTTTTAGGTACTTCTGACTTTGATGAAATGAACACAACTTCACTAGCCGAGCCAAGTTTTTCTAGATATGAAATTCCTGCCTCATATGCACTTTTAGCTGAATCTGCTAAAAGCACAATAAGTTTTGCCTTTCTTGAAGGCGGAACATTCATTTCCAGTCTTATATTTCTTAATGATTTAATAGCCTCCATAATATAAGTCATATCTTCCTCAGCTTTATCATTATGAAGTTCTTCGTTATATTTTGGCCATTTTGAAATTGAAATTGATTCATATTTTTTCTCTAAATGCTGATAAATCTCTTCAGTAATATATGGCATTACTGGGTGTAAAAGTTGAAGCCCGATGATCAAGACTCTGTTTAACACGTTATATACTATACCCTTAGCCTTTTCATCTTCCCCATACATAGTTGGTTTAATAAGTTCAATGTACCAATCACAGAATTCAGTCCACATAAAGTCATAAACCTTTTGTGAAGCTATTCCAAGTTCAAACTTATCAATGTTTTCTGTTACTTCACCTGCAACTGTATTTGCCCTAGATAGTATCCATCTATCAGCTAAACTATATTCCCTGGAGTTTTCATATTTTTTCATCATATCATCATCTATATTCATCAAAACAAACCTAGATGCATTCCAAATTTTATTTGCAAAATTCCTAGCGTTTTCAACCCTTTCAGTTTTGTACCTAAAATCATTTCCTGGTGCATTTCCTGTTATAAGTGAAAATCTTAAAGCATCTGCTCCATACTCATCAATAACATCCAATGGATCTACTCCATTACCTAGAGATTTTGACATTTTTCTGCCTTCAGCATCCCTTATAAGTCCATGCATTAAAACATGTTGAAACGGTACTTCTCCCATATTATGAATTCCAGAAAAAATCATTCTAGCAACCCAAAAGAATATTATGTCATAACCTGTAACCAAAACATTTGTAGGATAAAAATAATCCAAGTCTTCAGTTTTATCAGGCCATCCAAGTGTTGAAAAAGGCCAAAGTGCTGAACTAAACCAGGTATCAAGTACATCTTCATCTTGAGTTAAATTACTGCTGTTACATTTTGTGCATTTTGTAGGATTTTCTGTGGCAACTATTATTTCACCGCAGTCTTTACAATACCAAACTGGAATTCTATGTCCCCACCAAAGTTGTCTTGATATACACCAATCATGGATATTTTCCATCCAGTTATAATATGTCTTATCAAATCTCTCAGGTACAAATTTAGTTTTCCCTGTTTTTACCGCGTCGATTGCTGGTTTTGCTAAAGAATCCATCTTAACATACCACTGATTTGAAATCATTGGCTCAATAGTACATTTACATCTGTCATGTGTACCTACGTTATGAGTATGTTTTTTTATCCCTACAAGGAAACCTTGCTCTTTTAAGTCCTTAACTATTTCATCTCTTGCCCTATACCTATCGAGTCCTGAGTATTTTCCGTATCCTTTAACTATAGTTCCGTCATTATTTAAAATTGTTATTTCCGCTAATGAATGTCTCTTTCCTACTTCATAATCGTTTGGATCATGTGCTGGAGTTATTTTTACTGCTCCTGTACCAAATTCCATATCAACATAATCATCCGAAACTATTGGTATTTCCCTGTTAACTAAAGGAAGTATAAGTGTTTTTCCAACTAGATGAGCATATCTCTCGTCTTTAGGATTTACAGCAACAGCAGTATCACCAAGTAAAGTTTCTGGTCTTGTAGTTGCTATTTCCAGATATTCATCACTATTTCTTACAGGATATTTAATATTCCAAAAATGGCCTTCTTGCTCTACATATTCAATTTCAGCATCAGAAAGGGCTGTTTGACATTTAGGACACCAGTTTGTAATCCTGTTTCCTCTATAGATAAGTCCTTCATTATACAATTTCACAAATACTTCTCTAACTGCTTTACTTAGCTTTTCATCCATAGTAAAACTCTCTCTAGTAAAGTCAGCAGAAACTCCCATCTTTTTAAGCTGACCCCTTATTCTTGCTCTGTAGGTATCTGTCCATTCCCATACCTTTTCAAGGAAAGCATCTCTTCCCATTTCTTTTTTCTTCAATCCCTGTTTTAAAAGCTCATTTTCAACCTTTACCTCAGTAGCGATACTTGCATGATCTTGGCCTGGTAACCATAATGTACAATATCCCTGCATTCTTTTTGTCCTTATTAAATAATCTTGCATGGCATTATCAAGTGCATGACCTAAATGAAGCTGTCCAGTTATATTTGGTGGTGGCATGATAATTGTATATGGTTTTTTACTCCTATCTACTTTAGGCGTAAAAAATTTTTTATCCTCCCACCATTTATATATTCTATCTTCAAACTCTTTTGGATCATAAGTTTTTGCTATATTTTTTGAATCTTCCATTTGTAATTCCTCCTAAACTAATTTTCTACAACAAAAAAGCGCGGAATCCCTGTCAAAGGACGACTGCGCGCGTTACCACCTTTTTTCCTGCAAATAATTGCAAGCTCTCAATTAATATCGGCTAAGATTACCGTCTTTTCTAAAGATTTTATAAATCCCTAGAAAAGATGCTCCGAAGCTACATTCAAGGACGATGGTATAGAAGATCTTTCAGCTAAATTGTCTTCCTCTCTTAATACTTCTTTTCCTTTACTCCTCTTCATCAAAGCATATACCCATTTTCATTATTATTTCCATTATATATTAAATAGGATATATGTCAAGTCACTACCCATTGTAACATATTATTTTGTCCTTAATATACTGTATAAAAGAGACCTATAAAACTATAAAAAATATTCCTGTTGAAAGGTTATGAGATAAGAAAATGAGTGCACAAACGAGCAAAAAGAAGTTTTATATTATAAAGCTTGATGAATGTAAATATATTGGTAGCAGTGATAATTCATCCACATATCTTATGAAAGACAACAAAGTTGTGAAAATTTATCAAGACCCATCTAAATGCAAAAGAGATTATAATTTAATGACATCAGCTCCCCTTATAAATGTTTTTCCACAAATTTATGATTTTTTTGGGCACTATATTGTACGAGATTATATCAAAGGAACTTGCTTAAAAAAATATATAATTAGAGATGGTCTTAATGATATTATTGCTATAAAGTTAATTGAATTTTTAGAAAAGATATATAATTATAAAATCGGAAATTTAGATATAGATTTAAATAACATCTTTATTTCAAATACTAAAGAATTTATTCTAGTAGATGCTGAATATACAACTAGTAATGAAGATATCTTTCACAAATTATTTAATGATTTAAATAATTTAAATGTGCTTCACCAGTTCCTTGCACTTACAAAAAGCTATAACATTAACTTATATAACAAATGGGTTAAAACCCAAAAAGCATAGTATAAAAGCTACCTTCAGCTTTTATACTATGCTTCTAATTATACATTAAGTGGTGATGCATCTTCCATGCTTTGTTTTTTTTCTTCTACTTCTTCTGTCATTTTGACAAAAGCCTCTTTTTTATCCATATTCTTAAATGCAGTAGATAACATAAGTTTAATTCTGTTTAATTGATTAACCTCGCTTGCTCCAGGATCATAGTCAATGGCAGCAATGTTCGCATAATTATACCTTCTTTTTAATTCCTTGATCATACCTTTTCCTGTTATATGATTGGGAAGGCAAGCGAAAGGTTGCATACAAATAACATTTTCCACTCCATTTTCTATAAGTTCAACCATTTCAGCAGTTAAGAACCATCCCTCACCAGTCTGGTTACCAATAGACACAATTCCATTGACACCATCAGCTAGTTTACCTATTGTCTCTGGTGCTTCAAATCTTTTGCTGGCATTTAGTGATTTTTTCATTTCTTTTCTATAATATTCAATTATGCTTATCACTATATTGCCAATATACTTACCCTTTATTGTTCCAGAAAGATATTTTTGTTTGTAACCTGAATCATAGGCTGAGTAGAGTAAAAAGTCTGTAAGATCAGGCATTACGGCTTCTGCTCCCTCTTCTTCAATAACATCTACAATATTGTTATTTGCAGTTGGATGGAATTTAACAAGGATTTCTCCAACAAGACCTATCTTAGGTTTATTAACATTATTTATTGGTAGATTATCAAAATCCCCTACTATTCCTTTTATATCTCGCTTAAACAGACCATGATTTCCGATTCTTGTAGATTCCTTACATTTTTTAACCCATTTTTCATACAATGCATTAGCAGACCCTGGCACCTTTTCATAAGGCCTGACTCTATATAATACTCTCATAAGCGTGTCCCCATAAATCAGTGCTATAGCACATTTGTTAAGCATTGGAATTGAAAGTTTAAACCCTGGATTTTTCTCAATTCCTTGAGCACTTATGGAAACCACAGGTACTTCAGGAAATCCTGCATCAATCAATGCTTTTCTTATAAATCCAATATAATTAGAAGCTCTACACCCTCCACCAGTTTGAGAAATCAATACTGAAGTCAAATTCAAATCATATTTACCTGATTTTAATGCCTCAATTATTTGTCCAACTACAATAATTGATGGATAACATGCATCATTATTTACATACTTTAAACCTTGATCAACGGCATTTTTGTCCACTGATGGTAAAATGACCAACTTATATCCAGAAGCATTCATTGCCTCCTCCAAAAATTGAAAATGTATAGGTGCCATTTGAGGACAAATAATCGTATGAGTTTTTCTCATTTCCTCTGTGAATATTATTCGTTTTTTATTTTTTACAATGGGCTCTTGTTCGATTACATTTTTACTTCTTTCTTCCATTGCTGCTTTAAGTGAACGTATCCTAATTCTTACAGCTCCTAAATTGTTACCTTCATCTATCTTTATAACTGTATAAACTTTTTTACGTTTTTCAAGTATTTCTTCAACTTGATCTGTAGTCACAGCATCCAGTCCGCATCCAAATGAATTTAATTGAATAAGTTCAAGATTACTTTGGGTTGCAACAAAACTAGCTGCTGAATATAATCTTGAATGATATACCCACTGGTCTACAACCCTAAGTGGTCTTTCAACATCCCCTAGATGAGCTACAGAATCCTCGGTTAGTACTGCCATCCCATGGCTTGTAATAAGTTCAGGTATACCATGATTTATTTCTGGATCAACGTGATAAGGTCTTCCACTTAACACAATACCCTTAATGTTATTATCTTTAATATATTTTAATGTTTCTGTTCCTTTATCTCTTATATCTTGCTTGTACTGCATTTGCTCTGCATTTGCCACATCTACAGCTTGGTTTATTTCACTTTTCGGTATATTAAATTCCAAAAATTCCTCATATAACCTTGTCTTAAGCCTTTTAATATTGTCAAATGGCAAAAATGGATCTTTAAATAATATATCTCCGCTTCTTAATTCATCAATATTATTTTTTAACGCTTCAGCATAAGAAGTTACAATAGGGCAATTATAATTATTATTTGCATCTTTTTCTTCTTTCTTTTCATATGGAAGACAAGGATAAAATATAAATTTAATGCCTTTTTTAATAAGACTCTCAATGTGTCCATGAGAAAGTTTAGCAGGGTAACAAACGGATTCTGATGGTATTGTCTCCATACCTAACTCATATATGTCTTTTGATGATCTAGGTGAAAGTTCAACTCTAAATTTAAGTTTTGTAAAAAATGTATGCCAAAATGGATAATTCTCATAGAGATTTAGCACTCTAGGAATTCCCACACTTCCTCTTTTAGCCTCATCTTTTTTTAAAGGTTTGTAATTAAAAGTTCTCTTATATTTATAGTCATAGAGATTTGGTAGCTTGTTCTTCTTTATAGAATTACCTGCACCTCTTTCACATCTATTACCGGTTATATATTCTCTTTTATCAGAAAATTCATTAACAGTTAGCATGCAATTATTTCCACAAAGTCCGCATCTTCTCATAGTTACACTTGTACTAAATTTATCTATTTCGTCAAGACCTAATAACGTTGTAGCATAACCTTCTTCGTATCTTTCCCTTGAAATAAGAGCACATCCAAAGGCTCCCATTAATCCAGCAATATCTGGTCTAATAGCTTTTCTCTCAGATATTAGCTCAAAACTTCTAAGCACAGCATCATTTAAGAACGTACCGCCTTGTACGATTATCTTTTCGCCAAGTTCCTTAGGATTTCTAACTTTAATTACCTTTAAAAGCGCGTTCTTAATTACAGCATAAGAAAGACCTGCAGAAATATCTGCAACACTAGCGCCTTCCTTTTGTGACTGCTTAACCCTTGAATTCATAAATACAGTACATCTTGAACCGAGGTCTACAACATTTTTAGAGGTGAGTGCAGCTGCTGCAAAATCCTTTATATTCATTTTTAAAGATTTTGCAAAAGTTTCAAGAAAAGAACCACAACCAGATGAACATGCTTCATTCAAAAGAATGCTATTTATAGTTCCATCCTTTATCCTTAAACACTTCATATCCTGTCCACCAATGTCCAAAATAAAATCCACACCTGGTAAAAAGAAGTTTGAAGCTTTATAATGTGCAATTGTTTCTACTTCGCCTATATCAACCTTTAAAGCAGCTTTAATAAGTCCTTCACCATAACCCGTTACAGCGGAATTGAGTATTTTAGCCTTCTTAGGTAATTTTGCATATATTTCTTGTAATATCTTTACCGTAAGCTGAAGCGGACTTCCCTCATTACTACCATAATATGAGTATAAAAGTTCTCCCTCCTGAGAAATTAGTGCTGCCTTGGATGTTGTTGATCCTACGTCAATTCCTAGGTAACAGTTACCTTCATAAGTGTCCAAATCTCTTCTTTTTATTTTATCCTTGTCATGTCTAGTTTTAAAATCCTGTAATTCTTCTTCATTTGCAAACAACGATCTTAATTTATTAGCTCCACTAGTCGAAGCATCTTTAAGTACTAAAATTCTTGTCTTTAACTCGCTAAACTCCATAGGTTTTTCTCCTACTGCGGCTAATGCTGCTCCTTGTGCTACAAAAAGCTGCGAATCATTTGGAAAAATCATTTCATCTTCTTTAAGTTTTAGTGTATCTATAAATCTATTTCTTAATTCAGAAAGAAAGTACAGTGGTCCTCCTAAAAAAGCTACTTTACCTTTTATTGGTCTTCCACAAGCAAGTCCACTTATAGTCTGATTAACAACAGATTGAAAAATAGATGCAGCAATATCAGCCTTAGCAGCCCCTTCATTAATAAGTGGTTGTACGTCAGTTTTGGCAAAAACACCACAACGAGACGCAATTGGATATATATTTTTATAATTTTTTGCTAATTCATTTAACCCTGTAGCATCAGTTTTTAAAAGTGTTGCCATCTGATCTATAAAAGCACCAGTACCACCTGCACATGTCCCATTCATTCGTTGATCGATATTACCAACAAAATAAGTTATTTTAGCATCTTCACCACCAAGTTCAATAGCAACATCTGTTTCAGGTATTAACTTTTCAACAGTATTAGTACATGCAATTACCTCTTGAATAAACGTTACATTAAGCCATTTTGCTACAGAAAGACCACCTGATCCAGTTACCATAACTGTGATCTTACTCTCTTTAAATTTACTAAAAGCTTCATCAATAAGTTTAACTATAGTATTTTTAATATCGGAAAAATGCCTCTCATATTTACTGAATATCATTTCTTTTTTATTATTTAACACAACTATTTTAACCGTAGTTGATCCAACATCTAAACCTAAATTTAATATTTCTCTCATATTTTACCTTCCCATTTCCTTTATATTTGTGTTTCAATAGGAATTTCCCTCAGCTAAAATGCTTATCAGCTGTTAAGCTACTGCTTATTATAACATAAATTTCATAAAAATAAATATTTACTTACTATTCTTAAAGTTGTCTTAATGTTTTAAAGACCTTCAAACATCTCTACTATAGCGGTGTCAATAATTATTATTAGAGTATATATATTATTATATAATATATATTCAACTTTGTAAACTTTATATTTTCCTATGAATATTTTTCTTTTTTATGGATATAAATCAGAATAGATGCAAAATATTTTATCCGATGACTACTATCCGTAACACCTATTAAGTATATTAAAGGAGGATTTTATGAACTATTTTAATGAAGCTAATGACTATTATAATAAAAAAGAATATAAAAATGCTTTAAATCTTTACATTAAGTCTGTAAATCTAAAGGAGAACGAAGCTGCTTCATTGTATAATGCTGCAGTTTGCTTGATTAAATTAGGTGCGTATGACAAGTCAATAGAATTATTAAAAAAGGCTACTAAGTTAAAACAGGACAGCAGATATTTCTTCAATTTAGGGTATTGTAATGTTATGCTAAAAAACAAGAAAAAAGCTTTGATCTATTTCAACCTAGCATGGTCACTAGATAATTCAGATTCTGACTGTGAAAAAGCCATTTCCATGATTACAAACTCCTACAGAAAAGATGCAATCTAAGAGCTTAACGCTTAATCCAGTGCTGAACTCTTAACTTGCCACTTGTCACTTGATATCTGGTATCTGGCAACTGCTTCTCTGTTCTGACAACTGCTTCTCTATTCTCTCTTCTCTTTTCTCTGCCCCTCTAACTCCATTCTCCTATAACCTTTGCATTCTTATGATCTAAATCAAACATTTTATTATTAAAATAATTCCCACCTTTAGCAAATGTCGTATCAACATTAACCCATTCATTGGAATCAGGCACATATACCTGGTTCCATGCATGGCTAACCCAATTTGTTCCGTTAAAGCCTTCACCAGTAACAAGTCTAACCTTTATGCCATTTGCTCTACACATAGCCACATAAAGACTTGCATAGTCAAAACATATTCCAGTTTTGGTATTGAAAGTAGGTATCGCTCCAGATTTAACATTGAAGTCATTATTTAAAACAGAATTTGCTTTTCCATAATCATAGGAAATACTGCTTCCTTCCCAATCATATAGACTTTTTGCTTTACCTAAAGTATCCGTATTTCCATGTGTCAATCTTTTTGCAAAACTGTTTATAACATCATCTGATTTTATAGCATCCTCTAGGGTTACTCCATTATAGTAAACAATTGTTTTTCCTAGATTGTCACCACTTGCCGCATTATTAGTGTCATTTTGCTTAACTACAACTTTTAAAGAATCCCCTATTATTTCAGGAAGATTTTTTGCTACAGTAGAATTAGTTAAAGGCGTTAATAATTGTTTATAAAAATATTTATATGAATTAGAATCCGATAAATAATTATTAAACTGTTTGTTAGTAGTAAACATAGATGCTACATTGAAAAACAGTAGCACAACTAATAAATAACATACAGCTCTTGGCACTTCAAGTACTGCCCCAATTATCCTTCTAAATATAAAAGCTCTATTTTTAGTAATATTTTCAACTACATCTATTAGATGATAAATCGTAATATTAGCTAATAACATCAGTATTAAATATAATAATTTATACAATATATAGATCATTATTAACAAAACTATTGTGTATACAACAGTTGGATTTTGCTGCAATAAATTTGATATATCCTTAGGTAAAACAGCAATTATGTTATTAATAACACTATGTCCATTTATAATAAATGTATTTCTTAAATATTTAATACCTATATAAATTGATAGAGCAAAAGAAATGCTTCCAATAAAGCCAGCCGTATCTCGCTTAGCATTATAGGCGGAAAACCCAAATATAATTCCTCTTAATATTGGAAATAAAAAGCTAGCTACTATAATCAACGTTATAGGGTTGATTTTCAATGCAATCACCTCAATATATCAGTCTTTCTTCATTACTTCTCTAATCTGCTTTTTAACTTCATCGCTTTTATAACCTCTTCGAATTAAATAATCCCAAAGTCTTTTATATATTTTAATCTCCTCTGTTTCTCTTTTCATGATTATATCATATCTTTTTTTAGCTAGTACTTTAAGCTCGGCAAGATCTCCTACCTTTTTTTCATTAACAGATGCTTTTCCCTCTTCATTTTGCTCATTATTATATTTTACAAGTGATTTTAAACTTTCATTTACCATGTCACTAGTGTATCCCAATCTAAAAAGATAGTTCTTAAGTTTATTATAAATTTTTAAGTAATTTCCTTCTGTCTTTATTATACTATCATATTTCTTTTTGGCTAAAATCTCAATTGAAATTTTTTCCAAAGTTATATTGATTTCCTCTAATTTCCTGTCGATAAGCTTAGGTTCAATTCCTTTTTTTAATAGATCATATTTTATCCTAATCTTCCCTTGTTTACTTATCTTTTCCCTTATATATAAATCAGTGTATTTATTATCATCAACAAAGCTGTATTCTTTTAAAAATAGAAATACTCTATTTATAACTTTTTCACTATACTCTTTTTTTACTAATTTATCTAGCATCTGCTTTTCAGTTTTATAATTTTTTTCAATTACATTTAAGGCATAGTTTTTACACGAAATATAATTATCTTCTTCAATTATTTTTTTAAGGCTCTCAGTATCAACATTTTTACCTTTAAAGAGCGAAAATGAAAAGACCAAATCTACACTACATGCAAAACTATATTCCTCATTTATATAAACATTAACTCTATCTTTTTTTCTTCTTTGTATTTCTATTTTAGTAATTTTATCACTCAATAACATCACTCTCTTTTGGCATAAGTATGTGTATTGTTGGGCTAGTAAATACAGTTCTAGCACTTTCATAAATATCTTCTTTTTTTACGCTTTTCAAATTATCCATATCGCTAATAAATTCGTATATATCATTGTCATCTACCATCTGCTGTATTATATAATTGCAAAGGCTTGTGGTATCTTCAATGATAGAAATCACTGAGGTTTTTAGAACTTTTTTCATTAAGCCAATGTCATCTTTTGGAAACAAGTATTTTTCACTTCTTATTTCTTCTATACAATAATCTATACAATTCATTGTTTTAGCAGCATCTTTTTTACGTACAGAAGTGTATATATATAAACTCTTTACAAAACTTGTAGTATCTAGTTCAGAATAAACATCATAGGCTAATCCTCTTTTTTCTCTCAGTTCTCTAAATAATATTGAGTTTGCACTTTCACCAAATCTATTATTCAATATTTTTAGAGCCAATTCATGTTTCTTATCAAGATTGTGAAAAGTATAAATATATACAATACTACTCTGCTCTATGTTGTCCTTATAAGTAATTTTTTTTATATTTATGTTATCTTCAATTATTATGTCTCCATGAATAACTTCTTTAGGAGCCCATTTATTGAAATACTTCACCAATAGTTTATAAACTTCGTCAAACTCTAATGGGGACACTATAGATATTGAACAATTATTGGGCACATAATATTTTTTATAAAAATCAAATATATCATTTCTTGTGAATTTACTAATGTCTTTTTCTGTACCTATTGTATTGTATTTTAATGGACTATCTTTATATGCATATTTATGCGCCATCATAAAACTAAAGTCCTCTACGTCATCTACACTGGTTCGTACTTCAGCTAATATTACTTCTCTTTCCTTCTCCATTTCACTCCTCGGAAAGTTTGAATAAATAAGCATATCAGAAATAAGTTCTAACGATTTTTCGAGTTCATCTTTAAGCCCTGAAACATTTAACACTGTACAATTGAAATCAGTGTAAGCATTATATTCTCCACCTATATTTTCAAGTTCATCATTTAATGTTTCATTATTCCTATTTTCTGTTCCCTTAAATAACATATGTTCAACAAAATGCGAAATTCCTTTTTGCTCTTTGTTTTCATAAATAGATCCTATTTTTACAGCAGCATTAACTGAAAATAAACCCGTTTTTCTTTTCACAGCAACTATTTTAACCCCACTAGGTAGACAATACTCCCTAGAATCAAAAAAATCTTTATTCATAAAATCTCCTCATATTCATGTTTTTAAATTTAAAATTTACATTATTAATTATACCCTAAAAGGACCTTAAAAGCTAGATTTTACAAAGCTTTAAGGTCTTGAGTTTCTGAAAGAAAAAGGCGCTATTAAATATACACTTTTTTTAGATTTAAAGTATGTTTTAATCCATCCGAAAATTTATCATAGTTTTTAAATATCAATTTGACCAAATCCCTTAAATCAACTAAAGAGCATATTTTATTAATCTGAGCATTGTTTTTTGATGAAGATTCAAACCCTCCAACGCTAAATAGGATCAATTTGTAATTCTCATTGTTATCTTTAATTGCATTCTCTATTTCATTAGTTTTAATTTTTCTAATACCTTTAACAATAGATATTTTATTTGCAAATTTCATCATTTTGAACGGATCCATATATATAACATCAATATGATACATATTTTCCTTTTCTTCCATGGACCTAAATATGTATCCATTAAGCCTAAACACTTCATCAACAATTTTCAACATTTCATTACTCTGTAAGTTTTTGATCGTATTTTCGCAATTTAAATATACTTGCTCTGTCAAATCTAGCGCTATTGTAGTTACTTCTTTTTCTAGCCTACTCAAAGCCTCATCACTAAATGTTTTTTCCATTTGTAATTCATTATTTGCAATTTGATAGACCATTGAGGGTGCATTCAAAGAGTTTTTTATTTCCTTTGTAATATTCGCTTCGGGTATTGAGCCACTACTCCATTCTACTTTAATTATATTAGGGCTATTCTTTGAAACCTCTGGTAAAAAAACATAATTATTTTTAACAGATCCAAAATAATACGCTTTATCCGCCCTACTATAAGTTATGATTTGGTCACCAATGTCTATTTCTCTACTAAATTTCCAAAGCTGACTTTCTATCCGTATCCTAAATATAGGTGCCTCATTGCTATATACTTCATCACATCTTACAAGCAATTTATCCTTTGTATCATAATCTTTAGGGTTACCAATCTCGCTGAATCCAATAGATACAATATTATTCTTAAACCATTGACTTATTATATTTTTGTTTTCATCATTTTTAATCATCCACCATTTTGGCACGCTATAACACCTCGTCGCATAATTTTGAGCATTAATTTAATGCAATTATATCATAGTTTATATTTTAAGTCTAAATTTAGATTGTAAAATATTACAAATAAAGTTTTACTACATTTTTTCATTGATATGTAGTAAAATAATACAATGTGTCGTCTTATTAAATTAATGGAGGAATGTTAAAATGTCTCGTACTAAAGGATCAAAGCACAAAAGGATTAAATTTTTAACAGTTATTATATCAGTAGTTCTGCTATGTGCTTTATCATTATTTATTTATTCTAAGTTTACAAATAATAATTCATCTGCAAATGTAGCAACTAATACAACTAACAATACCAAAAAAAATGCTTCCAATAATAATGATGTTAATAAAACAAATATATCTAATGATAATAACGTAACAGTATCTACTGATAATAGTTCTAAAAGTAGTAATGTTACTTCTAAAAATAGTAGCACCCCTAGAACTAGCGCCTCTACTAACAATACAACTTCGAGTAAAAACAATACTAACAAAACAAATTATGTTGTAGAGTTACCAACTAATGCAGAGGCTTCAAAAGGCAATGGAATTACTGTGGATAAAGCAACCCAGCTTCTAAAAAGCAAAATTTCCAGTAAAAATTCTCAAATTAAGATTAGTTATGATAACACTCAAACTAAAGGTGAGACAAATTATTATGTTTTCCAAAGCTATAATTCCACAGGTAAATCGTCTTCAGGAGACGCCCATAGTGATACTTTAGCATGGTATTATGTAAATTCAGCTAACGGTGATCTGTATACTTATGATTTAAATAATGATGTTTTAAATCCTTTAAAATAAAATTAATATTATAACTTATAAACTATATTATTCGATTATTTTTATTTTAACTCATTTGAGTATAATCTATAAATAGTTTGATAATAATACTATTATATGGTATCATAAGTTGTTAAAGTAAATAAAGAAAGAGGATAACTGATGAAAAACACTACATTTACAGAACTAAATTTGGACGAAAATGTCCTAAAAGCCATCACTGAAATGGGATTTGAACATCCTTCAGAAATACAAAGTGAAAGTATTCCAACTATACTAGATGGTTTTGATATAATAGGTCAAGCACAAACCGGTACAGGTAAAACTCTTGCTTTCGGTGCACCAGTCATAAGCATGATTGATACTGAAAATAAGAATATCCAAGCAATTATATTAACACCTACAAGAGAATTGGCAATTCAAATATATGAGGAATTGAAAAGAATTTCTAAATATACTAAAGTCCGTTCTTTACCAATTTATGGCGGTCAATCCATAGATAAGCAAATACAAGAAATTAGAAGAGGCGTTTCTATAATAGTTGGAACTCCAGGTAGAGTTTTAGATCATATAAAGAGAAAAACATTGAAGCTTACTCACGTTAAACACCTAGTGCTTGACGAAGCTGATGAAATGTTAAACATGGGCTTTATAGATGATATTGAAACTATAATTAAGGCTACTAACGAAGAGCGTCAAACATTACTTTTTTCAGCTACAATGCCACGTCCTATTAAAAAGCTTGCAGAAAAATATCTTAAAGCAGATAACAAGCACATAATGGTATTGAAAAAATCAATGACAGTTTCACTGGTTGAACAATATTATTACGAAGTACAAAATAATGCAAGACTTGAAACTTTATGTAGAATTTTAGATGCTGAAAATCCTGACAGTGCTATTATCTTTTGTAAGACAAAAAGAAATGTAGATGAACTTGTTAGTACGATGCAAGCAAAAGGATTCATTGTTGAAGGTATGCACGGAGATATGAAACAATCTCAAAGAATGTCAACCCTAGCAAAATTTAAATCAGGTAAGTTGAACTTCCTTGCTGCAACAGATGTAGCCGCAAGAGGAATTGATGTTGAAAACATATCACATGTTATAAACTACGAACTTCCACAAGATACAGAATCTTATGTTCATAGAATCGGTAGAACGGGAAGAGCCAATAAATCCGGTACTGCTTTGAGTCTTGTAACAAAAAAAGAAGTTTCAAAGTTAAAACAGATTGAACGAGAAATAAAAAGTAAAATAAGTAAAAAACCAATACCTTCAATAAAAGATATAATGGCAGCTAAATCACAAGGTGTTATTAGTAGTATTGAGGATATACTTAAAGAAGAAGCTGACTGTGGAAAATTCATACCTTTAGTTGAAACACTTAGCAAAGAATATTCTTTAGAAAAAATAACATCAGCACTTTTAAAGAATATATTTGATAGAGAAGTTTCAATGGATTATAGTGATGATGCTAAATCTTTAAAAGTAGAAACTTCAGTTAGATTATTTATCTCCGTTGGTCGTAAAGATGGTATAAACGTGAAGTCGCTTCTAGAACTTATTGATAATACCTCTGGAGTCAATTCAAATTATATTGGTTCTGTTGACATATTAGATAAATTCTCATTTGTAGATGTAGTTGAAAACAAAGTACCTATGATTCTACAAAAAACAAGTGGAGAAAAATATAATGGTAGAAGAGTTAATATTGAAATTGCTAAAGGCAGAAACAATTAGTCTTTAAATTATATTGCAAACTACTATGAACTAGTATTAATATGTAAACTACTATGAATTAACATAGTAGTTTTATTTTAATCTATATATATTTTATAATTTATACCCTTGAAGATATTATCCAAGGCTTCTATTTTTGTAAGATTTTTTATATTTATATTATTCTTTGTTATTTCTTCATAAAACATATTAAACCTTTCTAAATGTGTATTGATCCTTTTTATTGCATAATTAACTGTAGTATTGTTTTTTATGATAAAAGACCAATCTGAAGACTCCGCAAGCATTAACTCTCTAGCCGCTTGATTTAAAACTCTATTCTGAATTTCATTTGGATTTTTGTAAGTTTTAGCCAACCTTATCATTATCTCTTCACATTTATGCAAATCCCTGTAAATCCATTGATTTGAAGGATTTATCCAGACTGAAAAGTCTCCATTTTCTCCCCAACTTGATGGATTGGGACTTGAGCATTGAACCATAGGGTTGTTATTTAGATATTCCTCTGGGGTTATTAACTCATAGCAGGTCCATTCTTCATCGCTTTTCCTTATAAATGCATCTATAAAATCAGGTCCCTCAAACCACCAATGCCCAAACAATTCAGTATCATAAGGACATGTTATTATAGGCATTTTGTCCATATGCTCACTTAATGCACCTATCTGTTCATGTCTACAAGAAGCAAAATGAGCCCCATGTTCTCTTGCCTTTTCAATTGCCTTTTCCCTATTATAGAGTTTCTTATTTTCTGTCTTGCCTGTGATTTTATAATATTTAATCCCCGTATCTAGTCTAATACCTGAATTATTTATATAATGGCCAATATAATCCATAGGTAATTCATACCCTATATCCCTATAAAATTCCCTATAGTTTGGATCCCCAGGATATCCAATAAAATCACTCCATACTTGATAAGATGAGTCCATATCTCGTCCAAAAGCACATACACCATTTGGGGTAGCAATAGGAGCTGACGTTCCATACAGCGGTCTTGGTGATGCATAAATCACAGCATTACTTTCTGCAATAAAGTATTTTATATTGCATTCCTTTAGCATAGAATCTAAAGAATAAGTATAAGCACATTCTGGTAGCCACATTCCATTGGGTGAGTGACCCATTACATCTATGTAGGATTGTACTCCAGTTGCGACCTGTGCCTTTATAGTTTCAGGATTAATTGCAAGAAGTGGTAAAAGTGCATGCGTTGCCGAACAAGTTATCACTTCAAGACAACCTAGCTTATCAAATTTTTTAAAAGCATTCATAATTCTGCATTCATACTTTTCATAAATGTTTTTTATATTAATAAATCTTTCATTATAAAACTTCGCAAGTTCATTTAATTCTTTGCTATATTTTGTCCTTACTAATTCCTTTTCAGTGAGTTCTATAGATTTATTCAAATATTCAAGATATTTTTCATTTAAATACTCATCCTCAAGCATTGCCATGAGTGGTGGTGTTATAGACATAGTTATCTTAAAATTGATTTTATCTCTTAACAATCCATCATACACATTTATTAGAGGTATATAACACTCATTTATTGCTTCAAACAGCCATCTCTCTTCCATTGAATCTTTCACTTCTGGATGTCTTATAAACGGCATATGACTATGTAATATTATGGATACATAACCTTTTTTCATATTCATCACCCCTGAACTACTTTTGTGAGTTTCACTCTATTTAACTGGTGAACTCGGAAAATTATTATATCTTCTTATGCTTTCTTCTACATTTTTATGAAAAAAATCATCATGAAATATATTGTTATATATTGTTATTTTTGGATATAGCTCGTTTTTTTTTGCTCCATAAAAGGATATGGTTTTGGTTCCTTATGAATATTTCCAGATTTTTTCACATCGCTAGTAGTTGGCAATTTTTCATTTTTATTGCTGTCCTGTCCCTCAGAAATATCCACATAATATACTCCAAGATCATTTGACTGATTTGCCCTGGGCGTTGTAACAGTATTCGATACTGAAATTGGAATAAAAATGTCATCTGGTAAAACTCTTCCAAGCTTAACAAAAACATCAATACCTGTTTTATCAAGATTTATAAACCAATTGTCTGCAACTGCATCTAAAAAAATAGTTTGTATTTCATTTGCACTTCCATTATTTATTTCAAATACTTTTAATATTGGTTTTGAATTTTTCCAAGAATTCTCACCATTTTTATCTTCAAATTCTTTAATCATTAAAGGTGAAATGCTAAAATAGCAAAATATTCTATATGCATTTTGTACCAATAATACCAGTGCAAATTTATCATCACTTATCATATACTCCCCCCCTATTTTTCTGTTAGCTTATATAGTATATTATACCTTAATATTACATTAAAGTCATCCTTGAAATGGAAGTATTTTTAACTAATTAATATTGTGTTTAAGTTAATTTCATCACTTTTTTTTCATAGAATTAACTGAGGTGATCTTTATGTCAGTTTTCAAAAAACTCCTTATAATTTTAGTTAGCATTTTAATACTAGAAATAATTATAATTTTTATTAATTACAAATTATTCTTTAGATAAAGCAAAAAACCACAAAGCTTTTTACTTTGGAGTTTTTATACTAACATTTAATTAATAAGTGACTTTTTTAATTGTTTTACTAGCAGTACTCCCACAATAGCAGGTATTATTTGTCCAATACATAAACCTATTGTAAGTACCATATATGGAATATTTGTAAGATATGAAAGCCAAATTGGAACAACAAGCCCTGGAATTAATATTATTGGTATAACCATAAACCAATCATTTAACTTGAGTATTTTTATATAATAAACAATTAATGAAGTTACTATTCCTACCATTGCCCCTCCAATCATATCAAATGGTCCTAGTCCTCCCATTATTGTATTGCTAATAAGATTGCTAAGACCCATAGGAATAATTAGAAATGGGTATATTGATACTAATGCATACAATGATGTGGCTATCCTAACTTGATACTCTCCAAAAGCAAACCACTGAGTAAAATACATTATTACTACATATATTGCAATTACAATTCCTGATATAGTTATTTTTTCTATTTGTGTGTGTTTTTTCATGCCAAAACTCCTAACAAAATTTTTCTCCGTAAATACAGCAACCATTCGCTCCATTATATTGGGCATCTTCTATGACTATTACCTTGCTGTAATCACGTTTTAAATAACCTACTAGTGCCTTATTCTTAGATGCTCCACCTGATAATAATAAAGTATCACCTTTGAATTTTGAAAGTAGTGGCCTAAGTCTTTTATATAAAGAAAAGTTAACTCCAGCGCACAGTTTTTTAAACGAAAGTCCTTCTGCAATCTTTCCAATTAGTTCTGACTCCGAAAACACTGCACATGTAGCATTAAGCTCTACGGGATCCTCACAAAATTCAAACATCTCTAGTAGTGGTACCTCCAATACATTGGCCATATTTTCTAGATATCTGCCACAAGAAGCAGCACATTTTTCGTTAAGTTCAAGATCTGTTACCATTCCTTTTTCTACCTTAATAACCTTAACATCTTGACCTCCAACGTCCAAAAGTATAAAATCTTTTAGACCTGTACTGTACATTGCACCATATACATGAGCCTTTATTTCAGTTATTGGCTTAAAAAGCTTCACGTCAATATTGTTCCTTCCATATCCTGTGGATACTGCTTTATCTGCAGCACCAATATCTAGTTTTTTTAAATCAACCATTATCCTTCCATCATAACTACAATAATCCCGGTAGAAAGCCATGGTATTAACCATAAATTTATTAATAATTTTTTTATCCTGCATAAGCACAATTTTAACTTTTCTACTTCCAAGATCTATCCCTAAAGTTTTCACTGTTTCTCACCTTCTATCAATTAGCATATCTAAAAAAGCTTCAATTCTTAATTTTGTTCTTGCATCTAATTTATTAAGCTTATCACCTTCAACATTTAGTACAGGCACATCTAAAGACTCTTTAATTATTATGTGCTCAATTTGTCTATAACAAAAGCTTTGCGTATAATTAATAACTCCGTCTATCTTTCTCTCTTTGATTTGTTTTTCTATTTCCTGAATCCTAAATTCTATATTGTAGGGATAAGTATAATCATAATATTGCTGGTAAATGTTTTTGCAATTTATTCCTCTTGGAAAAGAGAATTCCCTTTGAACTTCATTATATACAATTCTAGAGTTAAATTTTTCAACAAATTCATATATATTAAGTGTCATTGGCGGTGTCCCTATATATGCTAATCTTAGCTTTTTTTCTATAGGTTTTCTGCCATTAATCTCCTTTATCTTCTCTATCAATTGATTTTCAAAATTATTATCATCACCATTAAAATCAGAACAACTTATCTGATAAATATGATTTTCCAAGGATGTCGCTTTATTATCAATATAGGTTAACTCATCTATTTCTTTTACTAACTTTCTTATCCTATTTAATCTTTTTCTCACCTTCTCCACTTCATCAATTGACACTCCAAATAATTTCATGAAATTATCCAATGATTTCTTCAGATCTAACAACTTGTGATTTGACGGATATGCAAATGGATATACCCTTATCCCCTTCATCCTAAAAACTTCTTCTAATGCCTTTGAATTTGAGCAATCACCTTCAGTCACGCCTACAATTTCTTTAAAATCGTTCTCCATCGCAGCACCATAAACTCCTTTTTTAAATGCACAGGAACTACTTGGAAATCCGTCTCTTTCAGCCCTTTCAATCAATTCACCATATTGTTTAGACATTATAAATATATTATTTAAATCAACTACTTTATAGCCTGCCGCAATTAGAATCTCAATGGGAACTGTTGTTGTTATTCCTATTTTTTTCATAATACCTTCCTTCCTGAATTCTTGACACTTTCCATGCAAGCGCAAAAAAATAGAGCAGAATTCTGCTCTATAAACATAATACATCTAAAAAAAAGACCATGTTAACTATCTATTTTTTTGAAGACGCCGAAATAAAAAAGAAGCATACTATGCCTCTATAACCTCAATAAAAACACCATTATTCTGGTGATTCCTGGTTTTGTTTATAGACAGGATGGATTTCGAACTGTCTTAATTCCAATTTAATTGTACTTTAATTTATAAACTAAGTCAAATAATTAAAGACCTAAATGGTAACACTATTTACATAAAACATAATTCAAGTAAATAACAGGTCAAAAACATCAAATAATCATTCAACTGCTCAATTAATACAAGGAGGAAAATAAAATGAGAATCCCAAATCATGTGGCAATAATACCAGACGGTAACAGACGTTGGGCCGTGAAAAATGGATTTAATAAAGAAACCGGTTATATCAATGGCCTATTGCCTGGTATGAAACTGTATAAATGCTGCGAAAAACTTGGTATAAAAGAACTTACATTTTATGGTTTTACTGTTGATAACACTAAAAGACCAACTACTCAGAAAAAAGCCTTTACTGCTGCTTGCATTGATGCTGTAAAGATGCTTTCAAAAGAAAATGTTTCCCTTTTAGTAATAGGAAACTATGATTCACCCATGTTTCCCAAAGAACTTTTACCATTTACAAAAAGAACGGATTTTGGCTGTGGCGGCACAAAAATTAATTTTTTAGTGAACTACGGTTGGGAATGGGATCTTTGTAATTTATCAGACTCTAACTGTCATTCAAGAAAAAGTGTTTATGATAATATTAGGTCAAAGGATATAAGTAGGGTAGATCTTCTTATTCGTTGGGGCGGAAGGCGGCGACTTAGTGGTTTCTTACCAGTTCAGAGCGTATACACAGATTTTTATATTATAGATGATATGTGGCCAGATTTTACAGAGGACCAATTTTATGATGCAATTAAATGGTATGATACACAAGATATTACTTTAGGTGGTTGAAAAGCAGGCTATCTCAAAATATTTTTCATAGTTTGAGATAGCCTGTTTTTATTTTTAGCTATTATTCTTTATATTTTTTTTTGTGTTTTTGACTATATTAACTATATCCATATATGCATTTTGTGTTCCCTTAGTAACAATAGGTCTGCCAAAACTCACCCAATGAAGTTTCCTTGAAGTATAACCACCTAATTTCATTAAAAAATTAACAGTCGGTTTAGTATCTACAACATACAGTTGTTCCGTGCTACCATGCAAAAGGCAGTACATATCAGTAATAGCAGGTATTACTAAGTTAGGTGCGTATTGTCTAGCTAAAGTGTAGACTTTAGCTTTTGTACCATCCTCCCCAATATAAATTAAATGACCATGTTGACTTTTTTCTATTTTATCGAATGTTGGTAAACTAAGTAGCTCTTCACTGCTAGGTACTCTATCCATTGGTAGTTTATTAATATGTATATTAGCCGCCGTTGCTGCTGAATGAGCACCACCTACATCGTGATATATTACTATCATGAATTTCACCTACTTTTTAATAATCATGAATATAGTGTCTTACTAAACTAAAAATATATTCAAAGAAGTAAGCTAAAAGCAAAAATATTTAAAAATCTAAAATTCATACTAGTTATTATTTTATACAATTTTCATACTCTTATCATAACTATTTAATATTTCACAACCATCCTTTGTTACTAAAACTAAGTCTTCTATTCTAACTCCAAATTCCTTTGGTAAATATATTCCTGGTTCAATAGAAAATACCATTCCCTCTCTAACCTCTGAATTATTTACACCGCTAACATCCGTTGGCTCATGAACGTCTATTCCTACATTATGTCCCGTTCTATGTGTGAAATATTTTCCATATCCAGCATTAGCAATAACATTTCTTGCAGCTTTGTCTATATCTGAAAATTTCACTCCCGGTTTAACTGCCTTAATGCCTGCAAGATTTGCCTTAAGTACAAGGTTATATATTTCTTTTTGCCTTTCACTTGCCTCTTGACAAAATACTGTACGTGTCATATCTGAACAATATCCATTAGTTTTCCCACCTATATCAATTATAATGCTGTCCCCTTTTTTCAAAATACTAGTGTCACAGCTATGATGAGGTTCAGCACCATTTTTTCCAAAGGCAATCAAAGGTTCAAATGAAAATTCCTCTGTTCCATGTTTTGCATATATATCTACAAGTTTTCTAGCTAAATTAATTTCCTTGCTACCTTCACTTATATTTTTAATAAGTTCTTCCATTGCCCTATCATTAACAATAGAAGCTGCTTTAAGCAATTGTATTTCCTTATCATCTTTTGTTATTCTTACTTCATCTATTATAAAAGAACCATTGATCACAGAAATTCCTTTTATTTTATCCATAAGTTTTATTAAAAATGAAGACTGCCAATTTTTATCTATACCTAAAGTAACTTTTCCATCAATAAAAGGTGCAAGCTTTTCTATTGGGTCTTCATTATCATTGAAACTAATTATATCAAAACCTATATCATCAGTTATGGGAAACAATTCATTTATTACAAGTTTTTTTACTCCACTGTCGTTTATAAATAATGTACACATTCTTTCGCCTGATTCAATCCATTTTCCAGTAAGATAAAAGATAGCTGAAGGTGATGATATAATAAGTTGTGAAAAGTTATGTTTTTTCATACTCTCCAATATTTTTTCTAATCTTGTTTTTTCCATAATTTTTTTCTCCCTGGCAATTTATTTTTTGTAACATCTGTTTTTGGTATTTTAGCATCTTCATTAAGATCTACGCCTAAAATATCGATGAAGAAAATAAACATTGGTATCCCAAGTAATAATCCCCAAATTCCCATAAAATGTTCTGAAAATATTAGTATTACAAATGTGAAGAAAATTGGTAATTTAGTGTTGTGAGACATGAGTTTTGGATTTAATATATAACTTTCCATAATATGCACAATAGCTACCATAATTAGTACATATAAAACCTTTATAATTCCGCCTATTTTAAAACCTATCAGTGCTAGCGGAACCAAAGATATTATTACACCAGCCACAGGAATAAGACTTAATATAAATATCATAAAGCCTAATGCCAAAAGCTTTGGGAATCCTAATATAGTAAGAAATACCACAGAAATACCAGTGTTAAACATCGCTATTACTACTTGTGCCTTTATAACCTTACCAAAAGAATTCAGAAAATTGTTTCCGAAAAATTTAAGATAACCGTAAATTCCAGATACTTGACTATGTTCAAATTTTTTAACAAAGTTCTTAACTCTATCTTTTTCAAGCATATAGAAAAGACTTAAAATAAGAGCAATAAATAGATTACTACTCCATTTACCTACATTTGTAGCTGCACGTATAGCTAGATCCATACCTGATTGGGTATAATTTTTCATATCTATCTTTCTAATCATAGGTAAAAGATAATTCCCCCATCCTTTCGGGAAATCAGATATAGCAACATTTTTGTAGAATTTTTCCGCTTGCCTTGTAATACTTATAATTTGATTAATTAATATTGGAACATAGTTATATAAAGCTACTATTATTAATACAAATAGGACTATATATAAAATTAAAGTTACTATTCCTTTTTTTATTGGAATATACTTTTTTAAAGCACTTACAACTAAATTTTCTAAACTATTAATCAAATATGTAAGTATAAATGTGAGTAGTACTAAGTCAAGTATACTTCTTATTACAAACAGAAATAGTGCAATAAACATTATAAACAGTAAACTTTTTACTATTTCTTTACTGAATATTTTTTTTAAAAGTTCCAATATTTTCACCTCATGAAAAGTTATATTTTTTATAGCTTAACTGTATTTACATTTTATTACAGATGTTTTTTCTGATCTTTTGTATTATAATTATAATTCAAAGTACAAATTACATATATTAATTATACTATATTTTTAAAAAAAATTCCAATTTATACTTTATTAATAATTGTCATATGCATTTAACAAAAATGACATAAACTTGTCACAGTTAATGGTTATTATTAAATTAAATGATACATGAATTTAGGAGGTAAAATCTATGAGCGAGTTTAACGATAAAGATAATGAAAAAGACAGAAAAGACAAAATAGATTCAACAGATGAGTTTTCAATGTCGAATTACACAGGTTATGATGCATCACATACTAAAAATTATGATTCAAGCGCTAATAAGGATAATTACGATTATGAGGTTAAAACGCTAGAGAGTAGCGAAAAGAAACATAAAAATGGAATGGGGAAACGAATAGCTTCCTATGTTGCAGTGGGTTTGATTTGTAGTATACTGGCTGGTACCGCTTCTGGAGTAGCTGCTATCTACATTATTCCTAATACAAGTTTTTTCAAAAGCACTCCATTATACAAGAATATTGCTAGTGTTAATACTAACTCAAATATGTACACTGACACCTCATCAAGTAATACCGTTAAAGCATCTCCTACAGCTACCAATGGTGCTCTAACGGTTGCCCAGATTGCAAAAAAAGTTGGTCCTGCTGTAGTTGGAGTCTCAACAAAACTAATATCTTCTAGCAGTAATTATGCTATTGGTAGTGATAGTGGTACTGAAACCGATGGTGTTGGATCCGGTATTATTATAAATAAAGACGGATATATATTAACAAACTACCACGTTGTACAAGGCGCTGAAAAAATAACTATAACTCTAAATAATAAAAAAGCGGTTTCGGCCAAAGTAATTAACTATGATTCCACTTTAGATTTAGCAGTTATTAAAGTTACAGATAGTAATGTTACTATGCCAGGCGTCGCAGAATTAGGTAGTTCTAGTGATTTACAAGTAGGTGATTCTGTTGTTGCTATAGGTAATCCCCTTGGGCTAGAATTTTTTGGTACAGTAACCACTGGAGTTGTTAGTGCATTAAATAGACAGGTTGCCGTTGAAAATTCCAAAGCACAGACTCTCATCCAAACAGATGCTGCTATAAATCCTGGTAACAGTGGTGGTCCACTGGTGAATTCAGCTGGTCAGGTCGTAGGTATAACAAGTTCTAAGTTAACTAATACTGGTGAAGGCGTTTCCGCGGAGGGTATGGGTTTTGCAATTCCTATTAATGTTGTTAAACCAAAAATAAGTTCACTTACAAAACCAATGCTCATACTTGGAGTCACTGTTTCGGATGCAACTCAAGGTGTTTCAGTTGTAACCGTAAATCCAGGTAGCTCTGCTTCAAAGGCAGGTATCCAGGCTCAAGATATAATCACAAAATTTGATGGTACCTCTATAAAGACAACAGACGATTTAAATGTTGCAAAAGCTAAACACAATGCTGGTGATAAGGTCTCTGTAGAAATTAGCAGAAATGGAACGGATAAAAAGCTAACTGTGACACTGGCAGCATCGAACTAAAACATTTGAAACAAAATATGATTTAGAATATAGTTTCTAAAAACATGAAAATAGCCACAAATTAAGTGCTCCAATACTTAATTTGTGGCTATCTCTTACATTTACTTGATTTTATTTAAAGAAAAATAAAATGAGACCCCTCCTAGGTAATTTTCAATGCCAAAGTCGCTATTATGAAGTAACAGAATGTTTTTAGTAATAGCAAGACCAAGTCCAGTTCCACCAAGATTTCTATTTCTAGACTTATCTATTTTAAAAAACTTATCCCATATTTTAACTAGATCACCCTCAGGAATGCTTTCGCCAGAGTTTTTTACAATAACATATACCTTGTCTCTTTTCTCCTTCATAGCTATTTCAATACTTCCATTTTCTTCTGTATGCCTAATTGCATTAGTTATAAAATTAGTAAGTACCTGCTCAATTCTCATGGTATCGCCATATACAAGTACACCATTATCTAGGTTCAATTTCACATCAATTTTTTTACTATTAAAAATAGTATAGTACTTCTTAGTTGTCACATTTAAAAGCTTATCAATATAAAACCCTTGCAACCTTAACTTGAAATTTCCATTTTCAAGTTGTGCTAAATCCAACATATCAGATACTAGCACACCCATTTTTTTTGCTTCATCTATTATAACATCAACGTAGTAATCTTTATCATCCCCTTGGAAAACATCATCTTTTATTCCCTCTGCGTATCCTTCAATAAGACTTATTGGAGTCTTGAGTTCGTGCGAAATTCCACCCACAAACTCTCTTCTCATCTTTTCCAGACTTCTTTCCTTTTGAATATCACCTAGTAATTTTAAATTAGCAGACCTTAAAGATTTAAGTGCTCCATCCAAATTTTCAGATAAAAAATTCAATGTAGTCCCAAGATTCCCTAATTCATCTTGACTGTCCACAGTATACTTTTCAGAAAAATCCATTTTTGCCATTTTAGAAGCGGTTTTATTCAATTTTATTAAGGGTTTGGCAATCATATTAGAATATATAAAGGATAGAAGTATAGTAAGTGCAAAAACAAATATATAGATATAAACAAATATTTTTTGAATAACTGCGGATGCTTCACTAATTGGTTGTAGTGACGATACTACGAAGATAACCTCATTTTTTTGCTTGTTTGGTACAATGCTTATAATTGTTTTGGTATCAAAACTATTGTTTTTGAATATGTAAGTTTTTACTGTTCCGCTCTTTTTCATTTCAGCAAAGGCTCCAGGTTCAGATGTAACCTCGTTCATTGCTTCCCTTATAACCCTTACACTTAAAGACTCTTCCCTTGGATCACTATTTGAAGAAAATTTTAGATATCCATTTTTATCTAAAATACCAACCCTACTACTATTGTTATCTTGAAAACTAGTTATTAGCTCTGAAATTTTCTCATCCCCGTCAGCCTTATTGTAACTTTCTTCTAGCTTTTGAGCATTTTTTTCCAAAGTACTCATTTTCCAATTAGTATAAAATTTCTGAAAAAATAGGGTTTCAAATATTAATATACAACTTGTAAATATCACTAAAAATATTAGTGTAATTATAAAAATTTTTTTTGCTATACTTTTATTAATTTCACTTACAATATGCATCCTATGTATTTTCATTTTTTTCCCTCTAATTTATATCCACTTCCTCTTACTGTAATTATTAAGGATGCCTTATGTTTTAACTTTTCTCTTAACCTTTTAATATGTGTATCCACAGTTCTAAGGTCTCCAAAATAATCCATTCCCCACACCCCGTCCAAAATTTTATCCCTACTTAGTAGTATTCCCTTGTTTTTAGCGAAATATAATAATAAATCGTATTCTTTAGGTGATAAATAAATTTCTTTATCATCTATTAAAACCTCATGGCTTAATTCGTCAATAACTAACCCTTCAAATTTTAGTTGTGAATTATTGTATTTTTCATCTGGATAATATCTTCTACATAACGCCTTTGTCTTAGCAATTAAAATCTTAGGACTAAATGGCTTTGTTACATAGTCATCTGCTCCCAGTTCATATCCAAATAACTTGTCATCTTCATCTGCCTTTGCAGTTAAAATTATTATTGGAACATTAGAACTTTTACGTATATATTTACATACTTCAAATCCATCCATAAATGGCATCATTATATCCAATATTATTAATCCTACTTTATTAGAGTCAAAAGTTCTAACAGCCTCTAGTCCATTTTTTGCCTTTAGCGTATTAAATTTTTCTTTTTTTAAATAAGCTTCAATTAGATTTCTCATTCTTTCTTCATCTTCAACAATTAGAATACTCTCTTCCATAACCTTTCTCCTCACTACAATCATTAGAATCTTAATTTTATTATATCATAACCATAAAATCACAAATATTATTAGTTTGATTTTGTAGTTTCTTTTTATAACACAATACATATTTAAATTAAATATGTAAACAATAACATTATATTTAAAACACAACTTAATCTCAAAAAATCAGTATCGATTGAATAAAATAACTAAAGGAAGATGACATAATGCAAACTTTATCAAAACAGAAAAAAGTTATCTATATGGTTTTTTTTATAATATTTTTCGTATCTGCAAGTAGTACGGATTACCATGCTACTACCCTTACCGAAAATACTGACCGTAAAATTGTTTATTTGACCTTTGATGATGGTCCCAGTATTATAACTAATAACCTTCTTGATGCTTTAAAAGCTTGCAATGTAAAGGCCACTTTTTTTATTGTTGGAAAGGAGATACCTGGGCGAGAAAATGTTCTCAAAAGAATACATGATGAAGGGCATAGCATAGGTCTTCACACTTATTCTCATAATTTCAAAAAGATTTACAAAAGTGAAGACATCTTTATTAAAGAAATGCTATCATCTCAAGAAAAAATAAAAGAAGTTACAGGTTATTCTTCTACTTTCATTAGATTCCCAGGAGGAAGTTCTAAACATTTAAGCGAATCAATGCTTGAAAAGATTCATGATAATAATTTAAAAGTATTTGACTGGAATTCAAGTTTAGAAGATGGTGTTAACCCTAACCTTTCAGTTGATGATTTGGTAAAAAATTCAAAAAAATGTAAAGCGCATAGTCGTAGAATCATTTTGCTAATGCACTGTAATTCAAACAATACAAATACCATAAAAGCTCTTCCTAGAATTATTAAATATTATAAAAGTTGCGGATATGAAATCAAACCAATTACGGATTCAACACCTGAATATTACTATAAATTTAAAAAATAGCTACTGATAAATCAGTAGCTATCATAAATACAAATTTGATGATTCCTTATCTTCTAAATCCTTTGTTGCTTTGAGCTTTTCTTGCTTTTCTGCAATCAGGACATCTCACTGGATCGTTCTCAAACCCTTTTTCCTTATAAAATTCTTGTTCACCTTCGGTGAATACGAATTCTTTACCACAGTCTTTACATACAATTGTCTTATCTGCCATTTAAACATACCTCCTTTTTAAGAATTAGGGATCTAAAAATTCATAAATTACACTTCCTGGTAAAAAAAGGAGAATGTTCGTTTCATGACATTAAATCTCTCGATTACAAACAAAGTATATCATAGAAATTTCCAAAAAACAATATATAATAGTTATTATTTTACTTTTAATGCTAAATTTATAGTATATCTTTTATGACTCCTCCGCCAACTAATAAATCCCCATTATAAAAAACAACAGATTGTCCTTTTGTGATAGCTCTAACTGGTTTTTCAAACACAACTTTTACCTCTCCATCTCTATATGGAGAGATCATAGCTTGGCTAGGCCTTGATGCATATCTTATTTTAGCCTGAACACTAATTGGTTCTAGAAGCTTATCAAATGGAATAAAGTTTAAATCATTTGCAATAAGTTCACTTTTAAATACATCTTCTTCATTCCCTAAAACTACTTCATTAGTTAATGCATTTATATCTTTTACAAATACTGGTTTTCCAAATGCAATTCCAAGGCCTTTTCTTTGACCTATGGTGTAATATACCACTCCCTTGTGTTTTCCAAGTATATTTCCAGTACTATCAACAAAATTTCCTTCTTTGACACTCTGTGGTCTTTCTCTTTTTATAAAAGAGCCATGATCATCATCAGGTATAAAACAGATTTCTTCACTGTCTTTTTTATTATGAACCTCTAGTCCTATTTTCTTAGCGATTTCTCTTATTTTATCTTTTTTATAAGTTCCACAAGGCATCAAAGTATGCTCTAATTGGTGCTGAGTCATATTATATAAAACATATGTTTGATCCTTTTTATCGTCTTCAGATTTTTTGACTAAATATCTGTCATTCTCTTTGTAAATAGTTGCATAATGACCTGTGGATACGTAATCTGCACCCAATTCATTTGCCTTTTTTAAAAATGCATCAAATTTTATAAATTTATTGCAAGCGATACATGGATTAGGTGTTCGGCCCAGCAAATACTCATCTATAAATGGCTCAATTACCTTTTCCTTAAATATGTCTTTAAAATTTATAACATAAAATGGTATTCCTAGTGAATATGCAACTCTTCTAGCATCTTCCACTGAAGAAAGTGAACAACAACCATTTTCTTTTTCCTCGTACGCTTGGTCTTCTGGCCATACCTGCATAGTTATACCAATGACATCATAACCTTGTTCCTTTAAAAGGTACGCAGTTACTGAGCTGTCAACTCCTCCACTCATTCCAACCACAACTTTATTATTCATAAATTCACCTCATCTAAACATTTCGTATATTATCTATTATTTTTTTTAGTGTTTTAACAGTAAAGTTTATCTCTTCTTCTGAAGTAACCTTTCCGAAACTAAATCTCATAGAACTTTTGGCATCTTCCTCACTAAGTCCCATAGCCATAAGTACATGGGACGGCTCTAATGATCCTGCAGAACATGCACTTCCAACCGAAGCGCAAATTCCTTGTAAATCCAATGCCATAAGCAAAGTCTCCGCCTCTATTCCATGAAAGCATATATTTGCATTACCTGGCAATCTATCCTCTCTGTCACCATTAATTGTTGTTCTTTCAATTTTAAGCACCTCTGATAAAAACCTGTCTCTAAGTCTTTTTAATCTAATATTTTCATCTTTTATATTTAAATTAGACTTTTCTATTGCTTTTCCTAGCCCTACAATTGCAGCAGTATTTTCTGTGCTCCCACGTCTGCCTCTCTCCTGCTCTCCACCATGGAGGTAGTTATCTACCTTTGTACCATTTTTAATATACAGGACTCCTATACCCTTAGGTCCATAAAACTTATGTGCTGACATAGATAACATATCTACTTTTAGATTCTGAACATCTACGTTAATGTGTCCAATTGCCTGAACTGCATCTGTGTGAAATACTATGTTTTTTTTATTACAAATTTCTCCTATTTTTTCTATAGGCTCCAGCGATCCAACTTCATTATTGGCAAGCATTATGGTTACTAAAATAGTTTTTTCCGTTATAGATTTCGTTAAGTAATCTAAATCTAATATTCCACTTTTATCAACAGGTACATAAGTTACTTTAAATCCTTGAGTTTCTAAATATCTACATGTGTTTAGTACTGCCGGATGTTCGATTTCACTTGTTATAATATGATTTCCACTTTGCATTTTTGCAAAAGCCAGACCCTTTATTGCCCAGTTATCACTTTCAGTACCCCCACTTGTAAAAAATACTTCTTCTCTTTTACAATTTATAGCTTTAGCTACTCTGCCTCTTGCCTTATCAATTGCCATTTTAGGTTCTAACGAAAATGTTGATACTGAAGATGCATTCCCATAAAAGTTGCAAAAATATGGCTGCATCTCCATAAACACTTCTTTATCTACCGGCGTTGTTGCTCCATAATCCATATATATTATTTTTTGATTCATTTTTTCATTACCTCAGCTTTTATATAAAAATAATTACGGTACAAAATATCTTTGCACCGTAATCTACTATACCCCGCTTCATAAAAAGAAGCAACATGATTTTTTTTATAATCTAATCAAAAACAGTAGTTGATAAATATCTCGTGCCTGTATCTGGAAGTATAACAACTATATTCTTGCCTTTAAATTCAGGTCTCTTTGCTACCTGAATTGCTGCATAAGTTGCTGCTCCTGAAGATATTCCAACTAAAAGTCCTTCAACTCTTGCTAACTTTTTAGTTGTTTCATAAGCATTATCATTTGAAACTGGTATTACCTCATCAACTAAATCCATATCCAATACATCTGGTAAAAAACCTGCCCCAATACCTTGAATTTTATGAGGTCCTGGTTTTCCACCTTCTAGTATTGGTGAATCGCTTGGTTCAACTGCAATTATCTTTACTTTTGGATTTTTCTTTTTCAATAATTTAGCCACACCTGTAAGTGTACCACCTGTACCTACTCCAGCAATAAATGCATCAACTTTTCCATCAGTATCTTCCCAAATTTCTACTGCTGTAGTTTTTTCATGATACGCAGGATTTGATGGATTCTTAAATTGTTGTGGAATAAATGCATTGTCATATTGAGAAGCTAATTCTTCTGCTTTCTTTATTGCACCTTTCATACCATCAGGTCCTGGAGTTAATACAAGTTCTGCACCATATGCTGTTAAAAGCTTTCTTCGTTCTATACTCATTGTTTCTGGCATTGTAAGAATTAATTTATATCCTTTAGCTACAGATGCAAGAGCAAGACCCACACCTGTGTTTCCACTTGTTGGTTCAATTATAACTGTATCTTTATTTATTAAACCTTTTTTTTCGGCATCTTCAATCATAGCAAGTCCAATTCTATCCTTAACACTTCCTGCTGGATTAAAAAATTCTACTTTTGCAATAACCTTAGCCTCAAGCTTTTGAATTTCCTCAAATTTTGTAAGTTCAATTAGTGGAGTATTGCCGATAAGTTCAGTAACATTTTTATAAATTTTTGACATAAAATCACCCCTTAATTTAAATGTAATACATAAATACGTCATTCGCAAGTTTATTATACTTCATAACTAAGTCTTCTAATGTAATGGAATCAACGATGTCATTTATGCTATCATTAATTTTACTCCAAACATTATAGTTTACGCATTGTTCCATTCTGTCCTCATTTTTTAGTTCACCTGGTTCAACTACATTTAAGTCGCCCTCTAATGCTCTAAGAATATCACCAACAGATATATCACTTGGTGAATATCCTAGAATATACCCGCCTTGAGAACCCTTCCTACCTTGTATTAGACCTTTTTTTCTAAGTGAAGCAAAAATCTGTTCTAAATATCCTTCTGATATTTTTTGTCTTTCGCTTATGCTTTTTAAAGTAACACTATCATTTACAGCATTTATAGCTAAATCTATCATAGCTTTGAGACCATACCTGCCTTTTGTAGAAATCTTCATTTGCGCACCTCTTATTACTTAGTAATTATATGTGTTTACTAAGATTATATTATTAATTATATTATTTGTCAATTAATTAATCAAAAAAAATATTATTTTACAATTTTATCCTCATCTTTATTATCGTCCTTTATACCAGTTTTTAGTACCTTTTTTTTTAAAAGTATTGCAGCTGCTACTGCAGTTATTGGAATTGTACAGATTAGTCCAATACTTCCTGCAAGGGAATTTAATACCGCTGATGCTATTGCATCCTGATCCAAGATTCTGTACATTGGAAGTTTATAGGAAGTAACTAGCATTATAACATACATAGAACCACCTACATAAGCTAATATCAATGTATTAGCCATAGTTCCCATTATATCACGTCCTATGTTCATTCCAGACTTTATAAGTTCTACTGTAGTGCTATTGGGTCTATTTTGTTTTACTTCATTAATTGATGATGCAATAGACATACTAACATCCATGACTGCACCCAGTGCTCCCATTAAAATACCCGCAAACATCAGTCCTCTGAAATTGAATTCAGTATTTTGTGATATGTAAATCATCATCTGTATTTCTTCATCCGTAAGTCCCGTAAGATTTAATTTACTACTAAAATAAATACCGATAGCCGCAGCTATTAGCACGCCTCCTATAGTACCTATTATTGCCGCCACTGTTTTTTTGTTTTTACCACTAATAATTAATAACGTCACTATACTTATCCCTATAGCTAATATTATGGATACAATCATTGGATTAAATCCTGCGATTATAAGTGGAATTAAAACCTTTAAGACTACAATTCCTGTTATTATAAGTGCAAGAATAGATTTTAATCCTTTTATTCCACCTATGACTCCTAGAAGCACTACAAAAATCAATATTAAAACATATAAAGATTCATATCTATCAAGTTCATACATATACGCTAATTTTATTGTTCCATCTGGGTTTTCGGTGATATTTATAAGTACATCATCACCTTTATGCGCTGTGGTTTCCCGATAAGTTTTATCATTTATCAGATTGTCTAAAGATAAAGTCTGTCCCTTATGATCTCCAGTTGAAATTTTAACTTGAACTTTCCCATGATCAATTCCATTTTTATTATTTTTCGTTTTAGACGTATCAGAATCCGAACTAATATTTTCTGATATGATTTTTGCATGAATTGGTTGATTTTCTCCATTAACCATTATGAAATTTTTAAGACAAAATATTATCACTATAGTTAACAAAATTATTGCAGTAATTATTATTTCTTTCTTTTTTTTATCCATTGTTTTCACCTCAGCAAATAACATCTTTATAATTGTAATGTACTAAAACCTATTAATCAATATATATCAAGATAATTCATAGTAATTTAATGAATATACTATGAATTATTAATTTACAAACAAATTATTATACTTGAAAGTTTGTTTTTCATGATATTTAATTACTAAAATTGTAAAAACAAGAGTTGTTAATACGTATATTAATGACCAATACGGAATATTTAGCTTTAACATAGACAAAATTGAATTAATCAATAATGGCGTCGTCAATGAGTATATGCTTATCTTATAAATATTCTCAAACCCTAAATTTGTCTTAAGCTTAGCATCAAGTATTAGTGTACAAATTGAAACTGCCGCTGCAACTAATATACCTCCCATAAAATACCGTACAATAGTTCTTATAATAATAAATAATGGTATATGTCTTATTAATGGTAAGTACCCATTGATTGTATCTTTTGTAATAGTAATACTACCAAGTGATGCAAAATTTGTAACCAGGGTATTTTGCTGGTCTATCTTTTGAATAAGTTTATCCTTTAAAATCAATACTCCTCTGTCATATGAATTAAGTACTGATTGATCTGTCTTTCCCGATGTATCTATTATATAATAATTATTATTCCTGTTAGATATAACAATAGGCATTTTTCCATCTATCTTAAGTTGCCCATCTTTTATCTGAACATCCGTTATCTTTTTATTATAAACCTGCACTAAATCGTAAATTTCAAAATTAGTCTCCATAGTTTCCCTGGCTGCTCCAAATATTCCAAAACTCACTGAAATTAAAAAGAGGTATAATATTGCCTTACCCAAACTTGACTCACAAAAATAAGAATAACGATTTAAATTAGTAATGCTGTTAAATGTTTTATGTAATAAATTCATTTTGGTATTTTCTCTATCATTTTTCAAAGTATGCCTCCTGTTTTAACTTTTACTTATTATGTTAATAATAAATTAATAATATATATTATTCAACAACAAACCTTTAGCTTTATTTAAAAAAATTACAATTCTATATTTTATAATATAAAAAATTAGGTATTCCAAAGAAAATAACTTATAATAGTACGAGGCTTCTTAAAGAAAATAACCAGTCTTATTCTTGTCTACAAGGAGAAATATATGAATAAATTAAATTTTAAAGGTAGTGCAATGTTAAACCCTACTCCAGTGGTACTTGTTACTTCTAAGAGCAAGTTGAACAGATTGAATATTTTTACGGTTGGTTGGGTGAGCACTGTTTGCACAAAAGAGCCCATAATTGCCATGGGAATAAAACCAGAAAGACTCTCATATCAATATATTAAGGAGAGTGGCGAATGCACTATAAATCTTCCTACTACAGATATGGTTAAAGTTGTGGATTATTGTGGCGTTGTTTCTGGTAAAAAAGAAGATAAAATAAAACATTTAGACTTAAAGCTTAGTGACGGCGTATCAATCTCTACTCCTTCATTACAAGATTCACCTGTAGCTTTAGAATGCAGAGTAAAATCAATTACACCACTTGGAACACATGATTTATTTCTACTTGAAGTAGTTAACGTTAAAGTTGATGAAAATTTATTAGATTCAAGTAGCAAAATATGTTTTAACAAAGCTAATCTTATTTGTTACAGTCATGGAGAGTATTATGGTTTAATTACAAAACCACTAGGTTCTTTTGGTTATTCAGTTAGAAAAAAAAGCAAGAAAAAATAATGAATGTTTTTTGTTAGACATATGAAATAATAAAAGGAGTTTAGAAATTAATCTAAACTCCTCTTATTATTTTATAAGTTTAAATTCTTCTATAATTATTTTATATTCAGGATCCTTTGCATCTAAAAAGCTGCAACTATCTGGATCATCCTTCATTATAATTATTTCGTTACTATTCTTAAAAAACACGCAATAAGATTGATCTTTATGCATAAGCATAGTACTTTCACAATTCTTGCAATTTTCGCTAATTTTCATAAATTTTCACCTCATATACTTTATTCTACAAATGGAACAAGACTGCTTCATTAAATTGACATGTTTCGTCAGCATATACTAATTATACTCTTATTCCGATAAAGTATGTTTGTTTTTCAAAAATCATTTAACTTGTTAGTTGTTACTTGTCACCTGTAAACTGCTTCTCTGGTATCTGGTACCTGGAATCTGGAATCTGCCTTTCTGTCTCTTGGTACATTTTAGCAGTTGCCCTAGCAACCTCAATCCATGTATATTTTTCCCTAACTAGCTCCATTGCATTTTTTTTAACACAGCTTGCAAGTTTATCATCCATTAGCAATTCAATAACATTGTCACCAAGGCTCTTAGCCTGGCCACTAACCATCTTCATGCCTGAATATTTATGATGTACAAGTTCACCCATACCCCCAGTATCTGATACTACCACAGGGCATCCTGCTGCCATAGCCTCAAGAGCTACAATCCCAAATGGTTCATAGAGAGAAGGAAATACCGCAACATTTGCTACCATGTACAATCTATTTTTATTATAGTTATCCATATAGCCTGGAAACACTATTCTTTTCTCATAACCTATATTTTTTACCTTGCGTTTTAATTCTTCAGTCATTGGTCCTTCTCCTGCTAAAATAAATTTAACCTTACTATATTTTGCCACTATGTCTGGTGCGGCATCTATTAGCAATTGTATTCCTTTTTCAAAAACATGCCTTCCAATAAAAAATATTATTTTTTCATCATCAGAGGCATACTGTCTTCTAAAAAAAGAAAGGTCATCTTTATAATCATATTGCCCAGTATTAACACCATTGGGAATAACACAAATTTTTTCTTCCGAAACATTAAATGTACTGACAATTTGGCTCTTCATATAATCACTACATGCAACAATCTTAGAAGCTTCATAGCATAAAAGCCATTCAGTTGATGATATATACCTTTGCATATCAGTTCTTATTCCATTATTTCTGCCCGATTCTGTTGCATGTATTGTAGCAACCATTGGAATATTAAATGACCACTTTATTGCTTTTGCTACATATGTAGAGAGCCAATCATGAGCATGAATGATATCTATGCTACCTAATTTTCTGATAAGCCTTACACATTCTTCAATCATAGCGAAATTAAGTTGCATAACCCATTTAATAAAATCTTCTGTTTCTATTCTATATGGTGTTACCCTATGTACAATAACTCCATTATCATCCTCTTCTACTGGTGCTGTTCCTTCTTCGCAAGTTATTACATGTACCTCATGTCCAAGTGACTTCAGTCCCTTACATAAATTGTACACATGATTACATAATCCACCTATATTTCTAGGTGGATATTCCCAAGAAATCATTACTATTCTCATTAAAAATTCCCCTTTTCAATGTCTTAATAACAATATGAATAATAAAAAATATGAACTTTATAATGCCATAATATATTTACAAGAAAGCCTTTATATTTAAAAAGCTGAGTTTTTAAACCAAATTCAATATTTCTGTATTTGTCACTGCATCTTTTTCATAGTCAATGCCATCATATCCAAATCCAAATAGTTTAAAAAAATCTTCTCTAAATATATTTATATTTGTAATTTGTTGTACATTTTCTGTTGTAACTTGATCCCATAATTCAGTTATTTCCTTTTGGACATCCTCTCTCATTTCCCTATCATCTATTCTTATCCTACCTTGCTTATCTACTGTGGTCTTCCCACTTGCAATTTCTGAATACAATCTGTATATTTGTTCAACAGAACCTTCGTTCAAGTTTTTTTCCTTTAGAACCTTGTCAAGCAATGAAATATATAAAGGTACTACAGGTATTGCAGAACTTGATTGGGTAACTAATGCCTTATTTATGGAAATATACGCACTTCCTTCAATTTGTTTAAGCTTTATATTTATAACCTTTGATACTCTTTCAATATCTTCTTTTGCCTTACCTATGGTTCCATTTCTATATATTGGATATGTTATTTGTGGTCCAATATAAGAGTAGGAAATAATATTTGCTCCCTTTTCAAGTACCTTTGCCTTTAAAAGTTCATCTACCCACATTTCTAAATCTTCACCACCCATTACATTGATGGTTTGCTGAATTTCATCGTCATTTGCAGGCTCAATTTCCACATCTGACACTTCAAAAGTATGAAAATTAACTGATTTATTTTTGAAAGATTCTCCTATTGGTTTTAATGCTGAAATAGATGTTTGCCCAGTTATTGGATGTTTTCTACGAGGCGAAGCAATACTATAAATAACAAGGTCAATTTTTTTGAGATCATTTTTTATTAGTTTTATAGTCTTTTCCTTTATCTCTTCTGAAAACGCATCACCATTTATTGTCTTTGCATAATGACCTTCTTCTAGCGCTCTCTCTTCAAAAGCTGCTGTATTATACCATCCTGAAGAAGCAGTTCGATTCTCTGTTCCATGCTTTTCAAATACCACCCCTATTGTGCTAGCATCCCACCCAAAGGTTGATACTATTCTTGATGATAGACCATAACCCGTAGATGCACCTATTATTAGTACTCTTTTAAATTCATTTCTTATTTTAGCTTTTTTTACATAATCAATCTGCATATCTACATTTTTTTTGCATCCATCAGGATGTGCCGTTACACAGATGAAATCTCTAAACCTTGGTTTAATTATCATGATTTGCCACCTCTCAAGTTATCTATAATAACATTATAGCATTTATATTAAAATCTTTATCCGAATATAAACAGAGTTCTTAGTTTCAGATGAAGTGTTTTTCTCCATCTGAAGCTTAGAACTCGTTATAAAAATTTTTATTTTTTAAGCATTTCTCCAATAGCTGCTATACTACCAAATGAAGAAAGTGTTTCGTTTGGAAGTATTAACTTGTTAGCAGGATTTTTAGCCATTTCCTTTAATGCTTCAATCTGTTTTAATGCTATAACAGTTTCGTTTGTTCCAGATTCTATAATTGCCGTATTTACCTTTATAATAGCTCCAGCCTCTGCAATTGCTATTACTTCTATTGCACGGGATTTACCTTCTGCTTCAAGCAATTGAGATTCCTTTAAGCCCTCAGCACGTCTTATATTCGCTTGTTTATCCGCTTCTGCTGCAAGTATTATAGCCTGCTTTTCTCCTTCTGCCTTAGTAATAGAACTTTGTCTATCTCCTTCTGCTTGAAGTATTTTGGCTCTCTTTTCTCTTTCAGCTTTCATCTGAGTTTCCATACTAATTCTAATATCCTCAGGAGGCATTATATTTTTTATCTCTACTGATATAATTTCGATTCCAAATGTTGATGTAATTGCTTCAACATTCTTTAAAATCTCTATGTTTATTTCATGTCGTTTTGAAAGAATTTCATCTAGCGTCATGGATCCAACTGTATTCCGCATTTGAATAGTTGCAGTATAAATAATACCAGCTCTAAAACTTTCAATGTTGTAGACTGCGTCCCTAGCATTTTTTACCACATAAGAACAAACATTGTCTATAGTAATTTTCACATTATCTAGTGTGATAACAGCTTGAGGTTCAATATCAATATAAGTTATTTTCATTGAAATTCTTTTTCTTACATATTCTATAATTGGAATAACAATATGCCAGCCTGGCTCTAGTGTTCTATTGTATTCACCAAACCTCTCTACAACCACCAAATAACCTGTACTAACAACTTTTATACTTGAAACCAAAACTAATAAAATTATGGCTACAATAACTAGTATGATAATATAATTCATAAACATCACTCCTATATTCAATTTTTTAACTCCTTACATTTTATCATATATCTTTGAGTTTTTACCTATTAATTTATGGATTGCAATATATATTTCAGGTAAATATATATTTATAACCTGTATTGAATATACATGACGCTTTATGCTAATCTATTAGTTATAAATAAAATATATATTACAATATAAAAATGGAGTGAAAAAAAATGATAGATTCTTTCATAAAAGTATCTGCAGCATGTCCTAAAACCAAAGTAGCGGATATTACTTTTAATTTGAAAAACATTAAGGAATGCACTGATATAGCTTTAGACGATAACTCTAAACTTATAATTTTCCCAGAGTTATCTGTAACCTCCTACACCTGTGCTGATCTATTTTCTCAGCAGATATTAACAGAGAAATCCACTGATGCCATTAAGGAACTTTGCTCCTTTTCAGAAAAAAAAGACATACTTATGTGCATCGGTGCTCCTTTATTAAATAATTATAACTTGTATAATTGTGCCTATGTAATATTTAAAGGTAAAATATTAGGCATCGTGCCTAAAAGCTATTTGCCAAATTACACTGAATTTTATGAAAAAAGGTGGTTTACTGAAGGCCTAGGTATAAAGAATAAAACTATAAGCCTTAATTTTCAAGAGAATATTCCCTTTGGCACAGATCTCATTTTTACAGCAGGAAAACTAAAACTCGGCCTTGAAATTTGTGAAGACCTTTGGGTTACAATACCTCCAAGTTCTTACCTCAGTATATCTGGTGCAAATATAATTGGAAATCTTTCTGCATCAAATGAAATTGTAAGTAAATCTGATTATAGAAGGGGTCTTGTTTCCAGTCAAAGTGGACGTTGCATATCTTCTTATGTATACTCCTCTTCTGGCATCGGTGAATCTTCCACAGATCTAGTTTATAGTGGTCATCTTTTGATTGGAGACAACGGTTCAATAATAAATGAAAATGAGAGATTTCAAAGAGATAATCAAGTTATTACTTCAATAGTAGATTTAGACAGGTTAGATATGGAACGCTTAAAAAATGTAAGTTTTAGTGACAGCATGAAACTTTGCCCATATGAAATTAAAAACATCCAGTTTAAATATGAGAATATAGACATTGGAGCCTTTACAAAGACTATTGATAAACATCCTTTTGTTCCTTCTGATAAAACAGTCCGAGATTATAGATGCAAAGAAATATTTAATATCCAGGCCTCGGCACTTGCTAAGAGGATCGAACATACTGGTGTAAAAAAAGTTGTGGTAGGTATATCTGGTGGACTAGATTCAACCTTAGCTCTACTTGTAATAGTAAAAACCTTTGACGAATTGAAAATATCCAGAGCTAACATTATAACTATCACTATGCCTGGTTTTGGAACTACAGATAGAACTTATGGTAATGCGGTTAACCTTTGCAAAAACTTAAATACTGATTTTAGAGAAATTAACATTGTGGATGCTTGTTTGCAACATTTTAAAGATATAGAGCACCCTATAGAAAAACATGATGTAACATATGAAAATGTTCAGGCAAGGGAAAGAACACAAATACTTATGGATATCGCCAACAAGGAAGGAGGTCTAGTTATTGGTACTGGGGACCTCTCCGAACTAGCCCTAGGTTGGTGCACATATAATGGTGACCATATGTCTATGTACTCAGTTAATTGTTCCGTCCCCAAAACTCTGGTAAAATTTTTAGTAAAATATGTTGCAGATAAAGAATCAGATAAAAATACTTCTGCACTTTTAATTGATATATTGGATACACCAATTAGCCCAGAGCTTTTACCAAAAGATAGCCAAGGAAACATAGCTCAAAAAACAGAAGATGTAGTTGGCCCCTATGAACTACACGATTTTTTCCTTTATTACTTTGTGCGTCAAGGCGCTACACCAGAAAAAATACTTTACCTTGCAAATATTGCTTTTAAATCTATATATGATAATGAAACCATTGAAAAATGGTTAAAAAAATTTGTTACAAGATTTTTTACCCAGCAATTTAAACGTTCTGCAATTCCCGATGGTCCAAAGGTAGGAACAATTAGTCTTTCTCCAAGAGGTGACTGGAGGATGCCTTCCGACGCTTCATATAATTTATGGCTTGATAGTTTCAAATAAGCAGATTCGCTAATTTTTTAAAGATACAAAAAAACATTCCCTATAGGCTTACCTATGGAGAATGTTTTTTATTTATAAATATCAACTATTAAACCTGCAATTTCATCTACAGTTGATGCTACATTTAATTTTTCTTTTTCCTCGCTTAAAAGCATTTGTGTAAGTTCTTCCAGCTTGCTATCAATTACATCCACGGTAATAAAATATTGTGTCTGCCAAAAGCTAATATCTTTTTTAATAGAATACATATGGCTTAGCACTGAAGTAAGATATTCTTTTATCATACTCTTATATGCCTTAACATCAACATAACACTTCGTAATTGAAAGTCTATTTCCCTTTTTTTTAATCTTATCATGCATTTCTTTTAGTTGCTGTTCTGATTTATGTTCCCTAGCAAAATTAAAACTCTGTGAAAAATCTTTTTTTATGGTATTTTGCTTTTTTTCAATAGTTACTGGTGAGCTGCTATTAAGCCTTGATATCTCCATAAATTTCACCTCTTAAATTTTTCCAATTACACTCTAGCAATATGTCTACAAATTTTTCAAAGTATTCTTGTTCTAGCTTTCCGAATCTTCCTACAGTTGGACTATCTATGTCTAGCACTCCTAGCAGCTTTTCATCAATTACAATTGGAACAACAATCTCAGAATTACTGGCACCGTCGCAGGCAATATGTCCTTTAAATTCATGCACATTATCTATTCTCATAACCTTTTTAGTCGACGCTGCAGTGCCACACACACCTTGTCCAATTTTAATTCTATTACATGCTGGCAACCCTTGAAATGGTCCAAGTAATAATTCTTTATCTTCTGCTAGATAAAATCCTGTCCAATTTATATCGTCAGTCATTGCATTTACTATGGCAGAAGCATTACATAAATTTATTATTATATTTTTTTCATCACTTATCTGACCCCTTAGCATCAATAACATGGTGTCATAATTATCCTTTATATTATCAGTTTTAAAATTATTTTCATCCATAACTAGTACCTCTCAACAATTTTTTCGATTTAATTTAATCCCTTTAAGGAATATATTATCACACATACATATATTTGAATAGCATTTAAATATAGATTAAAATTTTAATTTTATTAATTAATTTGTTAGAATTAGGCTCCTTAAATAAACAAATGGCGATGAAATAATTGTTATTCATTCCAGTACCCTTTTTAAGTAAACTTTACTCTATTACTATTAATTTTCTTTTAGTAACAAATCCTGTATCTTTGGAGTGCATCTTCTGCCACAACAACCACCTGAACCTGCCCCTGTTATCCTTTGTACATCTTCTAAAGTCTTTGCACCTTTTTTAATAGTATCTTTAATTTTAGCCCTACTTATACTTTTGCAAATACAAACCTTCGTTAATTTATCCATAATATCTTTACTTGCGTTATTCTCCATGTAATTCTCACCTCACATTTTCATTTCAAATTTAAATATTTAGTCCTCTTCGTCTTGCCTCTATATTAATTATAAATCATATTGTCAAGGAAAAAATTTCTTGTGTAGCGGTATACCTCCTATTTAAGTATATTTTTTAATCTCAGCGTATTATTCAGCTGTTTTTATGGTATTATGGAATTTGAATTTTATAAATATACATAGTATAATCCCCTATGTAGTGTACAGATATATTGTTTACACTACATATTGTATTTGCAAGGAGGAAATAAATGAGTAACATAAAAGATTTATTCAAAAGAGTTTTTACAAAGGAGTTAGATTTACACGGTGATAAAACAGTCTATGATCTATTTACTTGGAAAAAAGTAGACGTGTTTATGAAGGATTTCAAAACAGGCAAAGTATTAATTGATATGAAAGATCTGGAATTTCCAGAACATTATTCTCAAAATTCCTGTGATATAATTGCTTCAAAATACTTTAGAAAAGCTGGCATTCCAAAAGCTCCCCATTATGAAAATAGTCTTAGACTTGTAGCCCATAGATTAGTTAATTTTTGGCGTGAGGCTCTAATAGATGAGGGAATAATCGAAACCGAAGAGGAAGGCAAAATATTTTACGATGAATTGGTTTTTGCATTTTTAAATCAAATGTTTGCTCCAAATTCCCCTCAATGGTTTAATACCGGCCTTGCTCAAAGCTATAATATTAAAGGGAAAAAGCAAGGTAACTACTATTATGATGAGAAAGAAAAAAAAGTTGTTCTCTCAGAGGATAATTACACTAGAACTCAAGCTTCAGCTTGCTTTATCGTTTCAATTGAAGATAAACTTTTAGGTAACCATTCTATATCTAACCAATACGTTACAGAAACAAAACTATTTAAAGGTGGTTCTGGCACCGGAACTAATTTTTCAACCATTAGAGCAAAAGGCGAAAAATTATCTGGTGGTGGTTATTCTTCAGGTCTTATGAGCTTTTTGAGGGGCTTTGATAGAAATGCAGGAGCAATCAAATCCGGTGGTACCACAAGACGTGCAGCTAAAATGCTTTGTCTAGATATAGATCATCCTGAAATATTTGACTATATAACTTGGAAAGCTAAAGAAGAGGATAAGGTAAGAGCCCTAGGTAAAATGGGCTATGACATAGGTTTTGAAGGTGAAGCTTACGAAACTGTATCCGGTCAAAACGGAAACAACTCCGTTATGTTCTCAAATGAATTTATGAAAAAAGTTAAGGATCTCAGTACGAATCCTGATACAACTATAGAGTTAAAAGGAAGACTTGACTCTTCAGTAAATAAAATGGTTAAGGTAAAAGACCTTTGGGATACTTTTAACAAATCTGCTTGGGAATGTGCAGATCCTGCCCCTCTTTTCGGAGATACATTAAATGATTGGCATACTTGCCCAAATGGTGAAGATGGCAAATATAACGCAAAATACAATAGAATAAACTCTACAAACCCTTGCGGAGAATATGCATTTTTGGATGATACATCTTGTAATCTTGCTTCTATCAATGTATACAAATTTTATGATAACAAAACTAAACATTTTGATTTAGAAGGTTATCAGCATATAATTGGACTAGTTGAATTACTATTAGAAGCTTCTATTCATTGGGGTCAATTTCCAACTGAGGATGTAGCAAGAAAAACTTATTTATTTAGGACTACAGGTCTTGGTATATGCAACTTGGCTTCACTTTTAATGGTTAAGGGCTATCCTTACAATTCAGAGAAAGCTAGAGCCTTTGCTGGATCACTAGTTGGAATACTAACAGGTCGTGCATATTATGTGTCAGCCCTAATGGCAGAAAAAGTTGGTAGTTTCCCTAAATATGATATCAATAAGGACTGTATGAACAGAGTAATAAGAAATCATGCAAGAGTTGCAGGCTCAATTGATTCTCCTTACGAATCTCTTCATTACAAGCCAATAAAAGTAAATCACCAGCTATTAAAAAAAGAGAACTTAGAGGATTTAAGCAAGGCTTTAAAAGATAACTTTAAAAAAGCTATAGAATATGGTAAAAAATTTGGATATAGAAATGCTCAGGTTTCAGTTATTGCGCCTACAGGAACAATTTCTTTTGCAATGGACTCTGGTGCTACTTCAATAGAACCATTTTTCAGCCATGTTATATACAAGAAGTTATCTGGCGGTGGATTTATGACCATAATAAATCCAATTATAACTTCAGCTCTTAAAAATTTAGAATATACTAAAGAACAGATAGAAGACATAATGGCTTATATTCTTAGAAAAGAAACCGTGCAAGAAGGTGACTATTCTTATGAAAAGATAATAGATGGAAAAATAGAAGGTGCTCCTCATCTTAAAGAAGAACATTTAGCTATATTTGACTGTGCTAATAAATGTGGCAGTGGTGAGCGATACATTGCTCCTGATGGTCATGTATTAATGGTAGCAGCCCTAGTTCCTCTTATATCCGGTTCTATATCAAAGACTGTTAATCTTCCTAAAAACGCTACTATAGATGATTTTAAGGCTGTTGTTTTAAAATCTTGGGAGCTTGGAGTTAAAGGTATAACACTTTATAGAGATTCTTCAAAAGCAAGTCAACCTTTAAACACAACCCTTGATGATGATACCGACGTTAAACTTGAAAACATGACTTATGCAGCATTGATTGAAAAGGTTAAAAGTTTAGAATTACATGCACCAAAACCAAGCAGGGTAAAACCAATTGGTATAAGACGTGGAACAACTCACCCAGCTCAAATAGCTGACGTGAAAATATATACCACAGTAAATAGAGATGAGAATGGAAAAATAAATGAAATATATATAACTACAGATAGAGAGGGTACCATAATTACAGGACTTTTAAATTCCCTTTCAAAATCCATCTCAGTTATGCTGCAATACCATGTTCCACCAAAGGATATTTCAAGAATGCTTAAAGGCCAAAAATATGAACCTTATGGATTTGTTCAAAAGCATCCATATATTAAACATGTTTCATCTATTTCTGATCTTATAAGCAAAGTTATAGACATTGAAATGGGCGATTATTCAAGTTGCCAGGTTAAACCAGATGATTATGCTACCATAGCAGAACCTGATTATACTACTCTTGATAAAATAGAAAAAAGTTCAGATTCAGAAAGAGTTTATGATACAACTTGCACAACTTGTTCTTCCACAAGACTAGTTCGTAATGGAACTTGCCTAGTTTGTATGGACTGCGGTACAACAACTGGATGCAGTTGAAGAATTAATACCACAAAACAGAAATCACTATTTATAATTTCTATAAATAGTGATTTCTTTATGTATTTATTCCTTTTTCATTACTCATACAATAAATCAAGCAATATCATTATTATTTAATATATCTCTTCTCATTGCTATTTTTTTCAATGCAATACTAGCTATAAGGATTATAATTGTAAACAATATAAGGGATGGAATACCATATATTGTTTTTGATTCAGGGTTACTAAAAACACGTATTATATCAACTTTAAGTATATATTTGATAATAACTAAATTAATAATCTCACAGATAAATTCCGTTATAAATACAAATAAAGATACTTTTATTGCTTTTACGATAGGAATTTTAGTTAAATTTATATTCACAAATATTAGTATTCCAAACCCTAACATTGTATTTACTCCATATTGTATAGGTAGAAGCCTTACTATGTAATTTAAAAAACTAAATATTATTACTATTATAAAAAATTTGTTAAATTTTAATTTCGTTCTTGTCAGCAAACAACATGCCCATATAAATAATATTGATTCTGGTAAACCTCGTTCAATTATTTCGATAAATGAAACCTTAAGCATTTTATTTTCTCCTTAAATTAAAAATAATTATTTAGTAAATATATCAGAATATATATCAGATAATTCCATATTAACTCGTTCTGTCATGTCTTCTTTAAGTTCTATGGCTTCATTTTCCTCATTAACTTTTATTACAGGAAGATTTACAGTAAATTTGCTGCCTTCGTTTAATTTACTTATGAGTTTTATAGTGCCTCCATGTAGTTCCACAAAAGATTTAACGAGAGATAAACCTATCCCTGTACCTTCCCTATTTCTTTTAAAAGTTTTGTCCACTTGCATAAACCTTCCAAATATCAATTCTTTTTGGTCATCAGATATACCTATCCCTGTATCCCTAACCGATATTTCAACTGTGTCTTTTTTATCCATTATATCAACATATATTTCTCCACCTTTATTTGTAAACTTTAACGCATTTGAAAGTAGGTTTAAAACTATTCTTTCTATTTTATCCCCATCAAAAGCCATTATCTTTTCTTCCACATTGGTATCAAATATCACTTTTATCCCTTTACTTTCTGAATAAGGCAATATTGACGTAGTAATATCTTCTACCACATAAACGATATTTTCATTTTTTAGATGAAGTGTAATAAATCCCGAATCATATTTTGTCATATCCAATAAGTTATTGACCAATCTAATAAGTCTATAACAATTTTGTTTCATTCCTACTAAATAAATTTTTCGTTTCTTGATAATTTCTATATTTGAGCTGTCATTGTACATATTTAATAGTTGTAATGAAGAAAATATTATATTTATTGGAGTTTTTAATTCATGGGATATGTTAGAAAAAAACTCTGTTATAAATTTGTTATACTCCTTTGTTTGATTTAATAATTCAGTATTTTTTATTACTACTTCCTCCAGCTTTTTTATTTGCTTTTGGTGAGTGATATCCCTCATAATTGTTAATATGGCAGATTTCTTTTCATAGACACAGCTAGTTGAAGTGTTTTCAATATTAATAATTTTCCCATTAATATCTACTACCTTTTCTTCAAAAGATATATTTGCCTTTTGATTGGCAAGTATGTCTAAATAAATCTCTTTTGACTTTGTTTTTTCATCTATATACTCAAAATCACTAATGGAATTTTCACTAATTTCATAAAATGTTTTAGCCCCAAATAAATGAAGGGCGTGTTTATTTGAATATAAAATTTTATTATCACAATGTATTATTATTGCATAGTGAGAGTTTCTAATTAGCATATTATAACAATCGTCGTTTTTTAGGAGCATTTCTTCTATATAATTATGTTTTTTTGATTGTTCATATAATTCCATTTCCAAAACTTCTCTTTGATTACTTTCAAATTTTTTGTACTCCCCTAAAGCCCAAGCAATCATAAAAAAGCCTAAAGATAACATTAAATCATTTTCAAAATATATATTAACTACTAAATTCGAACCAAAATACAAATCTACAAGTAATACAATAGATGATGATATAGCCGCTATTATTAAACCATATTTTTTACCCAATGATATGGTAGCGGAAATAATGCTAAATATAAATAAATATTTGTATTGACTTTTATATGTGGAAGACAAAAGTATTAAAACTAAAAGTGAAATAATATAAACACAGTCTTCAATTATAAAAAACACATTACTATTATTTTCTCCAAATATCTTTAAATTATAAAAACACCAACATATAGCTATAATTATTAAAAATGAAGGAGCTAAAAACATAAGGTAATTATTTAGAGAAATTACATTTAAAATATCTGACATTTGATGAGCATCATTAATTACGATTAACAAGGCAACAAATAAAATACTAAACTTTACAACAATAATAGTACCAAGTATGTTTTTGTACCTATCGTTATTTACGTTATTCACTGAGAGCACCTTCTATTATCTATATTAAAATTTAATTAGTTTTTATAAAATATTTAATATTTTTTATTTTTATGACTTTGGTTTTATAAACAATGTAGCAAATGCTTAATTTAATTGTTAATTAATATACTATATTAACATATTACACTATAGTATACAAAAAATTTATAATTATTCTGTAAATATATACATAAATAGATAATTGAAAGATTTAAAAACAAAAAAAATGTCGTCATTTTACAATGACGACACCTCCTATGTTATATGTTATATATTTTTTTAGTTATCTTTCCTTTCATCTACGGGAGTACCATAACTAGTTTTATACATTTTATCCCTCTCAAAACCATCATCATAAGATTTTTCTTGCTTATTTTTAACGACATTTTCACTTGAATTTTCTGTAACATGAGTGTGTTTTCCAATAGTATCTATTGCCGTTTTCATGTCCTGTTGGGTACTGATTGAACTAACTTTACTAGACTTTTGTTCTTTATTTGTCTGTTGCATTATAATCAACCTCCTTTTATTTACCTTATATTCTAAGAAGTATATAAATTTACTTCTATAATAATAGTATTCTCCTTAACTTTGTCCAAATATAACAGTTATGATAAAGTAGTTTTTCTCTTATAGATTTGGAAAATAGCCACTTTAAATTTACCTAGGCATCTTAAGTGAAATAGCAAGTCAAATATGCCTTATACATATTTATTCTTTTTTTCATATCTTGAAAACATTGTAAGAGCTACAACTGCAAAAAATATTGGTCCAACAATCATCCAAATAGTAGTTGCCATGTCTCCTTGCAATCCTGGCTGTATGATGGTAAAAAAGTTAGCAAATCCAACTGTACATACAACAACTATTGTCCAAATTAAAGAACTTTTATATGATTTAAATATTGTAAATGGTTTAACTATATCCGTATTCTTCTTAAATGGTGCAAAGGCGCCAGCTATAAACATGTAAGGTATTGTCATTGCAACATTTGTCATACTAACAAGTATTGTAAAAAACTTACTAGCTACATCTCCTCCAATTGTCAGAATTATTATAAATGCAATAACAACAGCACACTGTATCCACATTGCAACATGGGGCATTCCATCCTTTACTTCACCCATTTTACCAGGCCATAATCCTTCTGGTGTTCCTTCTATCATTTGTTTTAAAGGGGCATATGATAGAGTAAAGAAAGCACCAGTTAATGCTAGGAACATTGAGAAGCCAAAAAATCTTGCAACCCATGCACCAAGTGTTAGAGCTGATCCATTAGCTAATCCAAGACTTAATCCTAATTGATATCCAAGGTTTTGCATTATTACATATGAAACATTTCCCATGTGCACCTTAGGACCTGCAAGCACTTTCCAGTTTGTAAACATTCCACATAATAATATGCCTAGTGAATATCCTATTGCAATAACTAAAGCCGATATAATAATTCCTTTAGGAAAATTCTTAGAAGCATTTTCAGTTTCATCAACTAAGCCACCTACAACTTCAATTCCACCGTATGCAAAAAGTGCAAATACTAGGAATGAAAATATTGAAAGCGTATTTTGATATGAAGGGTTAGGCGATGTAGTAAATCCTCCATGCAAAACATCTTGTGCAAAATTCCCATGATTCGCAATAAGAACAACAAGTGCACCTATTAATAAAAAAACATTTGTTAATATAACAGCAGTACCACCAACTGAAGTAACCTTCTTTATTTTTCCCAAACCCTTTGTTGCTGTAAATGTTACAACCAAAATCCAAATTGTGCCAAGAACTCCCAGTGTCTGTGTAGACTTAAGTCCAAATATGCTCCATGCTCCTGTGGCATCTTTCCCAAATATTGCATTTGAAAATGGGATCCAAATTGATGAACATATGTTTACCATCCAAACCACATATGATGCATACCACATAAATGTACCCACGAATGCATACTTAATCCCAACAGATTTCTCCATCCATGAATAAATTCCACCTTTTTGATCTTTAAAAGCCGATCCAAATTCTGCCATCATAAAAGCAAATGGTATAAAAAACGTAATTCCTGATAATATATACCATGGAATAGCTGAATACCCCATCAAGTAAAATGATCTTGGCATGTTATTAAAACCAAAAACTGAAGTGAAAATCATTAAAATTAATGATACCAGTGTGAGTTTAGATGTGTTCTTTTTAATTATATCCATTTTATCCCTTCCTCATTTTTTATTTCCATTATATAATGAATATTATTATTTTAAACTAATATTATATTTTCATTCTAAAATATCAACTTTTTATTTGATTTATGGTAATGGCAAACAAAATACACAAAACTTAGGTATCATCAAAGAAATAACAAAGTTAATTTTCCACTAAGTGAGACGTTTTAATTATATTATGGTAATATGTATATACTTAAAGAAAAGCTAGCTTGGAAGGAGCAGAAAGAATGAAACTCGATAAAAATCTATTAAAATACTGTTTATACACTACGGTAACTGTACTTTTAATTTACTTTGGTATAACTATTTTTAATAATATAGGTAATATATTATCTTCATTATCGAATACATTATTTGCAGCTATTGGAATTGTTAAACCACTACTTATTGCATTAGTAATTGCATATTTATTAAGACCAGGTGTGCATGCTATTGAAATTTTCTTAGGGAAGAAAAAAATATTTAAAAAATTAGCTACTAGAAGGCTCATTGGAATTTTAGTAATATACTCACTAGTAGTTACGATTTTTATAGGCATTATAAGTGGTATATATATTATGATTGGAGGAAAACTTTCAAATAATATTTCAATAGATAATATGGCAAAATATCTAACTACTTATTTGAATAACTCAACACTATCAGTTTCTTCAATCAGTAAAAAATTGCAAAGTTTAAATATTGCAATACCAAGCAATCTAAATTCTCAGATTGCTAAAGTCGTAAGTTATGTCCAGACATATTTTTCTTCAAGTATAGGTGGATTTACAAATTCTATTTTATCTATAGGCAGCAATATCGCCACGTTTTTTATAGCTATAATATTAAGTATTTATTTGATTCAAGACTCTGAGTACTTCGTGAATTTATGGCATAAAATTTTCAATCTTATATTTAGGCACACTAAAACAGGCGATAAATTAAACAAAATATTTCATATTATAGATGAAACATTTTTTAACTATATACGTGGACAATTACTAGAAGCGTGTATAGTAGGTATTTTATCAAGCACAGTACTTTATTTTATTGGTATCGATTATGCAATAATGATAGGTATTATAGCTGGTATCTGTAATATGGTGCCTTACATCGGACCTGTGGTTGGAAATATTCTAGCAGTAATTATGGCACTATTAGGTGGTCAGCCTATTACTGCAGTATGGGCTACTATTGGGATGCTTGCAGTTCAACAAATTGATAATAACCTGCTAGCACCAAAAATTGTTGGAAACAGCGTAGGTTTACATCCAGTATTCACTATGCTTGCAATTATTATTGGTGGAAATGTAGGTGGACTTATTGGAATGCTTATCGCTGTACCTGTTATTGCTTCTGCGAAAAAATTGCTTAGTATATGGTATTATTACCATATGGAAACGGCTAATAAGGATATACATTAAAAATCACTATTTATAATTTTAATATAAATATTTTTTTAAAATTAGATTTAATCACTGACATAGATAAAATAGCTGCTGGAGTTTCTAGCAGCTATTTTAAACTAAGATTCTGTACTATTACTTTCTATTATTTTCGCCAAAGATTCATTGTTCTTCGCATACTCTTCCGATGCATTCTCTAACATAATTGAATATCTCTAATCCAATTTCTACACAAGGTGCTTCCCAAAACGCTTTGTTTTTATTGAAATTCCCTTTCCAACTAATAGTTTGTGGAATATTATAATCTAATTCGTCTCCACCAAAAGCATCTATCTGGAGTATCAAATAGTTTTGCATTATCTGGTAGTTTTTCTGTTATTATATTGGGTTCAGTGCTACCCGCAAAGTGTCCATAATAAATCAAAATTTCATCAATTCCAAATTCATTTGCGGCCTCACAAACTGCTAAAACATCTGATGTAATGCATTCTCTACCTTGTTTTCTCCATTCCTCTGTCCCATGAATCATAGCCCTATAATTTTCTTCGAAAATTCCTGAAGCACCCTCCATATCAGTACAAATATTTAATGGTTCGAAATTTTTTAGCTTATCAATCAATATTTCATAAGTAGATCTTAATTTATCTTCATCCACACCCTTTGGTTCTTCAACTAAATGTTCTCCTTCAACAATAGAATTAAATATCCAGTGATTTTTAGTTTCTTCCAAAGACTCTTTAGCAAAATATGTATCTACAACTTCTGTATTAACTATCATATAGATTACCCCCTGTAAAAGCACTATTCATTGGGTTCTGAAGTCCAATTTTTAATATTATCGTTAATATTAAAAACCAGAGCTTTATCTTTTATATAAACTACATTTTCATCAGGGTACGTGATAACATCATCTTTTTCACGAGTTCCTACATCAAGTATCTGTAATATTTCTGTACTATTATTTATAAACTGATGTGCAATACCCGTACCTGCAGTTTTTGAAATAACATCACCTTTTCTTATTAATTTTTCCTCCCCGTCTATTCTTAATATACCTTGTCCATTGATTATGAGGAAAAATTCCTCCTGTTTTGAATGTGAATGATATTTTACACTTTCAGCACCAGGTTTTACATAATCTATATTTGCATAAATTTTTTCACAGCCAATGGCATCACCTATTAATACAGTTTTCATTTTAGTTTTAAAATCAGGATCGTACATGTATTCTTTCGAGATACTATCAATATTAGATATGTTATTCATTATATTTCTCCTCTAATCTTTCTAAGTGCTAACCTATTCGTGAACAAGTTTAAAATAATTTTTTTCAATCTCTACAATCCATGTGAAATTCACCATGTGCTCAAAGTGAATTTTACAATCTAAATCTTTAATATATTTTGCAAATTTTTCTATATTAGTATAGTGTTTATTTTCAATTGCGCTGAATAAATCTTCTCTACCTTTATTCCCTAGATTATTTAGACACTTTTTTCTTTCTTTATCATTGGCAAACATAAAATCTACAATAATAATTTTCCCATTATTTTTTAAATACTCTAACATGTACTTAATTGCTTCTTCCTTTTCACTATCATTTAGACTGTGAAACGCAAATGTGGTTACAACAATATCAACATCATTTTTTCTATGAGGCTTATCTAAGAAATCCCCTAATTTAATTTTCATCTTATCATATTTCTTTTTAGCGAATAAAAGCATTTCCATACTTTTATCAATTCCTGTTATATCTATTTTTTCACTTAATTCACCACATAAATTACCTGTTCCACATCCTAAATCAATAACACTTACTGCCCCATGCTCAATTATTCTGTTTCTTATTTCAGATAAAATTTCATCGTATTTTTCAAATAAACCTAATTCATCATTCGATTTATCTCTAACCATTTTATCTAATTTTATTGCTTTATTATCAAATTCCAAAACACCAATCAACCTCCATTCTAAAATTAATCAAATGCATTTTCTACTGCCTTCATAAATGCTTTAATGGTAATGTGCACATTTGTGTTTTGTTTAATTAGACCTTTATTGGTTATTTTAATACGACAATTTTCCATTTCATAATTTACTTCTCGTTATATAAATAATCTTCGCCATTTATGAATATTACCAACCAATAATCATAATATTGTAGTCCTATATAGACTATCAATGAATTATGATTATGATAATACAATGCCTTGTTCTATTTTATTTCCTTTTAAAAATTCTTTTACCTCAAGAGGTTTCCCCCCTGGAAACTGTAATATTTCTATAATAAGAATACCGTTATTGGTGGCTACCGTAATTCCTTCATTATTTGCATCTATTATATAACCAGGTGGTTTAATAATATTTGCCTCTAATGACTTGGATTTGAATATTTTAATTGGAATATCTTTATAATAAGTATGAGCAGTTGGCCATGAGTTTATATTTTTATATGGCCAAGAACTCAATCCTCTTATTAAATTATGTATGTTAATACTACTGTCGTTCCAATTAATCTTTGCCATTTGCTTGTTTAACATCTGTACATAAGAACTTCCATCACTCTGTTGTTTTACCCCACAAATCTTACCTGTAATAATTCCATTAATTGTTTCCTCTAACAGTTCAGCACCATTTATTTTTAATAAGTTGTACAATTCTCCTGCTGTCATAGATTCAGATATGGCAAACTCACTTCTCATAAGCATATCACCCGTATCTATACCAGTATCCATTAGTATAGTTGTATTTCCAGTTTTCATTTCCCCATTTATTAAACTCCAATTTATTGGTGCTGACCCCCTATACATTGGGAGGAGAGATGCATGTAGACAAATACATCCGAGTCTTGGTATGTCAAGTATATGTTTAGTTATGATTTGACCATATGCTACAACAATAATAAAATCAGGTTTTATTTCTTTTAATTTATCAAAAATTACAGAGTCGGTTTTTATTTTTTCGGGCTGAAAAATTGGAATTTGATTCCGTAGTCCGACCTCTTTGATTGGTGAAATTGCTACCTTTTGCCCTCTTCCACTTGGTTTATCAGGTTGTGTTACAATGGCACTTACATTATATTTTTCTATCATTTTCTTCAATGAGGGAACTGCAAAATCAGGAGTTCCCATAAAAACTATTTTCATTATTGATACCTCCCTTTGATACTACAAAATATATTTTGTAGTTATTCATTAGTTACACAATAAACTAAGATTCAGAAGCAACTTCAAATACTGATGTATCTTAAATTATCTTCTATATCGTAATTAAATTGTAACATAAATGTATAATCATTGAAATAATAAAAAGTGGCGTTCTAAGACAATTAACTACTGCCCGAATGCCACTTTTGTTGTTTTTTTGTTTAATTATGAATCTATCCCTGTTTAAATAATATGTGTCCCAATTGCTTATACTTCAATATTATTAAGCTAGTGAATCTAATAAGTATACATAAATCAAAAGAATTAACATCCATAAAATTTTAGATATTTTTCAATATTTGATTGTATATATTCAGCACTGTGATTACCAGTGAATACATGATTTTGAGAACTTATACCTTTTCCTTTTAATATTTTATGCAAAATTGAACATCCTTCATAAAATCCACCCTCATCCTTATCTCCAGCATCAAGATAGACATCAAGATCAGAAGAAATATTATTGTTTCTTGCAATATATATTGGATCATATTTTTCCCATACACCCATGTCTTTAAAATATGGCTTATCTTCATCTTCAAGTTTCAATTCTAAAGCAGGCATATGTCCTCCAACTTTTGAAAACATAAGCTGATGCCTAAATGTATTGTGAAGAGCTACATAACCACCAGCAGATATACCACCTATATATCTTCCCTTTCTATCTTTTATAGTATTGAAAGTTTTATCTGTTAAAGGTACTATTTCTTTCATAAAGTAATCTTCATACATTCCTAAATTTATGCTTCTATTATTATCTCCAGGATCAGGAACTTCTTTACAGATTAATGATGAATTCAACCCACGACTGTTTTCAATTCTTGGACATACAATTATCATAGGCTTAATTTCCATTTTCTTTATCATTTCATCAGCTTTAGTGTTTATATCCATCTCTAGCATTAAATTTTCACTCCCACTTCTTCCATGTAAAAAATATAATACCGGTAAAGGAGTTAGACTATTATAGCATTCCGGTAAATACACTAATATTGCCATTTCTTTACCAAGTACTTTGCTATAAAAACTTACTTTTTCTACTTTTGATTTAACCATTTTGCACCATCTCATTTCAAAATTTAAATAATAGGAAGACAAAAAGCAATTAACAGATTTCTAAGATTTTTTCAAAAAATACTCAAGTGCTTCATAACTTACAACAGATCTTAACAGTTGAATTCGTTTAATTTCATCATCATCAAACCCAGCCAGACCATTTTGTAGCAAAAAAGTATTATAGCCCCTTTCGATACCACCATTGTACGTAAAGAGAGCACAATACTCTACTGCAAATCCACTTATAACAATGCAGTCTACACCTTCTCTCTTTAGAATAGCGTCAAGTTCTGTTTTCCAAAATGCATTGCTAAATTTTTTTTGTACAAAGAAATCATTTTCTGATACTACTAATTCTTCCACACATTTAAAGCCCTTAGTCTCTGCACCCCCAGCTTCAATATCCTGTATGATTACAACAGGTTGTTTTTTATTACGAAAGTATTGACTAATTTCATTAATATATTCTACTGCTTTTTCAAAGGATGCCTTACAATGCGTATCTTCTTTACAATTTTTTTGCATATCTATTACTAAAAGCGCTACTTTTGCCATAATGTATTCCTCCAATTAATATTAATTATCTACCCTTAAAAATACGATTATTAAGTAACTAATAAGTCTATTATAATTTAATATTATCTACAAGTTCCTGCATAAAGCCCTCTTCAAAAGGACTTTTTAATCCTACATTATGAAGCATATTAGGGAAAAAGTCTTTTGCTGATTCTAAGGAGAAATCAAGGTATTTTTGCCAAGCATCCTTATGGTCTTGATCCATTCTTATTTTAAACTGAAGAGCACATGTTTGTGCAAGGCAATAATCAATATAATAAAATGGCCAGTTATATACATGCTTTTGCATCTGCCATGTACGACCATCACCAAAGAATTTATCATCCTTAAATGTTAGATGTGGCTTGTACTCCTTTTCTAAACTTTTCCAAACTTCACATCTCTCTTTTGGAGTAAGCTCTGGTTTTGTATAGATTATTTCTTGAAATTCATCTATCATACATCCATATGGTATAAATGCAATAGCATCTTGAAGGTGCATTTTCCTATAATCTTCTGCTCTATCACCGAAAAATAACTCCATCCATTTTTCTGTGAAAAACTCCATTGACATTGAATGTGTTTCTGCTGTTTCACTAGTAAGATTGTTATGTTCTGCTATTTCGTCGTCTCTTGTTAAATATCCCTGAAATGCATGACCACATTCATGCGTAATAACATCAACATCATCGCTAGTACCATTAAAATTAGCAAATATTATTGGTGCCTTATAAGACATAAGCATATCCATATATCCGCCTGTAACTTTATTTGGTCTTCCGAGAACATCAAATAATTCATGCTTTAACATAAAGTTAAAAAATTTATTTGTCTCAGGTGATAATTCACTGTACATTTTTTTACCTGCTACAAAAATGTCATTGGCGTCTCCTACAGGAATAGGATTTCCGTAATGGAAGTAGACACCTTCATCTACAAAGTCAAGTTTTTCTAGTCCAAGGCGCTTTCTTCTCTCTTCATGCATTTTAGATGCAAATGGTACAAATACCTTTTTAACTTCATCTCTAAATTTAGCTACATCGGTTTTATCGTATGAATTACGTCCCATTTTATAATAGCCAAGTTCTACATAGTTTTCATAATTCATTGCTTTAGCCTGCTTATTGCGGTTTTTTACAAGCTCATCAAAAATTCCGTCTAGTTCACCTGCAATAGTAAGTAATTTTTCACTTCTAACCTTTGCGGCTTCTATTCTTGTTTGTCTGTCTTTTGATTTTAAATACTTACCCAATAAAGAAAGATTAAGCGTTTCTCCTCTAAATTCAACCTTAGTTTCAGCAATGAGTTTATTATATTTTGATGTTAAAACATTTTCTTCCTGCTGAAGTGGAATAAGTACATCATCAAAAGATTTTAATTCAATTTCAATGTCCTTAAATGTAACTTTCCCTAACTTATCCTCTAAATAAGCTCTATTTTGGGATTCAAAAATGACTTTTTTGTATTTTGCATTAAAGCTATCTATTCTAGGATAAATTTGATCATAGTATTCCTGCTCTTCTTCATAAAATTTGTTTGAAACATCCCCATCGTGTCTCATTCCAGCTAAAATCATTAATGTATTTACCTTATCCGTCAAAGCATAATACTTTTTATGTACAGCAAATTGTTCCTCACCGGTTTTAGCTGATTTAAATTGACTTATTATTTCAGAAGCTTCTTTTTCAAAAGATTCAATTGTCACCCTTTCATAAGCAATTTCTGATAATTTAAAATTTTCATCTGACATTGTTAGCCCCCTAATTTATAGCATATTCTGATTTAATACATATTCTATTATATAGTTTTTTTGGTGATATGTACATATAATTAAGTTTGCTAAATTAAGGTACATGGAAGAATGGACAGAGAAAATAAATAAGAGATATTTTAAAACCTTTGCAATTAGATGCTCATTTAATCTCTATACGATACTAATTTCAATATTTGATTGAAGTAGTTGATATTGTTCTTCTTTAATATTTGTATCAGTTATTAGATTATCAATTTGGTCAAATGTTGCAAATCTATAGAGACCATCTATACTAAATTTGGAACTATCCGTTACTAAAACAACTTTTTTAGAATTCTCTAAAATCCTCTGTTTAACCTCCAGCTCTCTATAAGATCTTGAGCAAGGGCCATCTTCACGGAATCCATCACAACCTATAAATGCTATATCGGCCTGAATACTTTCAATAGCTTTAGTTGACCAGTAGCCAACAAAAGACATACTCTTTTTTCGTAATTCTCCACCAGTTACAAGGAGCTGGTTTTTAGTGTTTTCTAACGCTTGGGCTACAATTAATGAACTTGTAATAATTACTAAATCACTTTTAAGATTTAATAACTTCGCAATTTGTAGAACAGTAGTTCCAAAATCTAAAATAACAACAGCTTTCTTTGGTATCATTTGGGCGGCTTTTTGAGCAAGTTTAGACTTTATATCTATATTTTTCAACAATTTAACATCAAAGTAACTCTCTAAATATTTAGCAGATATAGTAGCACTACCATGGTCTTTATTAATAATACTATCTTTTTCAAACTTTAAAGGTTTAACCAATACAATCACCCCATTTTAAAACTATAATCAAATTATAAAGTTATCATTTTAAACTGTCACATAATATTTGTGAAATTTATAAAATAAACTTTTCTATTTCTAAAGCTACTCCATCATTCTGTACTGAGCCTGTAACCTTACTGGCATAACTTTTCACTAAATCATTTGCATTCCCCATAGCTATTCCACATCCTACCGTAGATAACATCTCTATATCATTTTTTCCATCACCAAAAGCATAGCTATTTTCTATTGGAATGTTTAAGTGTTCCAGTACTTTTAATATTCCTGAAGCTTTTGTATTTGTTTTTGAATATAATTCGAAAGAATTTTCTTCTATGTTCTGAATATACTCATAACCACTATTTCCTAAGGATAAACAATAATCTATTCCTTTTTTATCATTACATAACATTTCTATTTTATATGTGTCTATTTCTTCAAGGTCATAGGTACCTTCTAAATATTTTTTAGGTATACTATAGGCATCATAGAATGAATGTAATTTTTTATATTCATCTTTAATATAAGAATACTTTTCACCCTGTAATATATATTGAATATTAAACTGTTCGAAATTATATGTTAGCTTTTTAATAAAATCCTTTTTAATGGATTCTTTATATATGCACTTTTCTTTTACCTTTACATATGCACCATTGGTAAGTATAAAACCATCAAACCCAAAATTACATAGAGCTTCATTTAGAAAAGCATATGGTCTGCCTGTTGCAATAAAAACATAATCCCCATTTGTTTTTAAATTACCTATAGCCTTTTTTACTCTAGGAGTCATATCTGTTAATCCATTTAAACAGTCAATTATTGTTCCATCTATATCAAAAAATACTGCCTTATTCATAATTTTTTCTCCCTCCCCATAATAATTTATTCTCATTTAGTGTTTTCTATTACTGTTTAATATCATTTTATTTTATTTATTCCTGTTTGTCAATTGATTTAATTGCATTTTAATATTATAATTGTTAAAATAAGAATAAATGAGAACAAATCGGAGGAAGCTATGTTTATTGAAGAAAGGCACAAGCATATTTTAGATTTATTAGAAAAACACGGGAAAGTGTTAGTTAAAGATTTAAGTACACAATTTAAAGTAAGTGAGAGTATGATTCGAAAAGACCTTCATGTTTTAGAGAAAAAGAACCTATTACAGCGTACTTATGGTGGCGCTATAATCCTAAAACGTACTATAGTAACTGCTGAGACTTTCTTTAATCGAATTGAAAAAAACACAGACCTAAAAGAAATCATAGCGAAAAAAGCCTACGAACTAATTAAAGAAGATGATACAATATTTTTAGATGCATCAAGTATTTCCTATCTTCTTGCTAAGCTACTTATACAAAATAATAAGAATATCACCTTAATTACAAATATGGTTGAAATATCATCAATGATTCATTCAGACTTAAAATTACATGTTATTTTTATTGGTGGAGATTACAATGCTTATGTAGGTGGAAATATAGGTTTTCATTCTATTCAGCAAGTTAAGCTTTATCGTTGTAACAAGTCTTTTATAGGATGTAGTGGAATAGATCTAATATCTGGAAGTATTAGTACAGGTGCATCTGAGGATGCAGGTACTAAAAAAGCAATCATGAGTATATCTAAAGAATTATATCTAATGGCCCCAAACGAGAGATTCAATCTAGATGGAATCTTCAATTTTTCCAATATAACAGATTTTGATAGTATTATTACAGAAATTAAGCCCAATAATACTATAATGACCTTGCTTGAACAATACGATGTAAATTTAATTTAAAACTTAACTTTTTTATGACCCGCTGCTTTATGTATTATATATTTTATTAAATATGAAAGGTATATCTTTGCCGAAAAAAGTCAAACTAATAACATGGAGGTGGTATATATGAGTAAAAGGCCTTTAGTTCCAGAGGCTCAAAGTGCACTTGATAAGTTAAAAATAGAAAGTGCTAATGAACTAGGTATAGAACTTAATAATAAGTACAAAGGGAATTCATCTGCAAAAGCCAACGCCGGAGCAGGTGGTGCAATAGGTGGTTCTCTCACTAAGAAAATGGTGGAAGCTTTTGAGAAAAAACTAGTTGATAAATAATTTTATTAAAAAAAACAAGCCTTAAATTGATTTCTAAAATCATTTTAAGGCACATTTTAGCCTATATACTGTGATTTGAATACATTATAAATTGACAGTGGCAATATTTTGCATTTCATTTTCCCGTTGCATTACAAAAAAGCACCACCTATACATACAGGTGATGTTTCTTTTATATACAGTTACTATGTTATGAGACTAAAATCCTTATCCAACCATGCTAGATATTTTAGTATCTTCATCAATTTCTACTGCATTTTTAGGTTTCTTTATAATAAGACTTAAGACAATTCCTACAATAGCTATACACGCACAAAGTAAAAACGTATCATCATAAGAACTTATAGCTGCTGCTAATTGATTTTTGGTATTAACTATATGATAAGTCATTCTTGAAGTTAAAAATCCTGTCATTCCTGCAATTGCAAAAGAAAAAATAACTTGTTGAAAAGCTCCAGTTAGTGGAGTTACTCGGCTTATCAAATTTTTTGGTGCAGCTTGAAGCATATGAGAATTAACTGGCATCATAACAAGTCCTGACCCAAGTCCCATTGCTATAAGACATAATACAATATATGTTACACTGGTAGTGGCAGATACCTTTGAGAGCATAAATAAAACAACAGCTGATATTGATACTCCTGTAATTGCCAAAGGTTTTGCACCTATTTTATCAAATAGTCTTCCAGATATAGGCATCATAATACCTGCTGAAAGAGCCTGTGGTAAAAGAATAAATCCTGTGTGAAGTGTTGTGAACCCCTTAACACTTTGTAAATATAATGGAGCAAGTATCATTACTGAAAATAATGTAATCTGAAAAATCGATAAGACCACAATTCCAGTTGTAAATTCCAAAGATCCAAAAACTTTAAGTTCAATTAGAGGTTCTTTTTGTGATAACTCAACATAAATAAATATAATTAATGCTATGATGCCAACAACTAATCCAACAATAGTATTAGTTGAAGTCCAACTTTTACTTCCTTCATTAACACCGTAAACTAACATTCCAAAAGCAATAGGTGCTAAAATCATTCCGAAAATATCAAGAGATGGTACTTCTTTACGTTCGAATTCAGGTAAAAAAAGATAAGTTACTATAATTGCTATAATTCCAATTGGTATATTAATACGGAATATCCAATGCCATGAGGAATATTCTAAAATATAACCTGAAACCACAGGTCCAAGAGTTGGTGCAAGTAGTATTGGCATACCAAGTAAGCCCATAAATGTTCCTAATTTATCTTTAGGTGCTATTCTAAAAATTGTTGCTATACCTATAGGCATAACCATCCCACCGCCAATACCTTGAATAACTCTAAATAAAATTAGTTGAGAAGGTGAAGTAGCCATAGAACATAACGCTGAACCTATTGTAAATAATGAAATAACAATAATAAAAATTCGTTTTGTACCAAAACGATCTGTCATCCACCCTGCTAGTGGAATAACCGCAGCAAGCGCTAGTGCATATCCAGTTATTGCCCATTGTATCGTCGAAAGATTACTGCCAAAATATTTAACTATTCCAGGAATAGCAACGTTCAAAACAGAACTATCTAGACTTACCATAAACATTCCTACAATAATGGCTATTATGGGACCTACCACCGATTTTTCTGTTTCTTTTCCCTTTGTTTTTATGTTCATGAATTTAACGCCTCCATATTTCAAGTGATTTTAATTAAATCTAAAACAGATATTAGATTGTCCATTGTAAACTATCTTTCTAATTTTTAGATATAATTTATATTTCAATACCAAAAATAGTTTAGCCAACACAAGTTGTTTAAACTACTACTGTATGTTACAATAATTATAATAATATATAATACTCATTATTGCAACCAACAAATAAATCATATCGTTGCTTAATCAACATAATAAGCATAGTGTTGCCAATATGAATATAAATACAAAAAACATATAATAAATAATTAAAATCAGTCAGTGTAGGAGCATCTACACTCGATAAATAGAGGGGAAATCCATATGTTATCCAAAATCAATAAAACTGACCCTAGAGTTGTTAGAACTCGTCAACTAATACAAAATGCTTTCATTTCGTTGTCCAAAGAGAAAGATTTTGATACTATAACGGTTAGGGATATTACTGAGAGAGCTACAATAAATAGAGCTACATTTTATTCCCACTACAGCGATAAATATGTATTAATAGAATCTATTATTTCTGATAGCTTCATGTCTTTCGTATCCAAAAGAATTCCACCACAAGCTAGCGCAACGGAAGAAACCATGAGAAGCTTAATTCTTTCAGTGCTAGATTATTGTGATAGTTTATGCAATTCATGTAAATCTGGTTATAAATCTTTTGGCCCAATAGCTCAAATAAAAGTGAAGGAACTATTACAAAATATTATAGTATCTTTGCTTACAAATAATATCAGTTCTACTGATGAGGAAAAGCTAAGCATTTATTTATTAGCTACAATGATATCTTGTTCAATTTGTGGTGCTATATATAGTATGCGCAAGAAATACCAATTAACTATGTCTGCCAATTTTACAGAGGAAATTCTTCATTTTATTATGGCTGGAGGTTATGGTGAAAGATGTCAGGATATAAAAAACTAGCAAATTTCATAAATCGATTGTTTTAGTCCTACTTTAATGGATCATCTATACCTGATTGAAGATAATCAAATATTTTTATAAATAAATCATGTGCTACAGGCGCCGCAACTTGACCCGCATAATATTTATTTGGATTCGGTTCATCAATAGATACTAGCATAGTAATTCTAGGATCACCATATGGTGCCATCCCAACAAATGACGACATATATTTCCCTGCTCCATATCCCCCAGTTACTGAATCATTTTTTTGTGCAGTTCCTGTTTTTCCAGCAATATTAAGACCCGGTACATCTGCAGAAGCTCCAACTCCGTTTTGACCAGGAGCAACAACGTTTCTTAGATATCCTCTTAAGGTTGCCGCTATATTCTTATCTAATATAGTTTTTTTCCCTAGGTTATCATATTTTTTATCCAAAACTGGTTTGTTATTAACATCCCTATGCTCAATTTGATTCATTACATGAGGTCTAATCCAAGTTCCACCATTTGCTACAGCATTAAAGGCAGCTAGATATTCTACAGAAGTAACAGATAGTCCTTGTCCAAATGAGTTGGTTGCCAAATCAACTCTAGTAGTTTTGTCTGGAGTTTTAACTTCTCCAGTAGCTTCTCCTGGCAAATCTATACCAGTTTTTTCACCGAACCCAAATAGCTTCTCATATTTGTATAGCTTTTCCTCACCTAATAATTTAGTGCCTAGTTCCATAAATCCAACGTTACAAGAATATTTAATAATATCACCAAAATGTTCAGTGCCGTGTCCAGCTGTATCGTCACAGTGAATAATAGTGCCACCAACATTTAAACTTCCGTTGCATGTGAAAATAGTATTATCATCAACTACTTTTTCTTCCATTCCAGCATAGGCAGTAATAACTTTAAATATAGATCCTGGTTCAAAGGTATTTTGAACCGCATTGTTTTTCAATGAGTCCTTAACTGAAGTACTCGTCCCACTTGAATTTGTGCATGACTTACTTACCATAGCTAATATCTCACCATTTTTAGGGTTCATTACTGTAATGGTAACTGATTTTGCTGTATTATCCTTCAAGGCTTTTTCTGCCGCATCTTCTACAAATTTTTGAATAGGTAAATCAATAGTCAGTCTCAGATTCTTTCCATCCACAGGAGCAACATATTTTGAATCCTTGTATGGTAGCGGATTCTTTTTATTATCCGTTTGAGATACTTTTCTACCTGGAATCCCTGTAAGTTCAGTGTTATAGCTTTGTTCTACTCCAGATACTCCATTTCCTTTTGCATTAGTATACCCAAGTATACTTGCCAAAAAGTTGTTGTATATATGTTCCCTTCTAGAGTCATCGGAAATTATAAGTCCCTGTAATTTCATTCCTTGTATTGAATTAGATTGAGTCTTATTTATTTGTCGTGCTAGAGTAGCATACTTAATTGGATTACCCTGGGGTGATTTCATATATAATATATTTTTGATTTTCTTTGAATCCATATTTAAAATAGAAGACAGCTTAGCCGTTAGAGTATCCATGGACATATGGTTTGTTCTCAAAGAAACCCGTAAAGTGCTCATATCTATATCTACTCTATATGATGCCATACTAACTGCAAGTTCATTGCTATTACGGTCAAGTATACTCCCTCTTTTAGAACTAATTATTATATCCGATCTACTCTGATATGATGCTTTTGTTTTATAAAAATTATCATTAATATACATAACATAAAAAAGCCTGCCTATAATGGCGGTAAAAAGTGTTCCAAATAGCATTAGCATTATTACTAATTTTTTAGATTCAGCTATTTTTTCTATGTGCAGCTCATTTTTCAAACAAACCAACTCCCCAATATATATCAAGACTAATGATATCACATTTGTTGAAAATATTGAAGTTTATCCCTTTTTATATTTTTAACATTATCATTAATTCGTCAATGGTTTCCCCTTAGCAGAAAAGATAATCACCCTGAAAATTCGTATAATAATAAGAAAGCTAGGAGATATAACTCTCCTAGCCTTAATTATAAATCTAACTTTAATTATATCTTCTTTTGAATATACTCTATCTCCTAAAAGTTCCAGGTATATTTATTTTGCAAATATGCTTTTTTTATTTACTTGTAGTTCTTTTGACACAATTTGAACAACTAATTCCTCAATTGCTGATAGGCTTGCCATTCCGCAAATTATATACATTAGCTGAATTTCAAAGATATAGTGAAGCAATATAGGAACCATAAATAGAACAATTCCTGTGATTTTATTTCCATAAGTGTGAATACTAGCAAAAGTTTTATATTTTTTCAGTGCTATAGCCATTGCTGCAAATCTGATAATAGCTATTGCAATTATCCAGATGAGGATTTCTCTAGCAGGATTTAGAATTGGATAAAGCACAATTAATAACACGCCTACCATTGTCATATCAGCCAGTGAATCAATCTTTGCACCAAGTACACTTGCTGTCCCTGTGCTTCTAGCAATAAATCCATCCATAATATCACTGAATCCACAAATAAAATATATAACGTAAAAAGTTATGCTTAATGGCTTAACAAAAATCAGGGTCAAAGAAAAAATTATTCTACTAAAGGATATACAATTTGGTATTAATTTCATCACAATATAACATCCTTAAAATACTGATTTATACTAGCAGTGTTTCTGCCTAATTTCACTTTTTTATCCACAATATAAATGCTTAATTCTCCTTCTAAAGAAATATTTACATCATATTTCAAATTTCTTTTCTTATACTCTAAAGACAAAAATAGATTTATATAATCCTCTGTTTCTTTAATTGATTTGATTTTCTTATCACTGTTTGTTGCTGCAATAGATTTTTTTAAAGAACTCTTTACTTCCTTCATTATCTTGTAAAGGTTAATTTGTTTCCACCTTACTCGCCTTAAGTTTAAATCTTCAAAAATCAAAACTTTGCTTTTTCTTATAATAGGAACACCATAAAGCTGATTTTCAAGTTTTTTCACTGCTTGGTTATTGCTATCAAATTTACTCATAATAAATAGTGAACCATAATCATATTCAGTTCGTATAAGTCTTCCGTAAATTTGCTTCAAATCTATGGATACGATTGGGAAATTAACCTTTGAATAGGCATTCCAATAACTGGCACCTTTTTCAATATGATTGTCTATTAATGACTTATAAAAAGGTTCATTGCTGTTTATATTAGGCAATTTGTCTAATACTACTGTTGTCATAGCATCCCCTGGAATATCTATACCTTCAAAAAATCCCTTTGAACCTAGAAGAATGTGTCTTTCTTCCCTGGATTTAAGTTTTTCTATATCTTTTTTACCTTCCACAACGGTAATTCCTAAAGCATTAAGTTCTTCTGTAGCTTCATTTTTAAATGCATTAAGTCTTTTTCTACTTGTAAAAAGTACAATAATATTACCTTCAACATTCCCTACAAGTTCCACAACAAATTTTTTCATTTGCTCTGAAAAAGTTTGAACATCATTTGGATTCATATTTTCTATAGCATAAATTACACTTTTTTCTCTGTATTTAAAGATTGGTTTTATAGGCATTACTTCTACTATTTCTTTATTTTGAGACTTTGCAATATTAACACCTAAAGTGCTTTTTAAATTATTATAGCTGTTGTCGGTACTTAAAGTTGCAGATAAAAATAGGCAACTTTTAGCACCCTTTAGAACTTTTTCATAAAAAGCACCTGATACATCTAATGGAATGCTGGCTATCTTCCACCAGTTAAAATTTTTATCTACTTCAAAGTAAAAGCAATAATCCTCGATACTTTGATTAGCTATATCTTCTAAAAACCTAATATAACCATTTATAACTTCTACTTTTTCTATTAATATCTTAAGCCTTTTATCTTTTTCCATGTTAGATATATTTTTTAGAACCGTAACCGCTTTGTCTAAATTTATATTAAGTCTAGCCATGTCCTCTTTAAGACATCCTAAATATTTTATTATCGTTACTATTTTAGAATTACTTTTATTTAAATGTTTTTTAATATTGTATTCCCTGCTTATTCTACTACTTACCGCGTAGTTTTCAAAAGCTCTCTTAATATTTTTAACTTCATTGCTACACTTTTCTATATCAGCTTCTACCTCACTTAAAGGCAAAGTATCCTTTTTAGTTCTTATTGATAAATAATATAGATATCCACTTTTTTCAGAGCTATCATATATATCCTTTAAAAATTTTTCAAATTCGTAGGAAATCAAGTTTTCTTCATAAGCTTCATATACTTCTTTAGATAAATTATGAGCTTCATCCACCACAATATTCTCAAGTGGAGCAATGCTTTGATAAGACCACCTTAACAATAAGGAATGATTTACCACGATAAGCTGTGACTCTTTTATATCTTCAACCTTTAAAGCATAATAACATCTCTCTTTATATTTGCATTTCTCCGGATCACAAAGCTCAGTATCACATATGCATTTTTCTAGTAATTCTTTTAAATTGAACTTTTCTTTTATATCATCACTTATATCTTCTATATCTCCAATTCCCTTTTCTATTATAAGTCTTTTTAAATACACATAACCAATAAGGGTTTTCACGTCCTTTGGAAGCTCTATATCCTGAAATCCATCAATACATAAATAATTATTTTTACCTTTTATTAATGTATATTTTATATCTCTTTTTAAATCTAATGCTTCTAAAACATTTGGTATATCCTTATTTACAAGCTGATTTTGTAATCCTTTAGTGTTCGTAGATATAATGATTTTTTCTTGTTTAAGATGTGTATATATAATAGCTGGAAGTAGATAAGCCATGCTTTTCCCTAGACCTGTCGGTGCTTCCATTATTGTTATTTTTTCATTTTGTAGCCCTTCTCGTACAAACTTCGATGCATCCCTTTGCTCTGTTCTTAAAGTATAGCTTCTGCCATTTCTTTTCCAAATCTTTTTATTTTCAAAAAGATTTTCATAATCCTTAAGGGCGAAAACTGGATATGGCTTCCTCTCTTTATTCTCCAGTGTAATAGCTTCATTATTATCTAAAAAACATTTCACGTCATCCATATTTATATTTGAAATATACTTATACCAGTTCCACCTCTCAAGGTCTATGAGACTCATAGATAAAGTATACCCATTTTCACTATAAAACTGGCTTAAACAAAAATTCAGTACCTCTATTATTTCTTCAACATAACTAAGTTCCCTATGCTTTTCATCTTTATAATATGGAATAAATTTTTTTATCAGATATTTAAGATTAAACTCTGGAAGTTCAGGAAAAAGTATAGCAATGAGCTCTAATGAATCTAAAAACTTATTATTTACATTGAGAAAACTTTTTTCAAAGGATAAATCATGGCATACCAAAGAGAGGTCTTCAAAGAAGCCCTTTAAATTTTCCATAACCTCATTAAACTCCGAGGCACTATTCAGTTTTTCTTGAGTAATTCCTTTGCAAAGCGCCAAAATGCTTAGTGGGACTGATTTCTTAGGATTAACTAAAGCATCAAATTTAGTGACTTTTTTTTTCTTTATCTTAATGGCACTGATTTTTATTATTTTATCATTTCTAGGATCATTGCCTGTAGTTTTTATATCTAAAAATACTAAATTGTTTAATACACTATAAGGTTTCATAACTACTCCTCGTCATTTGCTGAGATTCTTAGCTATTATATTGTATCACAATTTTATAATTAAGTTTCTAACAAGTTCTTCACACTCATCAATACTTATTATTTTAGGCACTGGATACCCTGGATTTCCTTCTTTAGTAGCTCTTTGTGCTATTAAATGCACATCCTCATTTCTTAGTTCTTTAATGCCTAAAGGAATATTCATATTTTTGTTCATATCCTTTATCTTTGCTATTAGTTTTAGAGCTAAATCCTTTTGTGATTCATTTTTATTTCCTAAATTTATGTAAATAGCAATTTCAGATAACTTTTTATATGCTACTTCTCCATAATACTCCAATACCTTAGGAAGTATTATAGCATTAGCTAGGCCATGAGCCACCCCATACAAACCACCAATACTATGGGCTATTGCATGTACATATCCAACATAAGCTCTAGTAAAAGCCTCTCCTGCATAATTTGACGCTAGTAGCATAGAATTACGACCTTCTATATTAGTTCCGTCTTTATATACAATTTCTAAATTATCTATAATCATTTTTGCAGCTTTCAGTGCTTTGTCATTTGTATAATTTGTTCCATTTTTCCCTATGTAAGCTTCAATAGCATGGGTTAATGCATCCATTCCAGTTGATGCCGTTAGTTGTCTTGGAACCCCCACAGTTAATTCTGGGTCGAGTATTGCAAAATCCGGTACAAGTTTAAAATCTGCAATTGCATATTTTTCATGAGTGGTGGAATCCGTTACTACAGCAGCTACTGTAGCTTCCGATCCACTTCCAGCAGTCGTTGGCACTGCAAAAAGAGGTGGGATAGGCTTTTTTACCTTTAGAAAACCTCTTAAATCTTTAATTTGTAAATTACAATTAGTAGCTCTTGCTGCTACCACCTTTGCACAATCTATGGGAGAACCTCCTCCAATTGCAGCTATAGCATTACAATTTGTATTTTGATAGACTTTAAGACATTCCTCAATATTTTCTATGGTAGGATTAGGTTTTACACTATCATAAATCTCATAACATATATTATTTTCTTTTAGCTTTGCTAAAACATTGTCTAGTAATCCTGATTTCATTATAGTTTTGCTTACTATAATTAGAGCTTTATCAATATGCTGCTTCTTCATTATATCTGGTAATTTATTTACACTACCTGCCCCAGTAATTAACTTAGGTTCTTTAAAGTGTACTAGCTTAGTTCCTATCCTAACTACTGCCTGAACTGTTCTATAATATATTTTTTTTAATGTCCAAATCATATTTTCTCCTCCATTTCTCCATGTAACTATAATAATTAATTATAGACTATTCTTCAAGCTATCAGATTTATTTTTATCGAACAATATCGTTTATAAATGGTATTTCAGTGGCTTTTCCATTTCCATAATCTATAACGTATTTAGTATTGTCGCTAAATACAACTGCCGACGTCAACGTTATTTTTAATATACAGGTTCCAGGATCCTCTTCCCTAACATGAAGATGATAAAATGCAACTAAGAATAAAGTAAGGAAATTTAGTTAGTTGTTACTGTAATACTATATTTGTACAGATGTTCATTTTCCTCTTCATCAAAAACATTTCCTAATAATTTACCATTGTTCTTTTCTATAATTTTCTTCGAGGCTGTATTGTCTGTATTACAAGTTAAAATTACTTCTTCTATTCCTATATTTATAGTCTTTTCCAATGCCAGTTTTAAAATCTGAAAACCATAACCTCTATTTCTGTAATCTGGTGAAATATCATAACCTATGTGTCCAGCACATTCTACCTCTTGATGTCTAATCCTAACTACTCCTACAACCTCACTTTTAGCAATTAACCAGAATGTTGAAGTTGCAACCTTTCCTTGAGGTAAATCTTTTCCATTTGAATAATTGTACAAGTCGCTTAAATAATCTTGGAAATTTTCTAAGGCTTCTTTATATTTATTAAAATAATATTTATCATTTATTTTTCTGTATGCCAGAACATAATTTTCAAAACTCTTTTGATATTGTATATTAGGCTCAACTAAAAATAAATCTTTCATAAATTATCCTCCATTTTATATACACTCCGCCAAAAAATACCCTGTAGCAATGACATTTACCGTTATTCCTCGTTCAGCTAATTCTTTAGCAACCGTTTTTGTAAAACCAATAATTCCAGCCTTAAAAGCAGAATAATTTGCCTGTCCCATATTGCCTGCTAATGCTACAACACTTGTAATATTTACTGGACTAATCTCAAACAATATTAAACCTCCGTTTTAATTCATTTGTTTTCCACTATGACGCAATATACGAAAAATGTGAAACACCCATAACTAAGAATTATTCTTATAATTCTTGTATTTCCTCATCTTATGCCTTGTGCTCTTTCCATAAACAATCCGTTACATTCATTTCAGTAAATGTAGCCTTGAAAGAATTTTTACTTGGTGAACATGCAAGTAAGCCAAATTTAATTTCTTTATTACCTTCAAAGAAGTGAAAAATTCGTATCTGCTTAAAGTTTACACCATCAAAAGAATTTTCAAGACAGTAATCACTTTCTCGCCTACTTAATCTATACCACATATATTTTACAGAAGCTCCAATATCTGTAGTCGCCCAATCAGAATATCCATGATTTGTTACAACACTTCCAAGCCATGAAGTGTTGTTATCATGAAATTCAACGCATGCCTTTACCCAATTTTCGCTATTTTGGTAAATAACAATTCCACATTGGTCAAACAGTTCTTTGCTGTTAAACTCTGTCTTTACTGTAAATGAAAAATATCTTTCATCTGTTTTATTATAAAGGACATGAGCATTATCATTCCGAAATCCATAATAAGTTCTTTGCCAAAAATCAGTGTTAGGATTCGTTATAATTTCAACCCTATCCTTTCCAATTACATAATTCTGAGGTTCAAAAAACCATTTTGCTATTTTCGTATTAAATTGAAACATAATTAACCTCCTATGAAAATACAAATTATTTTTACCTTCCGAAGTAACTTCAAATACTACTTCATCTTAGCTACGTTTATATCTCATAATAAAATCATAGCATAAATGTATAATAATAGGAAGAAAAGATGTGTTTATTTTCTACATACACAATTTAATTGTAAATAAAAACTCCAAGATATTACTCTCAGAGTTTTTTAACTATTTTTTTAATTAGAATCTCAATCTGTATTGCTTTATACTTCTTTTTTCTTCCAATTAGAATATGCAAAATAGTCTTTTTCAAATTGATTCAAATGATATTTTTTATCACCATAGTTTCTTATTATATATTCTATAAATTCATTTTTTGGTTTAACTAAATCACTTGATTTTGCAATTAGTTCCATATATTCATTCATAAATTGGCTATTACTAAATTTTCTTCTGTTATTGCATATTACTACGAATCAATCGTGCTTTAATATTCTGAGAAATTCTTTTTTTGTAGGTTCTGGTTCAAACCAATGAAATGCTTGTCCTGATGTAATTATATCTACGGATTCTGATTCCAATTTTGTATATTCAGAAGATGCATCTATTGAATAAAAATTTGTGTGATTAATTAGATATTTTTCACCTGCCGACCTCATTTCTGCATTAGGCTCAATACCATATACTTCATTCCCATTATCCAAAAATAATTTGCTGAAGATTCCTGTTCCAGAACCAATATCAGCAATAATATCTCCTTTAGTTAATCCAATTGTGGTATTTAAAAATTTTATTATTTCAGCAGGATAGTAAGGTCTATATTTTGCATAGTTTTCTACACGATTGCTAAACCGACCTTTGGGATTAAGTTCTTTTAATTTCATAGTATCCTCCATATTTACTTTATAATATAGTTGATGAATAATTTTTTAGTTTTCTAAATAGAACAAATATCTTTCCACCCATATCCAACCAATTTAACTTCTTGATTGCCATATGTATGTTGTCTCTCCCCTACTTTAATCCCACCTATTTTTTCATAAAACCTGCAATATGGATTATACTTTAGTGCCCAAATAATTAATGAATTGCACCCTAGATCAACTAGTTCTTTAACTGCGATTTTTATGATTTTACTCCCATATCCCCGATTTTGATACGCTTTTAGAATATACATAGCATGTAAATCACCATCATATTCATACTCTTTTTCATTATTAACCCCATAAAAAGCGAATCCGACTATATCTCTTAATTCATTTTCAATCACAAGTATTCTTTCGGTTTTAACATCATCCTGAATAATCTCTTTCCACTTTTTAGTTTTTTCGCCCACTGATATGGAATTCAAGTATTCCTCACAAAGCAATCCTTTATATGTCTCTTGCCATGCCTCAACATGGACTTTCCCAATGCCAATAGCATCTTCAATTACTGCCTTTCTAATATTCATAACTTCAACTCCATATAACTATAATAATTCATTATAGCTTTAATATAAACCTCTAACATTCAATACCTACACTGGTAAACTAAAAATTACACCATTTGAATTGCAACATATAAATAACAATGCACTTTGCCATCTTTCGTATATTCACCTGGAACAGTACTCTCAAAATCAGCTGTGAATGTTCTATGTATATGTCCCGATTTTTGCTCAGACCATACCTTTTCCCATGCCTTTTTCGTACAAACGCTTATTTCTCCGCTATCATCTTTTTCATCATATTTTTTATAAAAACCTTTGTTTACTTTTGCATCCATCTTTTGAAAAAAATCCACTGTTACAGCCATTACCGTTAGGTCATAGTCTCCATTTTCATCACTGGAATAATTACTGTATTTTGAAACTGGAGAAATACCCTGCTGAAATACATGGTCACTATCAAAAAGAATAGGTAGTTTTCCACTTATAATATCATTCCAAATATCACCAATATTTTTTATTCCTTCTTTGGAATTATTCGTTGTTATTGTAATTTCATTTAATTTATATGCCATAATTTTGCTCCTCCTAAATTTCTATGTCTTCATTATAGTAACATATTAAATATGACACCTGTATGTCACTTTATTCTACTCTTCCGAAGTAACTTCAAATACTACTGCATCTTAGCTAAATTTATATCTCATAATAAAATGATAACATAAATGTATAATAATAGGAAGAAACGTTGTAGTTATTTTCTACATACGCAATTAATTGTAAATAAAAACTCCAAGATATTACTCTCAGAGTTTTTAACTATTATATATATATTTCATAATTACTTAACTATTAATTAGACTTCTTTTTTCTTCCAATTAGAATATGCAAAGTGTTTTTTGTTTATAATATCATCACCGTACACCGTGCAATCACCATTATTCCAATCTGCCTTTATTAATTCAACTACATGTCCATAATTCTGTTTCAAATCATCAAAGGTATTTTGATTTTTTTCTCTTTCGTAATTTTCATTGAGCTCTTGTTGCATTTCTTCTGGAATATTTTCATATTGGTCATTATAATCGTCACTACCATCCACTTGCGTGTCACCATTATAATCTTCATTCACATACTCGTTATCAATTATCTCCTGGGCGAACTTATACCCACTTCCATCTATTGGTTTACCTTCCTTAATCATTCCCTTAAATCCATAGGTTCCATCGAGTTCAAAGAACTCAGAGCATTCAATATTACCAGAATAAGGCATTTTATTAAGGTATTCCCCTTTAAAATAAATTATTTTTTTGGAAGATTTATTTAAATATTTACCCTTAAGCATTTTACCTTTTTCAAATGTTCCAGAAAATATTAATTTTAGTGAATTTTTATTAGCATAATACTTTCCTTGCCCAGAATATTTTCCATCTGCGATTAATCCTTGATATTTCATTATATTTTTGGAATAAAACAAAGTGGTATATCCCTCTTTTTGCTTAGCATCTCCGTTAAATTCGCAGTCAAAAATAAGCTCTGTTTCTTCTCTAAATTTATTATAATACTTGCCACTAACAATTTTACCATCTTCACATTTCAAGGCATATAAAACAGTACCATCATCTAAATGCCACTGATCTATGCCATTTTGTATAATTCCATTAATAAATTCACCTTTGTACTTTACACTCTCATTGTTTTGATTAACGCACTCTTCTCCATCTTCATCACTATAACTGTATGTATTGTTACCTACATCAGCTTTTGAGGCCATTTGGATTTTTCTTAAGATGGGATAATATTTATTGTTCAAAATTGATTCAGTTACTCCATCAAAATCCATCCATAAATAGTCTAATAAAACTGAAATAAAAATCTTTTTAGACAATTGTTTAACTAATGTTTTCAGTTCATCGCTCTCATTATCTGGATTTGGCGTACGCTCTAGTTCACTAAGAAGTGAAAAACTATTATATAAATTAAATAACATTTCAATTTCTTTACCTGTTAATATATCTCTTAAATTTCCTATATTTTTAACCCAATCAGATATAATATTTAATCTATTTGTTTCTACTGCTTTAGTTTTTAACATTTGTGTTGAGTAGAGCATTTTTAGAATGCTTAAATTTGAAACGAGATCATAATATACTATTAATGCACTTTCCCTAATTATCTCTTTATCTTTGTTTTCATCTTTAGTACTGATATCTTTCCAAAGCTTATTGCTTTCCATGCTTGCCTTCCAAATAGCATAGGACAATAATCCAGTCACTTCAATTCCAACAACTGAAATATAATAGTACACATAATCTCCCGTCCTTATAGGCGTATAAATATCAATATTTAATCCACTTGTGTTGATATTTATAGCCCCCCACTTCACAATCAAACTCAATACTGATATTACTAAAAATGGACATATCAAAATCCAAAATAAATATTTTCTTATAAAATCTCTAACCCTATAACCTTTTCCCATTTATTGTTTCCTCCAGTCATCCCAGTTGCCAGTTTCCAATTAAAATCATAATTATAGGCTTATTGCGCTTCACCTACATATAAATTATATACTAAATTACATATTAGTGATAATGTATAATTTTGGGTAGCTGCTTAGAATAAAAGAAAACCATTCTAAGTCATACACTCAAATAAGAATGTACAACTCTTCTCTCTTCTCTATTAACTCAGTTATTTTGTAAACTGGACTCTGGAACCTGGAATTTGAAAACTGAATCTATGTCCGCAACTATATTCCTATCAATAAACCCTTCATCCGCCATTTCCCTCATTATATTTATAACTTTATCATGTGGTAGTGGTTTTCTATAAGGTCTTTCCTCTGTTAATGCCTGGTAGATATCGATACAACCCATAAGTCTGGAATTAAAATCTAGTTCACTAGCCTTTTTTCCATAAGGATAACCATATCCATTTAATTTTTCATGATGGTTTGATGCCCATTCTGTTATATCCTCAAAGCCGTCAATTTTTGATAATGCAGCTCTAGTGTAATAAGTGTGCCCCTTTACTATATCAAACTCATCATCAGTAAGTTTATCTGGTTTATCCAAAATACTGTTAGGAACAGCAAGTTTTCCTAAATCGTGAAGATCTGCTGCTATAACTAGTCTTGTTTTTTTGTCCACATCGTAATTATAATAATCAGCCATTATAGCAGCTTTCGCAGCGATTCCCTTGGAATGTTTTCTTGTAAATTTAGATTTTGAATCGATTATTTTTGAAAATACATCTGTGATTTTTACTATATCTGTAAGACTTAGCTCTACAGTAAATTCAGGTGTGTATTTTTTTAAAGCTGAATTAATGAAATTATCTCCTAAGTCTAATCTAAAGCTTGTATTCCTTGTTATTTCCAAAAAAGCTTCACAAATTTCAGGTTTAAATAGCTTGCCACTCTGTGCTTTTACAAACTTTTCTATTTTTCTCTTATTTTCATCACACATTTTATCAAGAATAAATCCATTTTCCATGAAATCCGCAAAACATATTATTTGCGACATAAGCGGTATTTCATATCCTTTTAATTTATAAAACCCTAAACCATTATATTTTTCATGATGATATCTTATAATATTTTTGCGTTTCTTTAGAAAAGGATAGTTAGTAGCATTGTTTTCACCAGTTATACAATGTTTCATCAAATGTTCTTCATCATTTATATTATCCAGCACAACATCGTTAGTAGCTTCACATATACCATTATCATGTAAAATGGCAAGGGAAACAATATCATGTAAATCTTCATCATTAAATCCCATTTTTTTAGCTATTCGAAGTGTTATGTATGCAACCCTTTTACCGTGGTTTGTTCTTTTACCTGCTATGTCCATTTCCACAAAATCTAGTGCAAAGGATACAGCTAGTAAAAATTGATTTAAACTAAATTTCATCTTTTGTATCACCCCTTATGCATCAAGAGTATTTTCATTTTAAAAATACTTTTTTAATAGAAATAACTAGGACTGATTACTTAGTCCTAGTTATTTCTATTAATTTATAAAAATTATTCTTTTTTTCTGTTTTTAACTCTATTTGGCTTTGCCTTTGGTCTTGTTTTCATTGAAGTATCGTTTTTTCCTGTACTTTTTAATCTTTTATTTTTGTTTTTATCCCCAACAAATAAATCAACTGTTATAAAAACAGCGAGAAATACTATGGCCATTCCTAAATAATATTGCCAGCTATCCGCTTTATATCTTGTAGATACTAAAGTGCTAGCTATTAACAATCCAACTGTCACAACAGCAGCTCCAATTTTAATTGGTAAGGTTGGCTTGATTTTGCTAATTACAAATACCTTCAATAAATTATATATTATTATAGTTACTAGTGAAAATAATACTACCTTTAATACTAATATAACTGTTATTCCCATTTTCATCCCTCCCAGAAAATTATACTACATTTCTTCTACTACGCCTATTCCCAATAATTTTAATCCGTTTTTTATTACTTGTGTTGTTGCTTCTGTAAGTTTAAGTCTTGCATTTTTAACCTTTTCATCTGCTTCTGTACTTATTCTATTACTATTATAAAACTTATTGAAAGCTTTTGCTATTTCGATAATATGTCTTGTAAGAATTGATGGTTCTAATTTATCTATAGCACTGAAAATTGAACCTTGGAAACCTTCTAAAAGTTTTATGAGTTCAAAGTCTTCAGTTGTGTTTAATTTTGAATAATCAATTTTGCCTTGTGAAACTCCAAGCTTTCTAAGTATACTTTTGCCTCTAGCATAAGTATATTGAACATATGGACCGGTCTCTCCTTCAAAACTGAGCATTTCCTTCCAATCAAACACTATGTCCTTCTCTCTATTATTCTTAAGATAAGCAAACACAATAGACCCAACGCCTACTACCTTTGAAACTTCCTCTTTATTTTTAAGTTCAGGATTTTTTACGTTTATAATTTCCAGTGTTTTTTCCATGGCTTCACTTAAAACTTCGTCAAGGAATATAACCTCTCCCTTTCTTGTTGAAAGCTTTCTGTCTGCAAATCTAACCATACCAAAACTTACATGTTTGCAATCTTTTGCCCAATCATGACCCATAAGTTCTAAAGTTTTGAATAACTGTTTGAAATGAAGTTTTTGGTCGCTTCCAACTACATAAATACTTTTATAGAAGTCATAAGTTTTTTTTCTATACTCTGCTGCTGCTAGATCTCGAGTTGCATAAATAGTGGCACCATCCGACTTTCTAATAATACAAGGTGGCATATTATAATCTTCAAGCATTACAACTTTAGCACCGTTACTCGAAGTTAAAATACCTTTTTTCTCTATTTCCTCAACTACAGCATCCATTTTATCATTGTAGAAACTTTCTCCTGTATAGGCATCAAATTTTACATTAAGGAGTTTATACACAATATCAAATTCCTTTAAGCTAAGTTCCCTAAACTTCTTCCATAGAGCAACCTCTTCCTCTTCACCATCCTCTAATTTTTTAAAATACATTCTTCCTTCATCTTCTAGAGTCGGATCTTTTTCTGCTTCAGCATGAAATTTTACATATATTCGTAAAAGTTCTTTTATTGGTTCTTTCGTAAGTGTATCTTTATCACACCATCTCTTATATGCTGAGATAAGCTTACCAAACTGTGTTCCCCAGTCTCCAAGATGATTTATACCTATACAATTATAGCCTTCAAAGCTAAGTATTTTATATAGAGAATTTCCTATAGCTGTACTAAATAAATGTCCTACATGAAATGGTTTTGCAATATTTGGAGATGAAAAATCTATAGTTATATTTTTCCCCTCTCCAGCCCTAGATGCACCATACTCATCTTTTTCATTTTGTATCTTTTCTAAAGTATTTTCACTAAAAACCTCTTTATCAACAAAAAAATTCAAATATGGTCCTAAGTTCTCTACTCTTTCAAAACCTTCTTTATCTATCTTAGGTGACAGTTCTTCTGCTATTTTGTTAGGAGCTTTTCTAAGTGTTTTTGACAAAATAAAACATGGGAAAGCATAATCTCCCATATCAGACTTAGGTGGTATTTCAATTGAATTCTCAATTACCTCTAAATCTACTGTTACCTCTAAATTTTCTTTTATTTTATTTGCTATTATTTTTTTATAATCCATAAAATTTCCTCCTACAAAGAATATAGTTTTTCTACAACAAAAAAAACGTCCCTGCAAAAATATGCAGAGACGGAAAAGCTTCCGTGGTACCACTCTGGTTGACATAAAACATTTTTTCAATGTTTTAAAGTCCACTCAACACTTTAACGCAGTGCACGGCTTTCATCAGACCAAATGGTCCTGTGAAGCTTTTCCGAGGCTCTTTTCACATTGTAAACCAAAATATGCTATAATCTTTAACATACTTTCAATAAAAACTGCTGAACTTTCACCAAAAACCTTCAGCTCGCTATGAGTTTAATATCGGCTACTTTCCTCTTCGATAAATTTGTATATAACTAACTTACTATAAATTATAGTATTGCATCCATACTTATGTCAAGATTAAATTATATTTATTATGCTATTATTGGAATGAATTTTTGTTCTTTTTCCTGCTTCTTGGCCCTCTTTATTTGCTTCATAGCCTTTTTGGCGAAATATGTCTGGCTATTGATTCTCTCATCATCGTCTTTAAAACTAACCCTATTATATGTGCCGTCACTACTCAGAATTCTAGCCTTTACATTATCCGCCAAATATATTTCTAAATATCCCTTTATCTTATGTTTATTGTGCTGGGCCTCAATAGGAAACAGTATTTCAACCCTTTTATCCAAATTTCTAGTCATGAGATCTGCACTAGATAAATATATATCCTCTTCTCCATCGTTGTAAAAATAGAAAATCCTACTATGTTCCAGAAACCTTCCTACTATACTTCTTACAGTAATATTTTCACTTACTCCTTCAATGCCTGGTCTTAAGCAACATATTCCCCTTACAATACACTGAATCTTAACTCCCGCCTTTGAAGCCTTATACAATGCGTCTATTATTTCTTTATCTACTAGGGAGTTTATCTTTATAATTATATGAGACTTCTTACCTTTACTTGCATTTTCTTCTTCTCTCTTTATAAGGGAAATGAATTTTTTTCTAAGCCCTGTAGGCGCTATATATAGTTTATTCATTTCATCTATAGTTGAATAACCTGAAAGCATATTAAATAATGCCGATGCATCCTCACCTATATATGGATTTGAAGTAAACAGTCCCATGTCGGTGTAGAAGTTAGCCGTAACATCGTTATAATTTCCTGTTGCCATATGAACATATCTCTTTATTCCATCTGCTTCATTTCTCACAATTAACAATATCTTTCCGTGAATTTTTAGTCCAAGTAGTCCATAAATTACATGGCACCCTGCTTTTTCAAGTTTCTTAGCCCATATTATATTATTTTCTTCATCAAATCTTGCTTTAAGTTCAACAAGAACAGTAACTTGTTTTCCATTTTCTGCGGCTTCCATTAAAGCATTTACTATTGGAGAATTTCCACTGACCCTATACAATGTCTGTTTAATTGCTAAAACCTTTGGGTCTTTTGCGGCATTTTTCACTAAATCCACAACACAGCTAAAACTTTGATAAGGATGATTAACTAAAATATCCTGCTTTGAAATGGTATCAAACATATTTGGGTTTGAAATAAACTCTGCTACTGGTACTGGTTTATATCCAACATATTTCAAATTTTCTCCATGTACCATTGATTTAAGTTTAGATAAAAACGTCAAATCTATAGGTCCCTTTATCCTGTAAAATTCCCCAAATGATCCTTCTAATTCGTCTTTAAGTACTTCTATTAGGCCTTCACTCATGTCATCTTCAATCTCTATCCTTATAGCTTCGCCCCATTTTCTATTTTTTATAGACTGTTCAATTGTTTCCAGTAGATCCTCAGCACCTTCTTCATCTATACTAAGATCTGCATTTCTAGTAATTCTATAGCAGGCCATGTCCTTAATGTTATGTCCCCTAAATACATCTTCTATATTTATTTTAATTACATCTTCTAGTAATATATAACATTTTTCTTCTCCGTTAACTGCTGGCATCTCTATAATTCTATCAAGCACTGAAGGAACCTGAACTGTGGCAAAAATATTTTCATTTTCATCAACTCCATCAATAAAAAGTGCTATGTTAAGACTTTTATTCATTATGAGCGGAAATGGTCTGCTACTATCTACTACCATAGGTGTCAATACTGGATATACATTTTTATGGAAATATGTATGTAAAAATTCAACTTGGCTATCACTTAAATTTTCTGGTTTAACAATAACAATTCTTTCATCTTTTAGGTCGTTATTTAACCCTTTGTATATATCGTATTCTTCATGCACCATTTCATGTACCTTAAAGGTTATCTTTTTAACCTGTTCTGTGGCACTTAATCCTGCTAAATCAACCTTGTTAAAATTTGCCTGAACCTGTTCTATTAGTGACGCAACCCTAATCATAAAAAATTCATCCAAATTTGAGCTTACAATGGATAAAAAATTTAGTTTTTCTAGCAAAGGATTTGTCTCATCCGCTGCTTCTTCTAGTACTCTTTCATTGAATTCAATCCAACTTAGTTCTCTATTAATAAAATTTTCATACTTGTTATCCATGTTCTTATCCTCCTATCTTTAGTTTAACAAACTTAATTGTTTATGTTTATCACTGGTTTTATGCCCATAACTTCTTCAAAAAATTCTGATTTATTATCAAAACTCCAAACTTCTAAGGTTATGTCATCATTCACTTCTACTGTGAAATACACTTTTTTGTCATCCATCCTTATATCAAGATCTTTAAACTTATCCTTTTTAGATATATTTAAAGCTTCTGATAACTTTAAAATAGAAGCCAATTTTGAGACCGTAAGTTTATCTGAATAACTCAAACTTTTATAATTTTCGTGGGATAAAGAAGGTATCTCATCATCGTGATATCTAACAATATTAGCAACTATATTTAAACTATTATCAGAAAGGCCCAAAATTTCTTCATTATGAATAAGGCTATAACAAAAATATCCATCTTCATTTAGGTTGACAAATTTACCTATATCATGAAGAATAGTTGCTATTTCTAAAAGTAGCCGTTCCTCATTGCCAAGCCTATGAACCTTCTTAGTACAATCAAATATCCTTAGAGCCAATTTTTTTACTGTTTGAGTATGTTCTTTATCAATATCATATTTCTCCCCCATATACCAAACTGTACTTATAATATCATTCTCAAATATCTTTCTCTTATCTGGACTAAGCCTATTACTTAACATATCAATAAGCATCCCATGTCTAAGGGAAATATGTGGCACATAAATTCCCTCTGCCTCCGTCATATTAAAAAATATTTCTACTATTATTGAGGAAGGTAGTAAAAGTTTAGCTTCAATAAAATTCAGATCAAAGGTTTCACGTATTTTTTCTGTACTCATATTTTTTATTCGTTTTGTAAAATCTAAAAGAGAATCTTTTTTTATAAAACTTACATCATTATCATAAATTTTAAGTAAGAGTTTAAGACCGCCGCCAAGGCCAATAAAGTTTTTTATTTTATAGCTTTCCAAATAATTTCTTAGTGTATAAATTTTACTCTCAACAAATTCTGCTACCACCTGTGGATAGTTTAATGTGGCGTTTTCAAGAGGATCTAATAACTCTCTTAGTCTTAGCGAACCTATTTTTATATATTCTGTGAATTTTAAATTTCCGCCATGGTATAAAGAAACCTCAACTCCGCCAGAACCTATGTTTACTACCATTGCACCATCATTATAAATTTTCTCAGAATTTTCTAATCTATCTCTAAGTGCTTTGAACACTAGAAATCTTTCCTGTGCTGTGTTTACCACTTGAATTTCTATTGCAGTTCGCACCCTTATTTGCTCCAATACATATTCCCTGTTATCGGCTTCTCTAATACCACTAGTAGAAACTGCCCAATAAAACTTTACGCCATAATCTTTCATAAGTCTTACAAACCCATTTAATATATTACAAGATTCATAAATTGCCTCTGGTCCAATTCTTCGTTTTGAAAAGGTATCTTTTCCAATGGACGTATTTTTTTGTAGTTCTTCTAATACTTTTATTTCACCGTCACTACCTATTTCAGCTATTATCATTCTAAAAAAGTTAGCTCCTAGATCTAACGCAGCTACAGTTTCTCTTTGAATATCTCTCATATAAGTCGCCCCAATCGCTTATGTAATCCCTCATTAATATTACAATTTATTGCTCTAATATCATTTTACCATTTTTTTAATTAAATTATAATATTAAAATATGTATTGAATAATATTATTATATGAAATAATATGTATTATATCAGTAAGCTACAGATAACTGTTCAAAAAGCACGATATTTTAACATTGTTATATAATAATTTTCTAATAGTTGAGGTGGAATAATGAATAAAAAAGTTGGTATAATTGACATAGGGTCTAACTCTGTAAGGCTTTTGCTTGTTGAAATTGGTCATAAAAATTCTTTTAGAGTAATTAATGAGCTAAAAGAATATGTAAGACTTGGGGATGGACTTGATAAAGATGATCTCTTGAGTCAGGAAAAAATAGATTTAGCAATAAAAACTCTCACCACATATAAAAACATATGTGATTCATTTCAAGTATCAAAGATCATAGCTGTTGCTACCGAAGCCGTGAGACGCGCAAAAAACAGGTCAGACTTTTTAAGTAAGACTAGGACTATAGGTCTGGATATAAAAGTACTTTCAGGTACCGAAGAGGCCTACTATGACTACTTTAGTACAATTAACACTATAGACATTGATAATGCTCTTATTATGGACATTGGTGGAGCAAGTACAGAAATTATACTTGTTAAAAATAGAGAACTGGTTAAAAGCATAAGCTTTCCATTTGGAGCTATTACTCTCACAGAGCGCTTTGGAATAAATGGTGTTTTACTTGAAGATCAGGAAAAATCGCTAACTAATTTTCTTAAAAAGAAATTAAATTCATTGGAATGGTTAAAAGAAGCAAAAGGTTTTCCTCTTATTGGAATAGGTGGAAGTATAAGAACCATTGGCAAAATACAAAAAAAAGCTGTGGTTTACCCCTTGAATTTGATTCATAATTTTGAAATTCAAATCGAGGACATAATCTCGATTTACAATTCTGCTAAGAGCAAAAACAACATCCAAAGGAAAAAAATTAAAGGTCTTTCCGCAGATAGGGCTGATATTTTCGTTGGAGCTGCTGCTTTAGTTAAGACATTAATGGAACTATGTTCAATAAAAAAAATTCAAATTAGTAGGAATGGCATTAGAGAAGGTTTACTCTACAGCCATATTTGCAAAAATCAAAAACCACTAGATGATATATTATCTTTTTCAATTAACAATATATTGGTTTATCAAAATTCTAATATAAATCATTCCCAGCATATATATGACCTTTTTAAATCCCTTTGCACTAGTTTTGATTCGCTAATAGTTAGTAATTTTAGCCTAAACAAAATAATAAAAACCTCAGCTATGCTTCATGATATTGGCTCTAACATAACTTATTATTTTCATCATAAACATTCTTTATATATGATACTTAATTCTCAAATCTATGGATTAACTCATAGAGAACTGGTTCTAAGCGCCTTTATAGCTGCTAGTCATAGAGATGATAACATTGCAGTAAACTACCAACAATATAAAATGATAATAAATAAAGAAGATTTAGAACTAATAAAAAAATTAGGTTTACTTTTAAGACTTTCGGAAAGCCTTGATAAAAGTATGACTAGTAGTGTTTCTGGTGTAACTTGTGATATTCACAGTGAGAGCGTAATTATAACCACAATCTCAAAGGGAACTGATTTCATTGAGATTCAAGATGCCCTGCTTGCCTCTGAAAGTTTTAAAACCGTTTTCAATAAAAAGCTTTATGTTGTTTAATTAACCTTTGGAGTATGCCCTAACAAGGCATCTCTTAATTTTTTTATAATCCTCTCCTTCCTCTTAGCACAGGCGCTATAACTTATACCTTTGATTATACTGTATTCCTTAAGTGACCTTTCTTTATAATAAATAAAATCTATTAGCTCTGATTCGCTGGTGTTAACATCTTTAGTTTTTCATTAACATCACTAGATTCCTGATTTCGCAAACAAATTTCTTCAATATTATCTTCTGACTCTAATTGATCCATTAATTCAACATCCTCTGCCATTGGCTTATTAAGGCTTGTCTCTGCATTACATCTGCATTTACTCCTTATAAGATAATAATAGTTACATATCACGGCTCTTGAAATGTATGTAACAAAACTTTTACTCCTATCTATATCTAGCTTTTTTAGTGCTTCAAGTATGCTATTATACCCAATTTGTATTAAATCAGCTTCTTCGTATCCACATATATAGGTTGCTCTAGAATATTTTATGATAAGCGGTGTAAATCTATTCAAAATTTCTTGTTTTGATTTTTCATCCCCTAGTTTCGCACTTTTTATCAATTCATTTAATTCCATTTTCCTCACTCCTTATATTTGTCAAATACTGTAATTATATTATATATGAACATATGTTCGCTGTAAATATATATTATTATTTATTTTATATATATACAGTTAACTACTAAGTTTGACTTAGGTATCTTCAAATATGAGACAAATCAGTAGTCTAGATCTATTTTGTCTCAATTTTCCTTATAAATAATGCAATTGTCTGATATAATGTTATAATGTTATTACATTAGGTAAATTTTAAGGAGGTTTTTTAAATGGCAAGTTCTTATTCATTTGATATAGTTTCAGATGTAGATATGCAAGAGGTAGATAACGCTATAAATCAATCTAGAAAAGAGATTTCTCAAAGGTATGACTTTAAAAACAGTACTATAGAAATCGAACTAGTTAAAGACGAAATTAAGATTACTGCAGATGATGATTTTAAAATGAAGGCGGTAATTGAGGTTCTTAAAGGAAAGTTCGTCAAAAGAGGCATTTCTCCTAAAGCCCTTGAATTTGAAGAAAAAAAAGGCGAAACTTTAGGCGCTGAAAAACGAACTGCAAAGATTATAAAAGGAATATCTAAAGAAAAATCTAAACTTATAAACACAGACATAAAAAATAGCGGATTAAAAGTTAAAACGCTAATACTTGATGACGTTCTAAGAGTCACAGCAAAAGACAAGGATGAACTTCAAAAAGTTATTGCACTAGTTAAAGGAAATGACTACGATATTTCTGTACAATTTACAAACTACCGCTAAAATTCAGTTAAGAGAGAAAAGAGAAAAGAGAATAGTTAAGGAAATTTTGCCTTAGGGCAAAATAGAAATATAATAAAAACATCCATTATATTTGTTGGTTACTTCCCTTTTATTTGTTGATTATTCGGCACAGCCGAAAATCTTCATTAACTCTTCTCTCTTCTCTCTTAACTCTTAACTGTTTTTTATAATTCCCACGCCTCTACAGCAATTACATTCAAATTGAATTGTTACGTGAGTTATTCCAAAACCCTCATGAAGTTCTTCTTCGATTTTTTCATAGATTTCTCTTGTCTCACTTACAAGCATATCATCCACATTAACATGAGATTCAAAATTAATATTTTTTTCATCTAAACTCCAAAGGTGAACATGATGGACATCTTCCACTCCGTTAATATTTGTTATAGCATCTACAACCTTATCTATTTCAATGTTTTCAGGCACACCTTGCATTAAAATATTAACTGCATCTTTAAGTATTTCAAAACTTTCTTTTAATACATATAATCCAATAAGCACAGATAAAATTGGATCTACCCAGTATATCTTAAAAAAATAGATTAAAATTCCTCCTATTACTACACCAAATGAAGCTAACGCATCACTAAATAAATGTATGTAAGTTGCCTTAACATTCATGTCTTCATGAGATCCAGCATGGAGTAAATAAGCTCCTAAGGCATTTGCCACTATTCCAAGTAAAGCCACCCAAATAACAATAAGCCCATTTATCGGTGTTGTATTCATGAATTTCGTATATGCTTCTTTAAATAAGAAAATAGATATTATAATTAACACAGAAGAATTAATTACTGCCGCTAATATCCCAGATCGTTTATATCCAAAAGTCCTATTTTTATCATTTTCTTTCTTAGAAATTTTAATTGCAACATAACTTATAATAATTCCTATTGCATCACTTAAATTGTGCAGCGCATCTGAAATTAAAGATAAACTTCCCGAGTATAAACCACCAATAATCTCTACAGCTGTAATTGTAAAATTCAATAATACCGTTATAATAAAATTTGCCCCTTTAATATTTGAAGCTTCATGACTATGGACATGCTTGTGATTATGTTCATTATTGTTTTTACTTTTTTTGGTGTCCAATTTTAATCCCTCCCTGCAAATGATGCACTTATTGCATTATAAACTCCATCTTCATTATTACTCCCTGCAATAAAGTTAGCATGTTTTTTTACATCTTCTGGAGCATTTTTCATTGCATAACTATAGCACGCTACTTTAAACATAGTTAAATCATTGTAATAATCCCCAAATACCATTGTGTTTTTTTCATTTATTGCGAATTTCTCTTGGAGTATTTTTATAGCATTTCCTTTACTTACGTCCTTATTCATTATGTCTATCCATTTGTCTCCTGATACAACAAATTCTAAGGTATCCCCTAATTTTTTTTCTAAATGCTCTGATATATGTGGATTTATACCATTAGACATATAATAAGTAATCTTGTATATAGGACATTTTATTTCACTAAAAGATTTTAATATTACTACGGGAACATGAATTGTGGTGAATATATTTAACATTTCCTCGGTTGGATTTACTATATATGCCTCATTTTCTCCAGCTAAAAACATTTCTTCACCTAGCCTAGGTGTTAAATTTATTACATGTTTTATATCTTCCTTATTAATACTGTTTGAGTACAAGATTTTACCCTTCTTATTATACTTAATAAGAGCTCCATTATGAGCAATGAATATCATATTCGTATGGACACTTGCAAAGTTTTTGCTTAGTTGAGAGTAGAACCTTCCACTGGCTGCTGCAAATTTTATTCCCTTGTGGTCAAGCTCATGAATTAGATCAAATATTTTTTCATTTGTACTTCCATGGTCATTTAATAATGTACCATCCATATCTGTTGCAATTAGTTTTATCATAGGTGTTTCCTCCAATATACTGTGCAATAATGTTTTTTAGATTAGACTTAAACAAATATTATTATATCTATAATAACATTCCTTTCATCAGTTTCAAAATAAAGTGATCTTTACATATATAATATGTAGTTATGTTGTATATAATATTACTTATAGTAAAGTTTCTTACTTTGTAGTATACTTTAAATAAACCCAAGCATATATACTTAATTGGATTTATATTTTATTACTTACGGAGGAAAAAATGGAAAGTTGGATTTTAATTATTACTGGAATACTTCAAATCACCATGCTTGATATTGTATTAAGTGGTGATAATATAGGTGTCATTGCACTAGCTACAAAGGATTTACCACAGCAAATTGCTAAAAAAGCATCTCTAATTGGTGTAATTGCTGCTATAACACTTAGAATAATATTTACATGTTTAGTTACATATATTTTAATGATTCAGTGGCTTCCAATAAAGCTTGTTGGTGGTGCTGTTCTTGTTTTCATAACCTGGAGTTTGATTAAACCCAGTGAAGAAACACAAATCTCAGGTGGTAGTTCTAATAAAAATTTAGGCCATGCAGTTTTGAGTATTGTATTGGCTGATATAACTATGAGTTTAGATAATGTACTTGCTATTGCTGGAAGTGCTCACGGCAATATTTCTTTGATAGTTTTCGGACTTTTAATAAATATACCACTTATTTTTTTTGGAAGCGTTTATGTGGCAAAAATTATGAAGAAGTACCCAATAGTTATTTACATTGGTGCAGCAATTCTTGCTCACACAGCTTTTGATATGATGCTTAATGACAAGATATCTATTGCCTTATTCCCAGATTTTGTGGCCGATTATGTTCCGTATATAGCCGCAACATTAACATTGATATATGGCTTTTATATTTTATTGAAAAATAAAAAACAAGAAAAAAAGAAAAATAAAAACAAGGCTTTGCTATAATGCAAAACCTTGTTTTTATAATTTGCAATCCTTATAAATTAATACGCAAAAGACTATGCCATAATAAAACTATGTAATACACAATTTTAATGGCATAGTCTTCGCCCAGTCATAAAGCTAATTTTATGACTAATTAACATAAGAGAATGGTATGAACATTAGTATTGTAACCACCCTAGGTTATTTTTATACATTTAGATCTCTCTTTTTGTAAAAAACATAAGTTAGACTTAATCCTATCACTATTATTAATGTTGACAAAATTAGAAATGCAGCATTAAACCCTTTTCCATACAATAATTGACTTGTATCAAAATATTTAAATGGAGTTAAAAACTTTAAATTAAATAGTTTGTTATTTATATTAATTATTACAGATAACAAATAAGTAACTACGAGTAAACTTGTAACATAGTTTGTTGCAGACTTAGATTTTTTAATAATAGCAGATATTGCCGTACCTATACTAAAAAATAGAATCTGTAGGATAAACATTTCAATCATTAACATTAAAATGCCCTTGTTCACTGATTCTAATGTATTAAAAGATTTAACTACCAAAAGAGAACTTACTAGTGTAACCACATTTAAAATAACTATATTCACAAGTGAAGCTAACAATTTGTCCGTAATTATTCTATTCCTTGAAACTGGTTTGGCTAGTAAAAATTCTGTAGTCTTATCCCTCTCTTCCTTAGAAATTATATTTGCACCCAGCGTCCCTGCATGTATTGTAGCCATTAATAATATATATACAAAAAGTATTCCATAATAGCCACTCACCTTTGATAAGTCAAAAGTACCTAACCCCAAAAGAGCCTTAAGTGATACAGGCATTTGATTCAAAAGCTGGTTAGTTGCTCCGCCTGAGGTTCCCATAGCACTAAATTTAGCCATTCCACTTATAACTACAAATATCATTGCTATACACCAGATTATAAGTGATTTGCTATTTGCTTTAATTTCTCTTATAAATATATTCATAATCTACTTCTCCTTTCATGCAACATGAATGTCTTTTTGGGCGTATAAAAAATAGCTAACTGATAAAGTAACAATTATAAATATTATTTCTATTATAATAAACTTACTTTCATAGTTGGAATTTTTAATAATATATGCTGGATCATAATATTTAAATGGCGTTATATATCTTGAATTGTTATCGCCTATAATTGAACTGAACATCTCAATAAAAAAGAACCCAAACACAACACTGATTGAAATTGTAAGTACTGATTTTATTTTAGGCATAATTACTGAAACTATAATTCCTAAGGACATAAACATAAGTTGCACAAAAAACACTGTTAACGAAAGCATAAAAAATATTTTGTAATCAAAAGATGTTGTTTTCACAACCTCTGCCATAATAGTTGCACCAGCAATATAAATAATATTGGTAATCATCAATGAAACTATTGCTGCTAATATTTTAGCTGTAATAATTTCATGTCTTTTCACAGGTTTTGTAAGGAGAAAATCCGCAGTTTTTTCACGAACTTCTTTTGATATAATTGAAGTGCCTATATTCATGGCTTGAATAGCCCCGCAAAGCAGCACATATAAAAGTGTTAAAGTTGAATAAAACCCTAGAAATGAAGTTATACTGTCTATAGAAATACCCATGGCTTTTGTAAATGCAGGTGGATATGCTCCAAGTAGCTTTTTAAAACCCGCTGCATCCTTATTAATTGCTGGAAACATTGAAAGCATAAGTACAGCAACTGCCACTAAAGAAATAGACCATATTATAGTGGATTTTCTATAGGCTTTAAGTTCATGAAAAAATATGTTCATAACCTTACACTTCCTTTTCATAATAGTGCATAAATATCTCTTCAAGATCTGGTTCTTCTATCCATAGGTTTGTTATATCTATTTGATCAAGCTTTTTTATTACATCATTAATATTCCCTCTAAACAAGAAGCTTACCATCTCCCCCTTTATTTGCAGGTTGCTAACTCCTTTTATATCAAAAAAAACACTATCAATGGGATTTTTAGTTTCAACCTTAAACTTTTTGTGATTATTATCTTTTAATTCGCTGATTTTTTGGAGTTTTATAAGTCGTCCATCTTTAATGATAGCAACCCTATCACACATTTTCTGAACCTCACTTAAAATATGTGAAGAAAATAAAATTGTAGTTCCTTTTTTATTTTCTTCTTTTAGAAGTTCAAAAAATTTTTGCTGCATAAGTGGATCCAGTCCGCCAGTTGGTTCATCCAAAATTATAAGTTTGGGTTCATGAAGTAACCCTTGAACTATACCCACCTTTTTTTTATTTCCATAGGATAAATCATCTATTTTTTTATTTAAATCAAGATTCATTATTTCTGCTAGTTCCTTTATTCTTTTACTACAATCTTTTTTATAAAAACTTGCGGAATATTTTAAAAGATCAATTACCTTCATATTTTCATAATAAAATACTTCAGATGGTAGATAACCTATTTGCATTTTAATCTCATCTGAATATTTAACACTATCTTTCCCAAAAATACTTATACTACCACTAGTTGGATAAATAAGTGATAATATGGTCCTTATAGTGGTTGATTTTCCAGCTCCATTAGGTCCTATAAATCCAAAGATTTCGCCCTGCTCCACATTAAAACTAATGTCAGTAATACCTCGTGATTTACCATAGGTTTTGGTAAGATTTTTGATTTCAATAACGTTCATTTTAAATTACCTCCTTGTATTTATCATACTGCCCTAAATAATCATTGGGATTATTTAGCCTCAATTATTTTGTCCAATTCCATTTTTCATAAGAGAAACCATATCATTTATAAATGGCTCAAAATCCTCAAAGGACATATCATAAATTTCTTTACCCTTTTCTTTTGCAATAACGAGCATACTTTCTTTAAATTTACCTGATATTGCTAAAATATAACTAAGAATATTTTCTGTGCTTATATCACTACGCAGTAAACCCTGTTTTTTATTGTTTTCAATCATTTGCTTTATTTGTTTATAAGATGTCTCGTATTCCTTGATTAAAATATTAAATACGTCCGCGCTTATTTCACTTTTAATATCTAAAGATATATTTTGTAGAAAAACATATGCCTCCCTTTCATCCGTAAACACTGTCCAAGCTTTTTTATAGCTAAAATACATATAATCAAAAATACTCATATCATAACAATCTTTTATCTTGTTATCAACATATTCAAAAGATATATGACCAGCTAGCTTCACGCAGTATAAACACAGTTCTTTTTTGTCATCAAAATATTGATACATACTTCCCTTGGAGACTCCTGCATTTTTTGCTATAACTCCTATATTTCCATTTTCATAACCCTTTTCTGAAAATTCTTTCATAGCCTCATTTATAATTCTTTTTTGCTTTTGTTCTTCCAAATTCAAAAATGTTTTCTTTGGCATTTTGTATCCTCCTCTCTTTATATTCAGCTAAAATTTTAATACGTTAGTTTACGTGACTTGTAAGTCACATGACTCATTAGTCATAATGTAATCCTAATTTTGGTGTTTGTCAACTATAATGTATATGAAACAAAATGCCTATTAATATACACAAAATTAGCCACATATTGGATTTAATATCCAATATGTGGCTAATTTTATAGTATACAGGCTACACCAACTTAAAGATTAGGTAATTCATCATAACTTGAAATAACTTTATTTACTATACCATACTCAATTGCCTCAGTAGAACTTAACCAATAATTTCTATCTGTGTCTTCATCTACCTTTTCAATAGGTTGACCAGTAGCATCACTAATCATCTTATTTATTCTCTTGCGTAATCTTAAGATTTCTTTAGCTTCAATACCTATATCCGTTGCTTGACCATTGAAACCACCTGCTGGTTGATGAATCATATATCTAGTATTAGGTAGCGAATATCTATCTTGTTTATCAGCTCCAAGATAAATTGTTATGCCAGCACTTGCAACCCAACCAGTACCAATTACAATAACACGAGGCTTAACAAACTTAATCATGTCATGAATTGTATCACCTGATTCTACATGACCACCTTGACTATTTATAAACAATTTTATAGGTTCATCGCCCATTTCTTGAAGAATTAATAGTTGTGAAGTTATTTTTTCTGCTAAAGCTTGATTTATTTCCCCAGAAATAATAATTGATCTAGAATTAAATAATTTTTCTAATATCATATTGGAAGGCTTTCGTTCTTCCTTTTCCTGTTCTTTATTATTCATATTATCAGTCTCCTATCACTTAAGATATTTGTAATTTTAAATTATAAACTTATATTCAACCACTAGAATCATTATACCATTAATCACCATTTTTTCTAACTAATTCAGTGAAATATTTTATTAACTTGATACATGATTTTTTAACAATTATATATTATTTGATTTTTTGTAGTATAAATTTTTATCATAAGTATATAATATGCTTATACACTTATGATAAAATTCGAGCTTGCTATCAAATTTAAGATTAAAATAATACCCTATAATAATTAAATATATATGATATCAACATATTAGCTATTTAGTAGCAGTATGCTATGATTTTTTATAATTTAATATATAATCACTATGTATAATTAGTAGAGAAAGAAGGTATATATTATGGAAAATAAACTTAAATATCGATTAATTACTGGAAAAGACGATGCAACTTTTTGTAAGAGGGTTTCTGAATTACTAGATCAAGGCTATATTCTTTATGGCTCCCCGTCGTGTACATTCAATGGACAAGATGTAATTGTAGCGCAAGCTGTAATTACTAGTGATAATTAGAAAATTGGATATCAGTTTTTTTTAAAGCCTAAATTTATAAATATATTTATTATTAAGAGAATACAATATTAATATATATATTTTATTAATGGAGGTATTTTCTTGGGATATTATGTTAGAGTAGAACCAAATGTAAAAATATTTGTAGAGGATCTTAACCCAGAAGGCAAGAAGACAATCTTGTTTTTACACGGTTGGCCTGGAAGCCATAATTTATTTGAATATCAATTTGATAGGCTTCCGAAACTTGGATACAGATGTATTGGTATAGACCAGAGGGGGTTTGGACAATCCGATAAGCCTTTCACTGGTTATGATTACAATCGATTATCAGATGATGTCCGAGGTGTAGTAGACGCCCTCAAATTGAAGAACTTTACCCTTGGAGGACATTCCACAGGAGGTGCCATTGCTATTCGATATATGGCAAGACACAATGGATACGGTGTATCAAAACTAGCACTTTTTGCTGCTGCTGCTCCAAGTGTTATTAAGCGCCCCAATTTCCCTTATGGAGTACAAAAACAAGTTATTGATGAAATTATTCAAGGAACATATAATGATCGTCCTCAAATGCTACGTGGTTTTGGAAATATATTTTTCTACCAATATATAACCCCCGCATTTTCAGATTGGTTCTTCCAATTGGGACTTCAAGCATCCGGCTGGGCAACTGCAAAAACTGCAACCACTTGGCTTGACGAAGAAAGTTTATTTTCTGATCTTGGAAAAATAAACGTTCCAACTTTAATTCTTCATGGTATTCATGATAAAGTTTGTCTCTTCCCCTTAGCCGAGGCACAAAGAAGAGGAATTAAAAATTCTAAACTGGTACCCTTTGAATTTAGCGGTCACGGGTTATTCTACGATCAAAAAGATAAATTCAATAAAGAATTGACAGAATTTATTGAGGGGTGAAAAGGTGTTTTTTGCAAATAAAACATCATTACTCACCCAATTTCTTTTTTAAGTCCAACATGTATGTATTCTGCTTTTTTTTTAAATCCATGAAACAATAAGACAAAACTTTAGTGATAGGATTTTTAACAGATATATTTTCTTTAAAGGTTATTTTTGTTCCACCTGTTTCTGTTTCTGAAAAATGCCCTGTGAAAAAGCCAGTAAACATTTTATTTCCCATATTAAATTCATATTCACTATACTGTTTTCTTTTAGTGATAATAAATTTTATACTTCCCCCTCTGGGTGTGTATTCAATAAATTCTTTACCGGCATTAACAATTTCGATTTTTTTAATGTCACTACGCCATTTATAATCACTATTATTAGTAACCACATTCCAAACAGACTTTATATTGGAATTGAAGTAGGCTGTTACTTGTGATACTCTTTCTTTTTTCAAAATATTCACCTCACGTATTACAAATAATTTTCATCATTTTATACAGCTTGTACAAACATATAATACAATTATACCACCTAATGCCAATTTGTATTTATTACATCTTTATGAATTATTACAAAACATGGTATAAACTAAAAAAGAACTTCATTCTTAACATAGACTATGATAAGAATGAAGCTATTTTCTATACTATTTCAGCCAAAATTTTGTAGCAAGAAATAATACAGCTGTAAATATTACTATACCCATTACTAATAGGGGTACCACCATTTCAAATATAGCCAAAGCAATGGCAATATAATCTTTGAACTCTGGCTTTTTGTTGCCTTTTAGTTTTTTCTTTTCATCTTTCTCCATAGAATTCTCCCCTTATACTTCCCTTTATACTAAATGACATGCAACACAATGTCCGGGCGATACTTCTCTATACTCAGGTATTTCTTCTGAACATCTTTTTATGGCATAAGAACATCTTGTATGAAACTTACACCCAGAAGGAGGATTAGCAGGACTTGGCATATCCCCTGTTAGTATTATTCTGTTTTTCTTAAGGGTTGGGTCTGGTATTGGTATAGCAGATAAAAGAGCTTTGGTATATGGGTGAAGTGGGTTTTTAAATAGCTCCTTTTTATCCGCAATCTCCACCATAGATCCTAAATACATTACACCAATTTTATGACAAATGTGTTGAACTACACTTAAATCATGAGAAATAAATAAATATGAAAAACCATTTTTTTCTTGTAATTTTGTAAGTAAATTTATAATCTGCGCTTGGATAGATACATCCAATGCAGACACAGGTTCATCTGCAACTATAAATTTAGGATTTAAAATAAGTGCCCTAGCAATACCTATTCTCTGCCTTTGTCCACCAGAGAATTCATGTGGATACCGCCTGTACTGATACGGTGAAAGTCCACAAGTTTCTAGTGCTTCCATTACTCTATCTTTTATATCTTTTTTTGAACAAATTCCATGATCTAAAAGTGCTTCCCCAACGGTATCACCAACGGACATTCTTGGGTTTAGTGAACTATATGGATCTTGAAATATTATTTGCATCTCTAGTCTTAGCTCTCTAAGCTGCTTTTTTTTAAGTTTGTAAATATCATTACCTTCAAAATACACATTACCACTGGTTTTTTCCTGTAATCTTAATATAGCCCTACCCGCAGTGGACTTTCCACAACCAGACTCTCCCACAAGTCCTAGAGTTTCACCCTTTTTTATATCAAAAGAGATATCTTCTACCGCTTTAACTTGTCCTACCACTTTTTGAAATACTCCCCCTGTAATTGGAAAATATTTCTTTAATTTTTCTACCCTTAACAAAACCTCCTCCATTTATTTCGCCCCCGTTTCTTTCTCATAAAGCCAACACGCCACTTTATGACCGTCATTAATTTCTACTAAATTAGGCTGCTCTTGTCTACACTTTTCTATAGCTCTTTCACATCGTGGATTGAAATAGCAACCTTTTGGCATATGGTGGGGACTAGGGACTTGCCCAGGTATTGAATACAAAACATCTTGCTGTTTATTTATAATAGGTTTAGATTTTAAAAGTCCAATGGTATAAGGATGTGAAGGATTTTTAAATAATTCAAAAACGTTAGTTTCCTCTACAATCTTTCCTGCATACATAACAGCAACATAATCTGCTGTTTCAGCTACAACACCTAAATCATGTGTTATAAGCATAATTGCAGTGTTGAATTTTTTTTGCAAAGCTTTCATTAGTTCCAAAATTTGCGCTTGTATCGTAACATCTAAAGCTGTGGTTGGCTCATCAGCTAATAAAAGTTCTGGATCACATGCCATAGCCATAGCTATCATAGCCCTTTGTTTCATACCACCACTTAATTCATGAGGATAAGAATCAGCTATTATTTCTGGTCTTGGTATCCCAACAGTTTTTATCATTTCAATAGCTTCTTTTTTTGCTTCTAACTTGCTTATTTTTTTATGAAGCATTATGGATTCTTGTATTTGATCACCAATACTAAAAACTGGATTTAAGGATGTCATGGGTTCTTGAAATATAACAGATATTTTGTTTCCTCGTAGTGATCTAAGTTCTTCATCACTAAGTTTTATTATGTCTTTTCCCTTAAATTTTATTTCTCCGCCTTCAATTTTCCCTGGTGGACTAGGTATTAGTTTCATAATAGACATAGCCGTTATACTCTTTCCACAACCTGACTCTCCAACTATGGCAAGGGTCTCTCCTTGCTTTATATTAAAACTAACATCATCTACAGCCCTAACTACGCCTTCTTCAGTATAAAAATATGTTTTCAAGTTTTTAACTTGCAATAAATATTCTGCCATAGCTCTGCCCCCTAATTATTATGCTTTGGATCAAGTGCATCTCTTAAACCATCGCCAATTAAATTTACCGATACAACTGTAAGTAGAATACAAACACCTGCTGGTATCCAAAGCCATGGATAATTTTGAAGAGTGTCCATATCATCTACTGATTGAACTAAAGCTCCCCAAGAAGGCGTTGGCACAGTAACTCCAAGTCCAAGAAAACTCAGACCTGATTCTGTAAGAATAGCTCCCCCCACACCAAGAGCTGCTGTAACAATAATGGTGGCTACGGTATTAGGAAGTAGATGCTTGAACATTTTTCTTCTATCTTTTAAACCTAAAGCTTCTGCCGCCTGCATATATTCTTTTTCTCTTAGAGACAATATTTCTCCCCTAATTAAACGACAAAGTCCTGGCCAACTTAACAATCCTATAATAAGCATGAGTACATACATTTTATTTTCTGGTCTCACCTTTAGATCTAGCATTATAGCACCAAGCATCATAAGTATTGGCAGTGTAGGGAGACAAGAGAATATATCCACAATCCTCATTATTATAGAATCAATAATTCCACCATAATATCCTGCTATAACACCTAAGCCTACACCTATAACAACCTGGATTAAAACCGATAAGAAACCTACTGATAGTGATATTCTTCCTGCATACATAACTCTAGTTAAATTATCCCTTCCACTAGCATCTGTCCCAAGTAAATGGGCTGAGGATGGAGGCGCCGTTGTATTAGACAAATCAATGTTAGCCATATTATATGGTGACAAGATAGGGCCTAATATTGCAATCAAGATAATAATTGTAAGTATAACTAATCCTGTCATAGCCACTCTATTTTTTCTGAATTTTCCCCAGGCAAGTTTCCCAGGACTCATAATTATTTCATTTTCGTACTTCTTTTCTAATTCATTATTGGATTGTAATTTACTTTCCATGTCCTGCCCCTCCTATTTAAGCCTTATCCTTGGATCAACAACTGCATAAGTAATATCTGCAATCAAGTTTCCAAGAAGAGTCAAAACTGCCAAAATCATATTTATACCCATACACAATGGATAATCTCTGTTTAATACGGCTAAATATGTGACAGGTCCTATCCCTGGCCATGAGAAAATTTGTTCTGTTATGATAGCCCCTGAAAATAATGCTGGAATAGAGAAACCAAGCAGCGTAATTATTGGAATTAAAGCATTCCTTAAAGCGTGTTTATAAATTACAACTTTTTCTTTTAAGCCTTTAGCCCTTGCAGTTCTTATATAATCCTCACTAATTACCTCTAACATACTAGATCTCATATATTTCATAATACCTGCAATACTTGTAATAGTTAATACTAGAAAAGGTAAAAACATGTGGTACATAATATCTACAATTTTTGCAAACCCTGTGGCAGTGCTTCCTACAGTTTCCATACCAGAAACCGGAAATATGGAAAGATTCATTGAAAAAAAACTAATTAGTAAAAGCCCTACAAAAAAGTCCGGAATCGACATTGCTATTAAAGCAAATACAGAAGACGTAGAATCAAATAAAGAATACTGTTTTGTGGCTGCCACTACACCAATGGGTATGGCAATTACCACTACTGCAATTGTAGACAAAAGCCCCAAATAAAAAGAATTCCATATATATGTGTTTATAACACTACTTACGCTTTTTTTATAGAAAGTTGAAGTTCCTAAATCACCATGAACTGCTCCTTTAAGCCAATAAAAATACTGAACTATTTTAGGCTCATCTAAATGCATTTGATGCCTTAGTTGCATTTTAGTTGTTACAGACATATGTGCCGTTCCGGTCAGCGCATCTCCAGGGGCCATGGCGAAAATTAGAAATATAACTAATGAAATACCTAAAATAATTGGTATCATGGCTAAAACTCTTCGAATTATATACTGCCTCATTTTGTTCCTCCCCATATGTACTATAATCAATAAATTTATATACAAAAATCAAGTAACCAATGTTACTCAATTAATCATAATTTTCTACTTTAATAATACCAAATAAATTTAAAATTATTGTGTTACGCCCAAGCATTATTGAGCATAACACAGATAATCATAATTATTTTAATTCATAGTTTTGAATATTAGTTGTCCAATCAGCATACGAACCTAATTTGACTCCTTTAACTCTAGAATTTACAACCCATAAATCTTTTGTTTGTGACAAGAATATATATGGGCACTCATCATTTATTAATTTAGCCCATTTCTGATAAATTATTTTCCTTTTATTCTGGTCAAGCTCTGCTAACCCCTGTTTTAAAAGTTTATCACTTTCAGCATTATGGAAAGATACATAATTTGAACCTCCGGTAACGTCTTGGCTGCTGTCAAATATCTGAGTTGAATCTGGATCTGCAGTTAATGCCCATGACATTGTATACGCTTGATAATCTCTTTTACCATTTGCTAAATCAATCTTATTATTAAGTGTTTTAAAATCAAGTGAAACTAGCTGTAGATCTATACCAATTTTCTTGTAGTTATCTTTCATTACAGCTACTAATGCTGGATAATATTTACCACCATCAGCATATAAGAAAGTAAATGTAAACTTTTTACCATCCTTATATCTAAAACCATCTTTACTATTTAATTTCCACCCTGCTCCATCTAACAATTTTCCCGCTTTAGTAGGATTATATGCATATTGATTTACATCATTTGAATATGCCCATTGTACTGGTGAAAATGGTTCATTACCAACTTGTGCGTATCCTTTAAAGTATGACTCAATAAATCCTTTTCTATTGAGTCCATAAGCTAGAGCTTGACGTACATTTTTATCCTGAAAAAGTGGATCCTTTAAGTTCAGTCCAATATAATCGTATCCAAGATCAGAAAATATTTGAAGGTCAAGGAAGCCTGCTTTTTTAAGTGGATCAATAGTTGCAGGTTTACATCCAACTGCATCAATATCTGTCTCACCTTTTTCTAATTTCTGCACATTTGTAGTAGCATCCGTTTTAATACAAACTATATTTTTTATTTTTGGCTTACCCTTATAGTAATTATCATTTCTGACCAAATTTTCTTCTTGTCCTGGTTTAAATACTGTTAGCTTGTATGGGCCAGTTCCCATTGGCTTTAAATCTAAATCGTGAACTTTTTTAAAATCTCCTTTGTTAAAAGCATAATATTTCTTAGATATTATCCCTGTTCCAAAAAGTGATCTTGTAACGCTAGCATTTTTTTCATTTAATGTTATAGATATTGTAGTAGGGTCTTTAACTGTAATACCTGAAAGAGAAGTTGCACTTCCTTGATTATAGTCGTTATACCCTTTTATCCATGCCATATAACTTCCAAGTTGCCCATCATAGCTAGGATCTGAAGCTGCTGTGAATGTAAAAGCAACATCATCCGCTGTAAGTTTAGTTCCATCAGTAAATTTAACATCATCTCTTAAATGAAATGTATAAGTTAATCCATCAGACGAAACATCCCAGCTTTTAGCTAAATCTCCTTTTGGATTTCCCTTCTCATCATCATATAGCATACCATTAAATTGAAGTTCGATTAAATATTGGTCATATGCTGTGCTAACTGTTATTGGATTTACGGTCCCACTAGGATCCATATTACCTACAACTAATGTATCCTTTCTATTCTTAGCAAGTGCTGTATTCGCAGATGGTTTTGTAGCCGATATAACTTGTGTACTGCTTTTTGTTAGATCCTGTTTCGTTACTGTTGTACTTTGGTTCCCGCACGCTGTTAATACCATTGCCACTGACATTGCTAGAGCTAGCGCAACAGCGATTTTTTTACTTTTCATGAATTTTCCCCCTTTAAATAATATATCTAAATTTGTATATATATAGTTCTGATACAAAGTAAAACTATATACGGTGTAAACACGTTTGAAATAATAAACTTTGGTAAAAAATAGCCCCTTCTATGCTTTTAGTTATTAAAATAAATTTAACATAATTGTTAAATTTTATTTACATTATAATATCATAATTTATTCCCATAGTCAACTTTTTTTATCAAATATGGTAAAATTATTAGGTTTCTGTTGATAATTTATCAATGAATTGCAATAATCTAACTTTGTTTTATTAAATCAATATTATATATGAATTAATGTTATCACTTTATTGATATAATTACTATATATATGTATAATATTAAAATTATTGATTATTTAGTACATAATTAATAATTGAATAACCTTTACCAAAATTAACTCATATTAAACTTATATGTTTTATATATTAATATAATATTGACTATATATACACTAATTGTCAATACAATTTGTTAAGCTGAAATTTGAGGATGAAAAATTGAAAGTTGATGCTAGTTTTTCATAGGGGAGTGAATAAAAATAGCATTAATTTTCAGTTCTTATCTTTTATCTTTGAGACAGCCTAACATTTTTCATTAAACAAATTATTTATGCAAACGATTGCGTAGTTTATGATAATAATATATAATTATTATCATAAACATAATTTTTTTTAATTTAAGGAGGACAATATGGACATAAAATCACTTCCAAAAGTAGCTTATTTTTGTATGGAATACGCATTAGATTCTGACTTTAAAACCTATGCTGGAGGTCTTGGCATACTTGCAGGAGATTACCTAAAGGGTGCAAAAGACATGAATTTACCCTTAGTTGGTATAGGTATTAGATGGAAACAAGGTTATGGTGAACAGGTAATTGGGGCAGATGGGCAACCTTATGATGCTTACCATAATTACAAACACGACTTTTTAGTAGACACAGGTATAAAAGTTTCAGTTAAAATTAGAAACGTTGAGGTTTTCTGCAAAGTATGGAAATGTGAAAACTTTGGTAATAATCCAATTTATCTTCTTGACACGGACATTCGAGAAAATTCTGAAACTTGGATAACTGGACAACTTTACGGTTGGTTTGGTGAAGAACGAATTGCTCAGGAAATGGTACTTGGTATTGGTGGAATTAAAGCTTTAAGAGCTCTTAATATTCCTGTTGATGTTTACCACTTCAATGAAGGACATGCAGATCTTGCAGCTATAGAATTAATTAGAGAAAAAATGGCTTCAGGATCTACCTTCGAAAATGCCTTAGAGATGACAAGAGATGAAGTTGTTTTCACAACCCATACCCCTATAGTTCAAGGTAATGAATCTCATCCAATTGATAAACTTGAATTCATGGGTGCTTTTGATGGACTATCAAGACAACAAATGATATCCATTGGCGGAGATCCTTTCAATATGACCGTTGCAGGATTAAGGCTATCAAGAAAGTCAAATGCAGTGGCTCAGCTTCATGCTGAAACTGCAAATAAAATGTGGAAAGACGTAACTGGCAAATGTGAAATCATTGGAATAACAAATGCTATACACAAATGTACTTGGGTAGACCCAAGAATCACAAAAACTTTTAATGAACATGGAGATCTTTTAGCTACTCATAAAACAATAAAAAAAGAATTAATAGCATTTGTAAAGGAAAGGACAAATTCAATTTTAGACGAAGATAAACTTATAATTGGATTTTCTAGAAGAGCAGCTCCATATAAAAGAAGTGACCTTATATTCAGAAAACCTGAAATAATAGATCCTTTATTAAAACAAGGAAAAATTCAAATAGTATTTTCTGGAAAAGCTCATCCTTTAGATGATATTGGTAAAGAAATAGTTGCGAATTTAGTTGCAATGATGAAAAAATATCCCAATTCAGTAGTTTTCCTAGAAAATTATGATATGAATATTGGTAGAATGTTAACCCGCGGATCTGACATTTGGCTAAACAATCCAAGGCGTCCTCTAGAGGCAAGTGGAACTTCTGGAATGAAAGCTGCAATGAATGGCGTACTTAATTGTTCTATACTTGATGGTTGGTGGCCAGAAGCCTGCAAGAACAACATTAATGGATGGCAATTTGGTGACGGTCTAGGCATTGAGGACGGTAAAGAGAGCGATGAAGACTTAGCCAAGCTTGATAAGCATGATTGTGATGCTTTATATGACGTTTTATTAAACAAAGTTCTCCCAACCTACTATGATGATAAAGTTAAATGGGAAGAAATGATGCACCAAAGCATTAAGACATGCTCTGAATACTTTAGTGTTGAAAGAATGCTTACAGAATACTATGAAAAACTTTACTCAAAATAATTTACAAGAGCCATCAAAAATATATGATTTTCAATAAAAAAAACATGTCCCAAAATAGAATTTAATTTCTACTTTGAGACATGTTTTTTAACTCTTTACACTTAACTGAAGGAAGTTCTACTTTAAGTCAAGTTTTTCTTTACGTACATATTTATTGAAAATTTCATTTAAACTTTTAAGTTCATTATTTTCCTTACTTAAAAATCTTACAGGTATAATTAGTCCTTGATTTCTAGAGGCATATATTTCAATAATAGACCTATTCCCTTTTATTGAACTGATGCTGCTCCATTTTACCATGGTCTTAGAAACATCTGAACTTATTTTTATTCCTCTATCAGAAAATGTATATAAATATTTTTTTTTAAAAAGTTCATCTTTTTCAAATAAATTTTTGCAATTATAGAAGATGAATAATGGTGGACCCACCACAAATAAAACAAATACTACTATGAATATATTCAGAAAATTATTATTTAACTCGCCATATTTATTATAATATGATATCAATGTATATAATAACCCCACTAAACCAATAGCAGAAATACCCATCCACACCTTTGTCCCTATTTTTCTATAATAACTATTAAAAGTATAATTCAATAAATCTTTAAATTGCATTTTAACTTTTATTGCCATCTCATCGATATTAACCTTTTTCATATTTATCCCTCTATTTTAGCTATTTTCTTATCCATCATATCTTTGATCTCTCTAGTCAGCTGTATGGAGGCTTCTATTTCAAGTTTTCTGTTTGATACACTTTCTATGCTACACCCTATTGGTATTCCCTTTTCAAGACCAAAATCGAACAATTCCTCAAATGTACTTTTTGAAAGATCTAAAGACTTTTGAAGTATATCATTAGAATTCATAAGATCATTTTCAAGCCATTTGGGAATATTAATGCCTAACCATTTCATAAAATCTAAAGTTTTTATTGATCCACATGGTGTTAGGTTTATTATTATTGGCACCATCTCTATATTATTATTTTTACAGTAGTAATAATAATCCGATAAAAAATTTTTTGCAGGTTCTACGTTGTATACTGCTTGAGAAACAAAAAACTTACATCCACTTTGTATTTTTTTTATTATTCTAAGATGTTCATCATTATGTTTTGTGTGTCTTTCAGGTATTGCAACCCCTCCAAGATTTAATTTAGGATTTAGTTCTCGGCTCATATCATATGCATCTTTAAGATTTAATTTAACCTTCTGATTTTTAGAAGAAGCACCAACAAACACTGAAAATCTATCCTTATTTAAATCTGATTCAAGCCAATTCGAAAATTCTGTTTTTCCGTACTTTCCAACGCAACGGTAAATTATCTTTGGCACATTTAATTTTTTCAAATATTTTTCACCATAAATTTGTGGATCTATTGTCTCTAAAAATGGAAAAGGCCTTTCCTCTGTAGTTCTGTCCTCTTCATCTTGAATGTCATATAAAATAAGTCCATCAATATCTATATCTTTTATTCTTTCAATTTGTTTTCTAGAAATTTCTTTTACCTTCTCTTGTTCAGTACCCTTTTTAGGTGGTGTTATTCCATAGATTAGAATCCCAGGTTTTTTATTTGTTATTTTATCTTTAAGCATAATTATTTCAGTGTAAATCATTACAAATGGTAATAAATTTCACTAAATTCCCACCTCACTTCGTTTCTTTAATTTGATTGTCCTAATGTTAGAAATTATACCACCTTAATACATATTTTTAAATGAAAAGTTATAATTTATATGAATAAAATATCTATAATAAAACAATAAACCAGATATGTTAGGTCTATTTTTTACTAGAATTCACATTTGTGCTATAATGCATCTAAAAGAAAACAGACTAACATCCTAAACTTATCATTTTTATTAATTGCTAAATTTTAAATACAAAACAGAGGAGCATCAATATGAATTTCAATAAAATAAACCATGTTGCCATAATTTGTTCTAATTATGAAAAATCGAAAAAATTTTACACAGAGGTTCTAGGTTTTTCTATAATACATGAGGCTTATAGAAGTATCCGAGATTCTTACAAATTAGATCTTTGTGTTGGAACTAATGACAGATTAGAACTTTTTTCATTCCCTAATGCCCCAAAAAGACCAAGTTATCCAGAATCATGTGGTCTTAGGCACATTTCCTTTGAGGTTGATGATATTGATGATTGCGTCATTTATTTAAAAAAACATAAAATCCAGGTTGAACCTATAAGAATCGATGAATTTACAGGTAAAAAGTTTACTTTTTTTAGTGATCCAGATGATTTGCCAATAGAAATCTACGCACGGTAAACAAGTGAATCTTACTTTTGTATTTCAATTGTTGCAAAAGCATCATGAGGATGAATTGATTCTTGATTGTGAGAGCTTATTTTAAACCAGTTAACTCTATCATCCTCATTTAACTTTATTGCTACTAGTCTTACTATATCCTCAACAAATCTTGGGTTTTCATATGCCTTTTCTGTAACATATTTTTCATCCACCCTCTTAAGTATTGGATATAATTCACAACTTGCAGTTGCCTCAACCATTGATACTATATCCTCAATGAAAATCTCCTTATTATACCTAATGGATGCAACAACATATCCCCTTTGATTATGTGCTGAATATTCACTTATAGCTTTTGAGCATGGGCAAAGAGTAGTTATTGGAACCTCCACGCTAAGTATTAAATCAAATTTATCCGCTATTTTATTAAATTTAGATTCTATTTTACATTTGTATGGCATTAGTCCTTGAATTTTAGATATAGGCGCCGTTTTAGTTAAAAAATATTTAAAATCTATATTTAAATAAGAATCTCCTGACTCCAATCTTTCGCATATTTTCTTTAGTACACATTTAACATCATTCCTATAATCCTTTATATAAAATTTATCATTATACAATTCAGACAATATTATTGGTAGCCTACTCATGTTTATTCCCTTTAAGTCTTTTTCAAGACTCACAGCCATAGAAAACTTTCCTATAGCTTCAATTATTTCTCCATTCTTTTTCATTATGGAAAACGGATGTTCTACATTTTCCACACCAACTTTATTTATCTTAAATTCAAAGTTTCCTTTTTGATTCTGTATATCTTCCATTTATTCTCACACCTTCAAATGCTATTTTCTAGTCATGTATTCTGCTGGGTCTTCATATCCTGCTTCTTTAAAAGCTTTTAACCTTAGTAGACAACTATCACACTCGCCGCATGCCTTCTCATATCCATTATAACATGTCCAAGTTGATGCATAATCAATTCCAAGCTTAACTCCTAATTTTATTTCTTCTGCCTTTGTCTTATTCATAAATGGCGCATGTATCTTTATCTTTTTATTATCTTTTACTGCACAAACAGTGCCTTGATTAATGGCTTCTTCCATAGCGTCTATAAATTCTTTTCTACAATCAACATATCCTGAATAATCCACTTGACTTACACCTATAAATATATCTTGAGATCCAATGGCTTCTGCGTAAGATGCAGCATAAGATAAAAATATCATATTTCTTGCTGGCACATAAGTTACAGGAATATCTTCTCTATTTATATCACCACTTGGAACCTCTATATTCGAATCAGTAAGTGCTGACCCACCCCAAGCGTTCATATTAGTATTTACAATAACGTGTTCCTTAATGCTCGCTTGTTTTGCAATTTTCTTAGCAAAATCCAGTTCTTTTTTATGTCTTTGACCATAATTAAATGATATGGCATAAACTTCATATCCTTCAGATTTAGCTAAATATAATGCCGTACTTGAATCCAATCCCCCAGATAACAATACAACTGCTTTTTTCATTTTTATCACACTCTCATATCAAATAAATTTTCACTCAATTATATATGATATTTAAGATAACTTCAACTAATACAGATAAGCTTTTGATTCCAATAACTCTGTTTATGCTATAATATAGTTACAATCTATTTAACTTTAGGAGGGCTAAAATGTTTGATATAAAAGAATATGATGATAAATATAAAATATATGAACTTATTGATAGTGAAAATAAATCCTACATAAAAATATGTCCAGAAAGAGGTGGTATAATAATAGGGTTTGGCGTTAACGAAACTGAAACGCTTTACCTAGACAAAGAAACTTTTTATGACTCTACCTCAAACGTGAGAGGTGGCATTCCAGTTTTATTTCCACTATGTGGTCAACTACCTAATGGTAAATATGATCTAAATGGAATAGAATACCCAATGAAGAACCATGGCCTTGCTAGAATAAACAAGTGGAAGGTTATAAAAACGTCTATAGATGAGGGGGCATCTATTTCAATACAATTTGAAAGTGATGCCAATACGAAAAAATCATTTCCCTTTGATTTTAATGTTATTTTCAAATATACTTTGAGTGGTAATAAACTTACAATAGCTCAGCAATTTGAAAATAAATCAGATGTTATTATGCCTATGTCCATAGGTTATCATCCATATTTTATCGCCAAAAACAAAGATGATATCTTTTATGATACCAATGCTACTGAATTTCTAGATCATAATGATATGAAAGTAAAACCAGTTTCACCCGAGAGTCTAAACATATCCAAAAGTGTTGAATCCAAATTATTATTGAATCATAAAGGAAACTCTTTTACTTTCAAATTAAATGATTTGAATAGAAAGTTTACTTTTACCTATGACGATATTTTTAAGTATATTGTTATTTGGACAGTACTTGATGAAGATTTTGTATGTGTAGAACCATGGTCAGCAAAAAACAGTTCACTCTACACAAAAAAAGATCTTATTTATGTAAATCCAAAAGAGAAATTAAACTATAGCGTTTCACTAACCGTAGAACTATAGAACCTCTAGCAAATGTTTATAACCTCACAGATCGTACTTCAAAGATGCTTACTTTAGACTGTTCTAATAAAAATAAGTGAAGATCAACAGGCAACGCCTATAAAGACAAAAGTAGTATTATACGAATGTTGATTAACAATTTAAACCTAGCATTAAACTTCCATATCATAGCAACCTTAACTACATTAGCCTTCACTATTACGAGAAATAGCATGGTTATGCTTGTGAAAGAGGCTATTCGAGAGAACTTTAGAAAGACTTAGGGTACCATTTGTTAAATTACGTTAAGAAACTTTTATTGCCTGAGCGCAGCGAGTTTAAAAGTTTTAGTAATTTGGCAAATGGTACCCTTAGTCTTTCTAAGTGCAGCGAGTAGTCACTGAACATGCATAACCATGCTACTCTCACAATGATGAAGGCTAATTTATTCCCGTAGTTATTTTTTCCCAAATTTCTGGATATTTTCGTTTTAAATTTATTATTCTAAATTCATTACTACTTACAAATGCTTGAACAGTACTTCCTTTAACTAATATTTTATTGTCACTAATTCTAAATACCTCATATTGAAACACCACCTTGACTCCAGTGATTACCTCAATGCTTGTCTTAATTAAGACCTCATCGCCATATTTAGCACCTTGGAAATATTTACAGTGAGTTTCAATTATCGGCATCATTATTCCCATATCTTCCATTTCTTTGTATGTTATATTTAACTTTGATATAAATTCATCTCTAGCTACTTCAAACCACACATAATACTTTGAATGGTGTACAATACCCATTTTATCAGTTTCAGCATATCTAACTTTAAGACTTGTTTCATTAATAAACATAAATTTACCTCCTGAATATATCTAGAGTACATACCTGTATATCGATTTATTTCTCTTAGTCATCTTAAACAAAAGTAGAAGTGAACGATTTTAACTAAGTGTACTGATTATTTTGCATTTTAATGTTCCTTACATTATATCATATTAATAATATGACATTTCAAGTTCGGCTTTGTTTACAACAAATCGGATCAAAATTTTGTTTATCCTATTATTGAATATATACACATAATGCTATATCATGTAAGTTAGGTAATTATACTGATGATAATTGTTTTTAGAAAGATTAACTTAGTATATTCCATAACTTTATAAAACAGTAAAGGGGATATTAATTATGCAAAAAACTAAAATGGTATTCACAATTGGTCCAGCAAGCGATAGCGAAGAGATGCTTACAAAACTCATGGAAATAGGAATGAATGTTACTAGACTTAATTTTTCACATGGTACACATGAAAATCATAAGGAAAAAATGGATCTTATAAAAAAGCTTAGAGAAAAGCTTCATAAATCCGTAGCTATAATGCTAGATATTAAAGGCCCTAAAATTAGAACTCATAATTTTAACGGAGATAAGGTGTTAATAGAAAAGGATCAAAAGTTCACCTTTAGTTGTGGCAAAGAGATCCTTGGTAATAACGAGAGATGTTCTGTGTCTTATGAAGACCTTTGCCATGACCTTAAGCCAAATGGTACAATTCTTGTAGATGATGGTCTTCTTGAATTTAAAATAAATTCAATTGAAGGTACTGAAATAAATTGCACAGCTGTGAATTCTGGTTATATAGGAAATCATAAGGGAATAAACGTCCCTAACGTATCTATTGGTCTTCCTGCTGTAACTGAAAAAGATAAATCTGATTTAATATTTGGCTGTCAGCAAGATGTTGATATCGTAGCCGCTTCTTTCATAAGAAAAGCAGCAGACGTATTAGATGTCAGAAAAATCCTCAATGCTAATGGTGGAGAACACATACAAATAATATCAAAAATAGAGACACAAGAAGGCGTTGATAACATAGATGCTATTATTGAGGTTTCTGATGGTATTATGGTAGCTAGAGGAGATATGGGTGTTGAAATACCACTTCAAAAAGTTCCTATAGTTCAAAAGATGATTATACATAAATGTAATACTGTTGGAAAACCGGTTATAACTGCAACTCAGATGTTAGATTCAATGATTAGGAATCCAAGACCTACTAGAGCTGAGGCTTCAGATATAGCAAATGCTATCTTTGATGGTACTGATGCAATCATGCTTAGTGGTGAAAGTGCTAATGGAGATTATCCATTAGAAGCTGCTTTAACAATGTCTAACATTGCCATTGAAGCAGAATCAAATATTGATTACTCAGTAGCATTAACTGACAGAAAAGAAAAATTTCTTAATAACATATCAAATGCTATAAGTCTTGCAACATGTACAACAGCTGATGAATTAAAGGTATCTGCAATAATTACAGCAACACAAAGTGGTCTTACTGCTAGAAGGGTATCAAAATACAGACCAAGTTGCCCAATTATCGCTGTAACACCAAGTAAAAAAGTTGCAAGAAGTCTATCCATTAATTTTGGAATCCAGACTATAATTTCAAAGAAATTAACTTCTACAGATGAATTAATGGCAGATGCTGTAGATAAATGCTTAACCGCTGGATACATAACAAAGGGTGACATCGTCATAATAGCAGCCGGCATACCTGTTGGTCAGTCTGGTACTACAAATATGATGAAAATACAAGAAGTCTAATCTAGTGACAAGTTAGATTCAAAAGCCAAAACAAGAGGCAATGCTACTTACTATGTGTAAAATACTTACATGCTTTTGAAATAGAAAGGGAGTGACTAGGATTTGTGTGAACAAATCCTAGTCACTCCCTTTCATTGAGTTTTTCTGCCCTGGCAGAGAAACTCTTCCTTAACTTGTCACTTGTCACTTTAAAAATGTTTTTATAATTCTAACTACTTTGAAAAACAGTTTATTTTAGTTAAGCGTTGGCTTTTGTTTAAGTTCTTTCATGATTTTAAATATTTGGTTTATACTTATGTTAATTAGTAGCCAAGTTAAACCAAAAATATATCCTGCCAAAACGCTGCTTGCAGTTGCTTCTCTTAAAAGTATAGCAGCTGTTCCTGCAAGAATGCACAATATAATTGCAATTATAGTAATTAATGTTTTTTCCCAGTATTTATGTTGATATTCCATAATTACAAAAGCTATATATCCATAAATTATTACAGAAATAAATGACGCATCACATGGGAAATTATATCCTATACTATATTTCACTGTATTTACCATTGAAAATATAGTTACAAGCAAATAGTATATAAGTTCTCCACCTAAAACATTAACTATAATCCCAAGTATCTCTGACACCTTATTTTTACTCTTAAATAAAATAAGTGAGACCAAACATAGAGTTAGACCTAGAACTGCCCCTGGGTTTTCTAAAAGCAGGAATACATTCATGAATGTTGGTATTGTAAAATTAAAAGCACTCCTTATTACGTAACCTATAGTAATATTAAATTTAATAAACTCGTTATCCATTGTTTTATCCATAACAATTAAAACTAAAACTACCATAACCAAAAGTACAAATTGTGTAAATATAAATGCAAATTTTATTTTTCCAAGTGAGTTGTATGTGATAATAATTTTATTTATCCACCTGTAGGTATACTCTATTATTTGAACCTTATAGTATTTTATTATAATTATAGTAATAGCTATAATTGCTAATATTATACATATCGCAATTGCAAATTGACCAGCATATATGTGCATCTTATCCCACTTTCCCCCTAATACTTTTCCAAGTGAAATAAATGTAAATGACCATATTAATGCGCCCAAATAAGAATGGATCACAAATTTTTTTAAGGAAACGTTAGTAATTCCTGCTGTATAACCAGTTATATGCCTAACACCTGGAATAAAAAAAGTTACCACCAGTAGTTTATTTCCATATGAGTCAAACCATTTAGATGCCTTATCCAATCTTTCTGGAGTAAGATGTACATATTTCCCATATTTCTTAAAGAAACCTATTCCTAAAGTTTTACCAATAAAATATGAAGTTGTGACACCTATTGTTATACCTAAAAATGCCACCAAAACACTTATTCCGTAATTTAACTTGCCTTTATAAACTAAATAGCCACAATAACTCATTAATGTTTCTCCTGGCAGTGGAAATGCCAAAAGTTCCAATGTTAATGCAACAAGCAATACCCAATATCCATAATTACTAAAAAGTGTCTGAATTGATCCCAATTTTAAAACCCCCATAGCTAATCAAAACTTAAATCTCACTAATATGTTAACATAAAAGATACATCAAAAGATGATTATTTCTTGATTTTTATGTTTTTTGTATTATTACAGTATTATTCCCTAATTTATTACATTTAATCTTAACTTTATCACATATATTAATATTTGACTATTTGACTAAAATGCTATATTTTATAACTATATGATTTTAAATTATGGAGGCTAAAATAATGATTGAAATTTCGGATGTAAGCAAAAGTTACAATGGAAAATCTAAAGCTGTAGATGGAATAAACCTCACAATTAATGATGGTGAAATATTTGGATTTATTGGACACAATGGTGCTGGCAAAACCACGACTATAAAAATGCTCACAGGAATTTTAAATAAAGACTCAGGCTATATTGGTATAAATGGAATAGACATAACCCATAATCCAATGGACGCAAAAAAACAATTTGGTTATGTGCCAGATAACCCCGATATGTTTCTACGGCTTAAGGGAATAGAATATTTGAATTTTATGGCAGACATGTACGATATTGATAGTGAGACGAGGAAATCTAAAATAAAATCATTGGGTGAAAGATTTGAAATGACTACTGTTCTTAATGATAAAATTCAAAGTTACTCCCATGGAATGAGACAAAAAATTGTAATAATAGGAGTCCTTATTCATAATCCTTCTATTTGGATTTTGGATGAACCCATGACTGGACTTGACCCAAAGTCATCATACACGTTAAAACAAATGATGAGAGAACATGCTAATAGTGGGAAAACAGTATTTTTTTCCACTCATGTACTTGAAGTTGCTGAAAAATTATGTGACAGAGTTGCTATCATAAACAAGGGCAAGATATTATTTTGCGGTACATTAATCGAAATGAGAGAACACTTTAAAACTAATGAATCCCTTGAAGAGATGTTTTTGGAGATGACGGAAAATGAGTAAAGTTCTGATTTTAACGAAAAACTTACTGAAAAATGACAGTGCGGGTTTTAATAAAAAAACTATAGCTATTGTTTTAGTTCTAATTTTATGTTTTCTTCCCCTGGCACTTATGTTTACTTTTGCAACTATTTCCTCTTATGATATACTTGCAGCCTACAATCTTCAAGATTTATTGTTATCCTCTGTTCTCTCTGGTTCCTGTTTGGTAATGATTTTTTTTGGTTTTTTCTATATTATGAGTTTATTTTACTTTAGCAATGATATTGAAACATTACTTAGTTTACCACTATATCCTTATCAAATATTGACGTCAAAATTAATTATAATTATATTATTTGAATATATCACTGAATTTGTTACCCTTGTACCTATACTTGTAGGTTTTTGTTATAAAGCAGGAAGTGTTTTTTTTATTATTTATTCAATAATCATATTCTTATTTTTGCCTTTGTTACCTATAATCCTATGTTCATTGATAATAATGGTTATTATGTCCTTTAGTAAGACCGCTAAAAATAAAGATCTTTTCAAAACTATATCTGGTATAGTTGGTATCGCCTTTGCTATACTTTTGCAGGTTGTAGTAAATGGATTTAATAGGACAGGCGCAAGTGGTAACTCTCTCGCCGGAACGTTAAAGCAAAATACCAGTGTGCTTAAAAATGCTGCTAATATTTTTCCAACCGCAAAAATTGCCTCTTACAGTTTAGTAAATACAACTACCCTAAGTGGTTTATTCAACATACTGGCATTTTTAGTTATTTCAATTGCCGCTTTGATTATATTCATTATGGCTGCACAAGGTTTGTTTTTAAAAGGAGCTCTTGGAATGTCCGCATCAAATTCTTCTGGAAAAAAACTATCAGATAGTCAGCTTAATAAAGTAACTATTAGAAACTCCATTGTTAAAGCTTACACAATAAAAGAGTTAAAACTCCTATTTAGAACACCAGCTTATTTTCAAAATTGCATTCTTGGTGGTGTTATATTTCCTATAGCTATGTTTTTTGTATTAATTTTAGGTAAAGGTGGCTTAAGTGACCTTCCAAAGTTTACAATGAATAGCAGTTTTTTAGCAATCGCCTCTGTTGTGCTTATTGCTGCTTCCTCATTTAATATGATTTGCCCAACTTCAATCTCACGAGAAGGACCCAATTATTATGTGATGAAATATATACCGGTACCTTATGAATCACAAATTTTAGCCAAGGTATTATCTGGTGCTATAGTAAGTGAATTTACTTCTATACTTACACTTTTAATAGGTATATATTTATTTAAAATAACACCTTTAATGATCCTACTAATAGTTATTATTTCAACTCTAGGAATATTAGCGTCCTCCTTTTTTGGTGTATTCATAGATTTGAAAATCCCAAACCTTGATTGGGATAACGAAGCAAAAGCAGTAAAACAAAACTTTAATCCATTAATATTGATGTTTCCTATGATTGTTTTATTAATAATAATAACAGTGGGTATTGGTTTTGCAAATTTAAGCTTAGTTCTTTCTTTTTTAGCACTGCTCTTTATATTTTCTTGCTTTTGTTTTCTTGGAATAAGAGTTTGCCTTTATAGTGGAGCTAAAACTCTTGGTGGAAAAGAATATTCATCTTCTCCATTTAAGCTGGGTAAGTTAAATATAAAAAAAAGTAGTATGAGAGTTTTTGTTTCTGTTGCTCTTACCATAGTTATCATAGCTGTTGTAGGCATAGTTTTGAGAATTGAAATGACTTCAGGAAATAAAGTCTCTTTGGCAAGTAATAATTTTTCAATAAAAGCTGGTTTTGAAAATTATTCAACTAATACAAATGGGATTAAAACTGTGTACTTAAAAAATACAGTTCCTAGTATGAATAAAATTGTTGGTACAGGTACCAGTTCTATAAAAAGAGGTAAATTCAAAGTAAGCGGTTATGGAACTGGTGAAGTATTTATTGAATCTAAAAGCGGCCCATACCTTTACATCATTACTAAAGGTAATTTTATTATCATGAATTATAAAAATTCTTCTGAAACCAAACAGCTTTATACTAAACTTCAAAAATACTTAAATAAATAAAATAGGTATGTATAAGTGGTCCTGTTTTCAAGAACACTTATGCATACTTTTATATTGTCACTTGTCACTTGTCACTTTCCTTATGTCCGCTTGATATACACTTATATCATTAAAACGACTTACTGCCTCATTTCTTAGTTTTTCCCAATCTTTTGGTACATGTGCACCAGTTGAAAAATCTAATGTGTTTGAATCACCTAATTCCATTCTAACAGTGGCTAAATTTTTACAACCTTCAAATAATTTTGGTGCAAAAGCTAAACAAACATCTAAAATAGCATTTTTATCATCTCTATCTACCGGAATAACTGCATGTATATTACCAAGTCTTTCGAGTTTTTCTTCATCATATTTTGCTTCATACCACCTTTTTTCTCCTTCACCTTGTAAAATTTCAACGTATATATCTTCTAAACCATCTTTGCTCTCTTGACCAATCATGTAAATTTTAGAATAAGCTGCCATAATAACCTCATCTCCAAATGTATTTTAATATTATTATGTGTAAATACAATATTATTATAATGACTTATTATATACACACTTGGAAAAATAATAGCTACATAAAACCTATATTACATGAGAATAATATATTTAGAAAGGAGTGTTAAGGATGACTAAAGGCAAATCAAAAATGAAAAAAAGTAATTCAATAAAAAATAAGATTCAAAATAAACTCGAAAATAATTCAGTTACTTCTTCAACTTCTACTTTTACTGAAAATTTGAAGAAAACTTCAATAAGTGAATTAAACGCCATATTGAAGGGTGAATACATGGCAATAGACTCTTATGGAAAATATATAGATAATATCTCGGATGCTAATGCAAAATCAGAACTGCAAAAAATACAAAAAGAGCATAAGACCCAAGCTATTGCCTTAGCTGAAAGAGTTCAGAATCTTGGAGGTAGTCCCACAAAGAATGTAGGCGTATTAGGCAAAGTTGCTGAAACAATTTCAGATATTACAGATATGGCTAAAAACAAACCAAGTAGTTATGTTAAAAAAGCACTTAATGGTGAAAATCAAGGAATTAAATTGGTGGATGAAATGATTAAAGGAGATCTTGATAATGATAGCAAAAACATAGTAAATTCAATGCTAAATCAAGATAAATCCCACGTTAATGCACTTTCAGGCCTTGCCACAAGTCTTGAATCAACTAACAAATAATACATTATAATCAATTAAAAGTTAAGAGAGAAAAGAGAATAGTTAAAAAACTATATAAGATAAAGGCAAGTAAATTTGTGTAACAAATCTACTTGCCTTTATCTCTGGATTTTCTGCCTCAGCAGAAAATCTTCCTAACTTGGTATTTGGCACCTGGAACCTGGCAAATGCTTCTCTGTCCTGGAACTTGGTAACTGCTTCTTTAGCTTCTATTCTTTAACGATATATTTTTTTACAAATTCAAATAATTTATATGATTCCTTAGCTTTCCTTAAGCCAGGTATACCTAAATCTTGTTCTCTATTTATTTTGGGTACATTACTAAAAAAAGTTTCAACAAAAATCTTATTTATAAAGGTATATAACCCTTTTATTTCTGGATCAGCCTTTTCAGTATGTATTACTGCAGTCTCGCTATTTATTTTTTCACCAATAGTAAATGCAGCTATTTTATCTTCAACATATATAACCATGCCCTCAAAGTTAAAGCTATCTATGTTTCTTAACAAACTAGCTACACCTTTAATCTCATAAGACAAGTATTCGCTCTTGTCCTCCTTTTGATCTAAGAAACCCTCTAGTGCCTTAATACACTCTTCCACAGGAACTTCTCTTATATCTTTAACCACGTATTCATAATTTTTTATAAATTGATTATAATGATTTTTTTTAGCATGAAGTTTTTTCCCTGAGAGAGATATTAACTTTTCACTATCATAAATATAATCAAAATTATCTCTATCCTCAATAATGTCTATATCTTCTCCATATACTTCTTTTAAATCTTCTACAAAACTTTCCTCTATATCTTTAAATAAACAATCCATTTTAAGCTCAATCTTAAACTTCTTAAGCATTTCAACTATTTCTCTAAGTTGCTCAATTTTATAACCAAATGGCTGCATAAAATGAGTTGCTCCATCAAAATCCTTTTTTTTAATAATCAATATTTCATTATATATAGCATATTCTATCTCGCAGGCATCTTTCCATATATAAAGTGTAATAAATGAATATTCACAGCTTTTATAATTAAAATTATCTAAATAATTATCCAATATTTTCTTATCCTGTAACTCAATTTTTTTAAAATTTAACACCAAACCACTCCGATTCCATAGCGAATTAACATTCATTATCATTTAATACTTAATTTCAAGAATGTTGTTTTTTTATTATACCATAAAATTAATTATATATATACTAATTCTGAAGAAGACCATTCTATCTCTATCCATTATAATGATAATTTTTTACCTATATTATAATTAAAGGTTATTTTTTATATACTGATACTGTTATGTTGAAATTACCTTCTGAATCGCAATCCGTATCTACATTATGTTCTATTCCACTTACATTAGTTTGTTTATTAAACTCATCCTTAACAAATGTCATTGACTTTAAATTACCTTTGTCTTTAGGTATCTCAAAATTTAATTTAGTAGCATCTTTTGAGTTGTTTGCTGTTACCGTAATATTATCTATATTATATGCTAAATTTATTTTATTAAATTCGCCACCATTTATATTTATAGCCGACTGTATTTCATTAAAATGATTATTTTGACTTACTGAATCATCTACATATCTAATATCTTCTATGCTATAGTCCTTTATTAACTGAGAGGCAGCACCCATGGTAGTTTCATCACCACTGGTAATAATCATGGCGTATAATCTATCTGCTCCATGTGATTTAAGTGATCTCTCTATTGCCTTAATGTTCGCCTTTTTTCCAGAATCAACAAGAATATTTTTTGCACCACATTGAATAAGTACACAACCACTATCGTCATTACCAATAAAATTAACCTTTAATATTTTCCCTTGGATATCTCTAGAAAATCCATGTGATTCTGTAGCCTTAACGCCACTAGAACTATCTTCTTTGCTTGCTACACCTGAAGAATCAACTGTATAAATAGGAATTTGTATATATCCTACAAATGCAATTATCCCAGCGATCACCATGCCTAAAATATAAATTTTAAATTTTTTACTTTTTTTTATTATTGCAGTTATGGACATAGATATAAAATAAAGTACAAATGCAAAACCTATTATCAACAACAATATTTCCATCAATATCATCCTCTCAAGTTCTATCCGATGACTACCATCCGTAACACTCCCATCTTACTCTAAAGAGAAAGCGACTCACACCAAATCAAAGATTTGGGTGATCTGCT